>Ga0208244_100682_pt1 | contig 27744 bp, 20 predicted proteins | sample SubbioCR12Aug_5A_FD_184828 | JGI IMG/M metagenome (GOLD analysis project Ga0208244, IMG submission 184828) | Serpentinite rock and fluid subsurface biosphere microbial communities from McLaughlin Reserve, California, USA - CR12Aug_5A (SPAdes) | ecosystem: Environmental > Terrestrial > Deep...
CTACCGGAAACGATTTCAGGGCCATTGAAGCTGCCGGACATGCCTATGCTGCATCCGGCGGGCAATACAAAAGCCTTTCCCATGTTGAAATAAGCGATGGGATGTTCCGTTTTGTCCTCGAAGTCCCTTTAGCTATGGGAACCGTCGGCGGCCTCACCAGCCTGCATCCCCTGGCCAAACAATCCCTCGAATTGCTTGGAAATCCCACAGCACCCGAACTGATGATGATTGCTTCTGCAATGGGTCTGGCCAATAATTTCAGCGCAGTGAAATCCCTTACCACCAAAGGCATTCAGGCCGGACACATGAAGATGCACCTTTTTAATATCCTCAATCATTTCAAGGCCAGCGATGCTGAAAAGAACGCTGCTGTTGAACATTTCAAAGACCAGAAGGTATCGTTCGCCAGTGTCGGTCAATATATCGCCTCATTGCGGAGATGAACCGGGAAGTAAAGCAGACTTTTCAGGCACACGGTAAACTTCTGCTGTCGGGCGAATATCTTGTGCTGAAAGGTGCCGAAGCACTTGCAATCCCGTTGCGCTACGGACAGTCGCTCACAGTGACCACCTCTGCAGCCGGAGACGCCCCTGCAATCACCTGGAAAGCATACACACCTGAAGCTGTGTGGTTCGAAGCCGTTTTTGCCCTGCCCGGTCTCGAACTCCTTTCATGCAGCGATCAGCCCAAGGCCATACGCCTGCAAATGATATTGCTTACTTTAAGTCAGCTCAGACCGGGTTTATTTTCGGGCGATCGGTCGCATTCGGTTGAGACACGGCTTGATTTTGACCCCGACTGGGGATTTGGTTCCAGTTCAACACTCATTTCCGCTCTGGCCGGCTGGGCTGCCGTTGATCCCTACACCCTTTTGAACCTGTCGGTAGGAGGCTCAGGCTACGACATTGCCTGTGCAGATGCTCAAGGACCGCTGTATTACAGACTCAGCAATATGAGGCCGGTGGTGCGCAAAGCCGCCTTTGCGCCTCCTTTTGCTGCAAATATGTATTTCGTGTATTCGGGGCGCAAGCAGCGCTCCGACGACAGCATCCGCAGCTTCAACCAACGGCATGAGGACAGCGACCTGACAGAAGCCGTTGCCGCTGTCAGCCGCATCAGCCGACGGATGGTGACATCCACTAACCTGAATGATTTCTGCACACTTATACGCGAACATGACGAAATCATTTCAGAACTGCTGTCCATGCCACCCTTGGGCGATTCCTTTCCCGATTTCCCCGGACAACTGAAATCGCTGGGCGCCTGGGGCGGTGATTTTCTGCTTGCCCTCACTGACCTGCCCGCAACTGAAACAGAGGCCTATTTTGCCGGAAAAGGAATGCCGGTAGTACTTCAATATGATCAAACCATCCTAAAACCAACGCAAACGTGAGTTCCCTGATTGAACAAGTATATCTCGACAGTGCTTTAACACATATCCCTGAATCAGTGGTGGAAGGAACAACAGCCTGGCAAAGCCCTTCCAATATTGCCGTTGTCAAATACTGGGGCAAATATGACCGACAGTTACCCATGAATCCTTCGCTGAGTTTTACACTCAGTGAGGCACGTTCCGAAACAAGCCTGTCGTGGCGGCTGAAAAAGCAGACAGGAATCAGTCTTCAGTTTGCTTTTGAAGGGAAACCAAATCCGGCATTTGGTGAGAAAATTGAATTGTTTCTAAAGTCCGTTGAACCGTTTTTTCCCTTCCTGAACCATCTGCATCTTTTGATTGAAAGCCGGAACACCTTTCCGCATTCTTCGGGAATCGCCTCATCGGCAAGTTCGATGAGTGCGTTGGTGCTCTGTCTGCTCAATGTGGAACAACAATTTGCTGAGGCGAAGCTTAGCCATGATGATGTTATCCGTAAGGCATCTTATTTTGCACGACTTGCCTCCGGCAGCGCCTCGCGTTCGGTGTTTCCGTATGCTGCGGTATGGGGCACTTCGAAAGCAGTGGCAGGTTCCTCGCAGGAGTTTGCCGTTCCGGCAGAGCAGTTTCTTCATGCCGACATCAGGGAGATGCGCGACAGCATACTGATAGTGCATTCCGGAACCAAGTCGGTGTCGAGCAGGGCAGGACATGCCCTTATGGAAAACAATCCTTTTGCTGAAACCCGTTATGCCCTTGCCCATCAGAACCTTGAGCGCCTTACACAAGCTATGATGCAGGGAGATCTTGAAACTTTTGTGCAGATCACCGAAGAGGAGGCTTTGCAGCTTCATGCCCTGATGATGACCAGCCGGCCATCGTATCTGCTCATCGAACCTCAGACAGTGTCGGTGATTCAGGCGGTGCGTCAGTTCCGCAGGGAGCAGCACATCCCGGTTTGTTTCACTCTCGATGCAGGACCTAATGTCCACTTGTTGTATCCCGGAAAATATGCTGATAAGGTCAGGGAATTCATCCGCGAACAACTCCTGCAGTATTGCGCTGACGGGCGCTGGATTGATGACAAGGCTGGCAGCGGCCCCACACGGATCAGTTATTAAACCTGCTGCAGGATGTACATGTGTGATTATTTCATTCGCAACATAAATACATGAAAACCGAAACAAAAACTGCCCTGATCACCGGAGCCAGCAGCGGAATCGGTGAAGCCTGTGCCCGAAGGTTTGCCCGCGGGGGCTGGAACCTGATCCTGCTGGCACGCAGGGAAGAGCGGATCAAAACACTGGCAACAGCTCTGGCTTCAGAGTATCAGGTGCAGGTGCACGCGCTGTCGGCTGATGTAAGACGCCCGCAGGCAGCAGGAATGCTGCTGGATTACCTGAGTGCACACCGGCTTGAGGTGGACCTTCTGGTGAACAATGCCGGGCTGGCTGTGGGCCTTGAACCCATTCACGAAGGTTTTGTTGACGACTGGGAGCGTATGATCGACACCAACATCAAAGGCCTGCTCTACATCACAAGGGCTATTTCGCCCCTGATGGTGGCCCGGAAAAGCGGTCATATAGTCAACATTGGCTCCATCGCCGGTAAAGAAAACTATCCCGCCGGAAATGTGTACAGTGCCACCAAATTTGCTGTGGACGGCCTTACCAAAGGAATGCGGATTGACCTTGCCCCTCATGGGGTGAAGGTTACGCAGGTAGCGCCGGGCGCGGTGGAAACGGAATTCTCGCTCGTCAGGTTCAAAGACGATGAAAAGCGTGCCGACCTGGTGTATCAGGGTTTCACTCCCCTGCGCGGTGAAGATGTGGCCGAAGCTGTATGGTTTGCGGCTAATCTGCCTCCGCATGTGAATGTGAACGACCTGCTGCTGATGCCCACTGCTCAACCCTGCGCCACCATCATCCACCGGAAGACATAGTTTCTCAGGCTTTCAAGGCCGAAATACCGCTTCGATTCATTGCAACTAAAATTGCAAGTTGGATTTTGGTTTTTTTAAGTTTTTATTCAGGGAGGCTCTTTCATCTTTCGTTAGTTTTGACGTATGAAACAAACTGCTTTACGGATTCTTTTGCCTGTCATCCTGATGTTGGTTGTGTGGCACAAGGGCACTGCCCAGTCGGTGTTTGGAACAATCAAAGACAAGCAGGATGAACCAATCCCTTTTGCTTCGGTGTATGTGCCTTCACTTCAAAAAGGTACCACGGCAAACCTCAGTGGCGAATACAGACTCAGTCTGCCAGAAGGCGAACATGAACTGGTGTTTCAGTACCTGGGATATAAGACGGTTACGCATAAAGTCCTTGTCGGGCCGCAGGACATGGAGTTACATATCACACTCACTGTGCAACACTATAATCTGGCCGAAGTGATTGTAACGGCCAGCGGCGAAGACCCTGCCTATTACATCATGCGCAAAGCCATCAGCCTGAGCGGATATTACCTCAAACAGGTGTCGGAATACAAGGCAGGAGTATATCTCAAAGGCACCGGGGTGGCACTGAAAATTCCCATGCTGCTGCGGCGACAGATGAAAGAGGATGGGATTGAAGTGGGCAAATATTTTGTTACCGAGACGATCTCCAAAATCCATTATAAAACCGGTGAGCCTCTGAAAACAGAGGTGATTTCGACACGGAGTGCCGGCTTTGAGGAACAGGCCGACCCCATGCAGTTTGTGGCCCTCAGCCTGTATCAGGACATCAGCGGCATTATTTCGCCGCTCAGCCGCAACGCATTTACGGTGTACCGCTTCAAACTCGAAGGCAGTTTTGTCGAAAACGGGCACACCATCAACAAAATCAGGGTGATCCCCCGGCGTAAAGGACAAGACCTTTACAGCGGAACCATTTTTATCCGCGAAGGCGGCTGGAACCTGCATTCGGTTGACCTTAAAGTGGAGCAGAATATGTTCAGCATAAACATCAGACAGCTGTTTCAGGAAGTGAAACCTATGGTATGGATGCCCGTGAGCCACGATTATGATGTGCATGTAGAAGCAATGGGCGCTGAAGCCAGGTTCCGCTACCTTGTCACGGTGAGCGACTATGAAATCAGCATGAATCCCACCCTCGACCATGCTTTTTATGCCCGTCTGGTGCAGGAGGAACAACTGCCCGAAGAGATTCAGGAGCCTGAAATAAAAACGGTTACAAACAAGGAGCCTGCTGCTGAAAGTGCCAGACAAAAGCAGATACAGGCCTTGCTGGCAGAAGAAGAACTGAGCAACAAACAGGCGCGCGAACTCAACAGGCTGGTGCGCATGGAAACCAATGCCAACCGGGTGAAGCCATCGCTAGAGGTGAAGCCACGCAACACCGAAATCAGCGACAGCGCTCGGACACGCAGCAGCGACTACTGGCAACAGTTTCGTCCTGTGCCCCTCACCCTTGAAGAACAGGCCAGTTTTGGAGAGAATACAGCTGATACCGCGAAAGCCGACACTACAGCACGAAAAATGCCCTGGCTGAACGATCTGATGTTCGGCGAAAGCAAGATCAAACTGAACCCACGATGGACGATGGGCTATAACGGGCTTATCAGCCCGACAGGACTCTCATTCAATACGGTGGACGGATTCCTGTATGAGCAGAAGTTTACATTTCAGAACGATGGGCCGTCGGGCAGGCGTTTCAGAACCGGTGTGGACATGAGTTATGCATTTGCCCGTCAGCGCCCCGGAGGAAAACTCCATGCCGATTGGCAGTATGACCCCTTCCGCAGAGCTTCGGTGGGCATCGAAGGCGGCAGGAAGTCGGCCGACTTCAGCAGTGCCGGTATCCATCCCCTGATGAACAGCATCACCAGCCTGTTCAACAGGCAGAACTACATGAAGCTGTACGAAAAAGACTATGTGAAGCTGACCCATACCACCGACCTCGTCAACGGCCTGACCCTGGGGGTTTCGGCCGAGTATGCACGGAGGCGGCCGTTGGAAAACCAAACAGACTTTTTCCTGGCGAGCATCACCGGACAGCGCTACACACCCAACCTGCCTGAGGCGATTGCCGGACAACCCGCACTTGCTGCCGGACACAGGGCCATGCTGCTTGGGGCAAACATCAGCTACACTCCGCGCCATTTCTACCGTCTGGAGGGCAGGCGAAAGACCATGCTTTATTCGCGCTATCCCACCTTTGGTCTCCGTTGGCAGCAGGCAGTGCCGGGTTTCGACGGCAGCAAGGCTGAATTCGGTTTGCTGGAAGCCTCCGTGAAACAAGGCTTTGAGCTGCGTCTTGCCGGCAATTTCTCCTATACTGTTGCAGCAGGGATGTTTACGGATACGACTGCCCTGTTTTTTGCCGACTACAGACATTTTGCCACCGACCCGCTCTGGATCGGCATCAGCGGCAGGCAGGGTTTCAGGGGACTGGGTTTTTACGAAAGGAGTACCAATGCAGCCTATCTGCAGGCCCGGCTGGATTATTCGCACAGCCGCATACTGCTCAAAAGACTGCCGTTTCTGGCGGGCAGCCTGATCCGCGAGAGCCTTTCGGCAGCTGTGCTGCTGCAGGAAGGCCGGCAACCCTATCTTGAGGCAGCCTATGGCCTCAACCAATTGTTTTTGCTGTTTACTGCGCAGGTCTATACCTCCTTCATGGGTGGCCGCCACCACCACAGCGGCATCCGCATCGGCATCCCCCTGGGCGGGGGAGAGGTGAGGCTGTAAACAAGGCGCGACAGCCAAAAACACCAACAAATTTCCCGTTAAAAAAAATATTTGATTTGTTGTGACGGTGCTTGTTTGTTTGGTGGATTTCATAACTTTACGGATTGAAAATAGCACGGATCAAACGTTTGTAAAAGTTTGTCAACAGTTAGATTATTGATTAAGAATGTGATAAAAGAGAAACTGATTGTTGCAACTAAAGTGGAAATATGCGCGGTGTTGCGTATATTTACTCGTTATGCAAAATACTATGATAACCCCAATAATGAATAATTAACTGATGACTAAAAAAGAAACAAAAAGACAACATTTTGTACCTCAAACATATTTGCGAAATTTTAGTATTGAGCGAAAAAAAAACCAATATCAAATTTTCGCTGCACCAAAAACAAACATGGAGGAGATATTCCCATCAAATATTGAAAATGTTTGCGTACATAAAGATTTATATACCTTGCCCGGAGAGACAGAAGACGAAAGAATGTTAATTGAAAAGTTTTACGGAGATGCATACGAATCCGAATATAATAAAATGTATGAGATTTTAACAGATGATTCTGCTAGAAAAATATCGTCTGATGATAGTGCATTTATTATTTCATCAATGATTACCATGTTTTTTCGAACTACTAGAATAATGGTTGAGCATAATGAGATAATGTATAGATCCTTTGAAAGTATTGTTCAATTATGTAAGCAAACTGGTAAAGAATACTTCATGTTTGAAGATGAAAAAATCATGTTAAATGGTAGAAATGCAGAACAACTATTAATTGACCATAAAAAGGAAAGTAGAGTACCTCAAGTTATTACCCAGCTAGATGTGGCATTAAGACTCATTCAGACTCGGAAAAATGACTCAATACAGGTGATAAAAATAAAGAAGAATGGGCCAGAGTATATCACATCAGATAATCCAGTTACTTTGTATAACATCGAATCTAGACATGTTGCACCTTTTGACCCAAAGAATATCATTTCGATGCCACTTAATGGTCAATATAAAGTGGTACTTCTTCCGTATGAAAATCCCGGTTTCATTTCAAGAATAAGCCATGACGATAATATGTCATATTCTGAAGTATTGACCAATGGCTATGAACAATTAGGTAGTTCAGAAAAATTTGTTCTTGGAACGGAGAATGGACTAAAAGAATTTATAGAGATAAAAAAAAGAACTGATAAATTGCCAGACATTTCAAAAGAGCAACAAGAAAAACTAGAAGAAATAAAAAAAATTGCCAGAGATTTAGGTATTATGCCATAAAAGTACTTTTCCTAACACGCAATAAAAAACATAGGTCGGAAAGTGCTAAAATTGAACGACATAACATTTAATAAACGGCACGGCACCTTGATAGGTAGGAGTTTCGAAATGCCCTCAGTTTCTTATTGCCATCCGTTACAAGCAAGCCTAAAAAGGACAGCGACATGAAAATTGACAAGACGACACATAGAGTAAAAGAAGAAAATCAAAACGGACTGCCGACCACACCAGCCTACCCGATAAAGTTTTATTTTTTGCCGACACACATTTTTTGTTTTTTAATTTTTTGGCAGCCGCACAAGTGGCACATTTTGTTTTGCCGCAATCACACAACCCAACCCGAAAGCAAAACAAAAAGAGCCACTACTCCCAACGCTTTGTTCCCTTCGTGGCAAATTCATCTTTATAGTTTTTTACTTTGCAACTTCAACTGAATTATTAAAAATGAACGGAAAACAATATGTAAATGATATAGAGGACTTGGTTGAATCCAACCTAAAGCCACTAGAGAGAATCCAACTCTTGAGACGAATCCTTGATAAACTTTTCAGAGACCTTACAAAAAAGTATCCTGTTGTGATGACAACATTACAACCGAGAATGGCTTACTACTGCCAACAGGAAAATATCAGCAAGGAAACAACAGAACTACTAAACGAGTTACGAATATTCAGTAACAAAGTAGTTCATGCCGAAATCTCTGAGCCAACAGAAAGTCAAGAGAAATATTGTGTGAAAATTCTTTCTGAATTCATATCAACTGTTTGTCAAACTGAAATAACAGAAACAATAAAAAAGTTCTACGAAGGCGAAAAGAATTTTTCACAATTGCTGAAAAGAAAAGCGAGGAAGTATGAAGAAATTTCTGAGATACACGGTTTCATAAAAAAATTCTCTAAAGAAATCAAGAAGGATAGGTTTGATAAGGACTACATTGATATGGTAGTGGAGAGTGATGATTTGGGAGAAATCTCAATTCGGCTAACAAAAGCAGACGATGGAGATGTAATTACCGAAACCGCAAACACAGCGTGGGAATACGCAGAGGTAATTATTACAGATGTTCTTTACCAATCTGAGTTCAGCCATTACTATTCAACTCCTAAGACATTGCTAATTCTTGAACCAAGTTTCATTATTGATGTAAAGCAAATAGCAGAATGTCATGAGTTTTTGGGTGCAGGCAGATGGGACACTGACCCAGGTTCTTATCAAAAGAAAAAGTTTGATGAACCTGTTATTAATGAAAGCATAACCAAAGGTTATTTGTTGGGAAGTGTCTTAGACGAAATTGCAAGCAACACTCAATTCAATTTCACTGACAAAGCAGACGAATTTTTCAAGTCAACAGCGGTTTCAACTTTTGCACTAAAAAAAGAGAAAGGCAATGAAGTTACAGACAAAATAAAAATTGAAACACAGCCGCAAGAAAAAAATATTCGTGATGCGGTAAGCCAGTTCAATAATCATAAAGCATCAATTGAACCAACCTTCCTTTCTATCAAGTATGGTATTCAAGGAAGGATTGATGCTCTATATGAAAACAAATCAAACACTAACGACAAGACAGTAATTGAACTCAAATCAGGGAACTACAAATTTTCCAATCCACAACATCAAACCCAAACAGCACTTTACGATTTGCTTCTGAAATCAACTTATCCCAAGAGAACTGGAAACAGTTTCATATTGTATTCCCAGAAACCTAAAGATGCTCTGACACTTGTTAATGCAGACGAAGCAACTGTAGCCCGAATTCAGAGGAAAGCAATGCTTATCAGAAACAAAATTGTTTCTGATGAATTCAGAATTTCAAACGGAGAGATGCAGCCAATTTATGAGGCGAAGGAACTCCCTGAAATGAGCAAAGTGGAGAAACTTTACTTTGATGGGTTCTGCAAATTCATTTGCAACGAACTCAAATCAGCTAAGGAGAAACATAAAAACACTTTGCTTTCAAATGGAGATAGTAATTCAGGTTCAAAATATTTGTCAAACTTGGCAATCGTAAATGTTTCTGACGATTTTCAAATTAAGTTGGACATCAATCCAAATGGAGAACTTTTGTTTGAGTTACCCGACTTCAAGGAGAATGACTTTGTAATGATTTTTCCAGTGGAAGCAGATGGCACAACCAATCCACTCAACCATCAAATTTTAAAAAGCACAATAAGAGAAATTGATGACAGCCACATTGTAATTTCCCTTGTAAATAAGCAACTGAGTAAGGAATATTTTTCTCAATATAAGCGTTGGGCAATTTGCCAAGACCTACGAGAATCGACCATAAAGAGAATGTATCAACAAGTATTTTCTCTTATTAACTCAGAAAACGAAAAGAAGCAGTTGATTCTTTCAGTGGATAGGAAGCCAACTTTCTCTGACATTGCATTCAGCAATTCAAGCAGATTGTCAGCACTGCAAAATGAAATTGTTAAACAAGCAATTTCAGCAAATGATTACTTTGTAATTCAAGGTCCCCCAGGAACAGGAAAAACAAAATATATTCTTACAGAGATTGTAAATCATCTTTTTAAAGCAGAGAAAATTTTTGTTACAGCTTACACCAATCAAGCGGTTACTGAAATTTGCAATGAGCTTCATGAACTGGGAATTGATTTTATTCAGCTAGGCGGCAAGGGGGATAAACCATATTTGTTAAGTAAATTTTCTACGGAGCTTCCGCTTAATGAGTTAATGCAAAAAATTGAAAACACCAATGTGATAGTTTCAACTCAACACACAATGTTTTCTAACTTGGATTTAATAAATTCAATTCAATACCGAACACTTATTGTTGATGAAGCATCACAGTTATTAGAGCCGCAAATCGTTGGCTTGCTTACAAAGTTTGAACGCTTCGTTTTAATAGGAGATGAAAAACAATTACCTGCAATTACATTGCAGGAAGACCTTGAAGCAAATACAGAAGAAGAACTGAAATCAATTTCTCTAATCAAATTCAGCGAATCACTTTTTTATCGCTTGTTGTTGAACGCTAAAAAGAAAAGTTGGGATTGCTTTGCTACTTTGAAGGAACAAGGAAGAATGCACACAGAAATTGCTGCATTTCCAAACCAACAGTACTACCAGAACCAACTAAAAACAATTTCAGCAGAACAAAGCAGTAGAGAACATCTCTTTGATAATAATTCTCAGAGCCACATTGAAAGATGCCTTGCATTGAAACGAGTTTTATTTATTCCATCTGACAGAGATAAAGTTTCATTCAAGAATGATTCAGAACAGAAACTTATTTCGGAGTTTTTGAAAGTGATTATTCAGGTCTGCAAGGCGAAGAACATTCAGATAGTTTCAAAATCAAAAACAGGTAAAGAACTTTCAATTGGTGTAATAACTCCATTCAGAAAGCAGATTACAAACATCAAAAGAATTATTCCGCCAAATCTCAGAGATGCAATACTTGTTGACAGCATTGAAAAGTTTCAAGGTTCGGAAAGAGACATCATCTTTTTTTCGGCAGCCGTTAATAACAAAAGACAGATTGAAAAGCTGCAATCACTTGTAAAGATTGATGAAATAGATGTTGATAGGAAATTGAATGTGGCTTTGACGAGAGCCAAAAAACATTTAATCATCACAGGAACGAAAGAGATTCTTGAAAAGGATGAGCACTACAAAAATCTCATCAATTTTATTGACGAAAAAGGCGGACTAATCAAACTGACATTTTAAAGCATTACCAATATGAGTTTAATTGAACGACTAAACAGAGCCATTGATGTTGAGTATGATTCCAAAAATGCGGAAGTAGATGAACTGCTTTTGCTTTCTCCTGAGGAACGAGTGCAAAAAGGAGATGCTATTGCAAATATCACAGCGACTTTTATTCCAATGATTGAGAGTAACGGAACAATTCACTTTACAAGAGTGAACATTGTTTGCAAAGATAACATTTCAAAATTCAGAGAAGGAAGTCCAGTAGTTTTATCAGGGCATGGCATTTCGTTTTCCCTGAATGTTCTTGAAGATGAAGGAGAGTCCATGTCCTTAGAGGTTGGTTGGAACAGTGCATCAGTTCCTTCTTTGTTGAACAACAAATCAGGTTGGTTTTTAGACACAGACAAGGTTGACATCAGACACATTGTAAAGAAGTCAACAGGCATTCTTTCCTACGACCAGGCAAAGTATAATTTGCTGAATGGAATTTTTGAAGGAAAGATTTTGCCTAAAATTCCAAGTGAGCAATTGAAGAAAGGAAGGCAGATTGCTGAACAAACAAAATTGAACCCAACACAGCAAGATGCATTCGCTAATGCTTATGCAACTGAGAACTATTTTTTAGTTCAGGGTCCACCGGGAACCGGCAAGACATGGTTGTTAGCACATTTGGCTCTACAGTTTGCCAAGGAAGGTAAGAAAGTTTTAATCGCAGCTTCAACACACACTGCAATTAACAACGCTTTGCAAAAAGCATCAACTATTTCTGGTTTTGCAAACATTATGAAAGTTGGAAAGAAAGCCGAAGCGAAAAATTTAAACTATGATGGTTCAACAGCTAAGAATATTCCTGACTTTAGAAACAGTGGCTTTGATAACAACAGTAGAGGAATAATTGTCGGTGCTACTTGTTACTCCCCATTCACAAACAAATTGGAATTTATGAATTGGGACATTGTAATAATTGATGAAGCTGGACAGTTAAGTATTCCATTGGCTATTGCTGCAATGGTGAAAGGACAAAAATTTATTTTGATAGGTGACCATAAACAATTACCGCCAATCATTTCAGACAAGCATGACGATGTTACTTTCACTAAATCAATTTTTGAACACCTCTTTCAGTTCAGTTCAGGCATCATGCTTGACACAACATACAGAATGAATGCTGCAATAAATAGTTTTCCGAGCAAACAGTTTTACAAGGGCAAACTATTACCCGACAAATCAAATGCAAATTGGGCTTTGACAATTGATAACAAATTCGGAAAGCATCAAGAAATCTTGGACATAAATAAACCTGAAATTCTGTATTGCCATAAACATGCAAGCACAGATACCCATTCTGAATTTGAGGCAACGATGATTTTTCAATTTGTTTCTGAATATCTGAAAAAGGGAGTAAAGCCAAAGGACATTGCAATTATAACTCCTTTGAGAGCACAGGTGAGACAGATAAACAAAGCATTATCGCAACTTAGCAATTATGCAACTGAAATAAAAGAGAATCTCTTCGTAGACACTATTGAACGAATACAAGGACAGGAAAGAGATATAATCTTGTATTCACTGGTTATTTCCGACCCAACCCGAGCAAAGCAAAGAGCTGATTTCTACTTCAATCCCAACCGATTCAATGTTGCATTGACAAGAGCAAAGAAGAAACGAATTGTAATTGCGAACAAAGCATTGTTTGAATTGAAATCCTACGATGGAAATTTACTTTCACTCATAAAGAACTTCAAGGATTTTTACGAAGCATCAACAAAGGTTATGGAATGAAAAGCCCTCACACAAAAAATACACTCTTACAAGTCGCTACAAGCCAGCCCACGTACTAAAGCTTGCAAGAGAGTTTTTTTTTCACCCGAAAAAAATTAAAAAACAAAAAATTTCCCTCCCCTTGGCGCGGATTTGTAATCACAAGTGTTCGAAAGATTGAATTTTCAACAACAGCTGCTGACGGATGCAACCTAAGGTTTTGTAATATAGCAGGGTAAAAATGAAAAAATTGATAGTTAATGGAGGTTTTTGGATTTATCCGCCTCTGGAGGACGGACTGCCGTTACCAGTAATGCGCTAACGAACAAACATAAATGATAGGACAAGAATTAAAAATATTATTTTGGCAGGACAAAGCATACCTGACAACAGACAGACCATTGACGTTTGAACAGCTTGGTTTACCTGATGTTGCAAAGACATTTAAAAAACCAGCATTTTGGACAATCAAAGTATTAAGCCACATAGAAAACGAAAAGAAAATATTTTGTGAAATTAAATCATACCAAGTTGGTGAAACTGAATTTGGGAGTAGACAAAAATCACTTGCTGATAAATTAAACGACCTTCGAAACATTACTTTCAAGAGCATTGACACGACTGGACTTTTGAAAACATTAGCGGGGAATGCAGGTGTAGTAAGACCAATTAAATTTGTTCCAGTTGACAGGTCGCCAATGCAGCCGACAGAGTTTGAAAGACAACCTCACAAAGTAACAATCAAAGAAATTTTTTACGTGCCGCTTAAAAATGTTCGTTTCAAACTTGGTGGCGTTTCATTTAAAAAAAAATTCAAAGAGTATAAAGAAACATTGGAACTCTCAATTCCCAACTATGAAATTCGGGAAGAGTTTGATGCAGTGAAAAATTATTTCGCCAATGTTTTAAAGACTAAAAAGGTCAAAGTAACGGTCAATATTGAGATTTCAGACAATAACGTAACCTCTGTTGAAGCTAAATCACCCGAAATTGAGAAAATTGATAAAGAACTCATTGATAATGTAAAATTTGAGTTTGTTAAATCCACGATGAAAAAGAAAATCAAAGTTGAGATTGATAAGACTTTGTTCACTATGAACGAGTATTTTGACACGTTTGCAGACGGTAAAATTAAGTCCAGCACCTTTTATCACAGCGACGAGGAATTTCTTAAAGATTTGCTAATAATTACAAAGTCAAAGCACTACAAACATTTAAGATTTCTGTCCAGTAAACACTCACACGACATAATGAAACTTAGGTACGTTCTAAAACCCTTTTCGTTCATATTTTTAATTCAAGGTGACAGAAACTATCATATAGTATGGGAAACACTTGACACAGAAGAAGCGACTTGGGTTTGGCACATAACTAAGGACAATAATGTTCTAAAAATGACATTGAGAAAAGTTGAAGATATTATTAATGTAATCAAGGTTCAAGGCAAGACAGCATACATAAGTTCACATGATGACGCATTTAGGAGAATTTATCACGACTACTCAGACCTTGTGGACGGTTTTTTAAAATGGAAAGGCGAATTAGTAAGCATATTGACATAGGAAGCACTACCGCCAATAATCAGCCTTCAAGTGGACGAGGCTTGAAGCTCAGCTTGGAGCTAATTGCTTACGAGTAAGTTTTTGCTAAATTAGCAGGGTAAAAATGAAGAAATTCAGAAGCAAAGGAGGTTTTTGGAAGGACTGCCGCTGGCAACAATTCAACCGGAATTAACAAAATTTGATTTCTTGAGCTAACGTTCAGATTTTTGAAAGAGTACAAATTGACATTATACTGGAATTTATAAATACTTGACGTTATGTAATTTACTAAAACGTTGGTCAAAATGCTAAAAATAAGACATAGACTTTGCTTATGATTCGCGATTATGGACAAGATACATATAGGATTTTATCGAAGTTAATTAAGATTTCATTTGCTAAATATCTAAATGATAGCGGAATTGTATTCGGAGGTATTTATCAGATGAAAAATCTAAATAATGACAATGAGTTTTTTCTGCTTGAAGTAAACAATGTTCAAATTCGATTTAAAAAGCCTATAGACTTTATTTTTCATTTCATGTCGTTTTTAAAGACAAACATCGAGGATAACAAAAAAGAATATAATCGGCTTACAACAAGAACGATTGATGGGTTTACCGATGAAGTAGGACTAGAAATCAGATACAAACAAATTGATTACTACATCTACCAACAAACTGAATTATTTAAAGTACTGCGAACGCATTACGACAGAATAAAAGAAACTAAAAATTGACAGATATGAGTTTTCAAAGAGAATTGGAATCAACTTTGTTTTTTTTCGGATTTAAGGAGTGTAAAAAGAGAGAAGGTTTAAATTTTTTGAAATTATCAAAACAAGACTATCTCATTATGAGAGTATTTAAAAAAGTTGCGATGGCAGATTTAATTCATGCAAAGTTTTCAAATGAAACTAATGCTTGTGACGAAGAACCATTTTGGGAAAAAGTAATTAAACAAGGTTTTTCACCAGATACAGATAATCAACTAATTAATGACTATTTGAAATTATTTGAAGAAAAATGAAGCACAGTAGCCAACAAAAACTATATGTCAATTGCCGTTTCTGTTCTGACAACTAAGTTCGCAGCCCGCAACAACAGCCGTGGGGTTCGACAGGAAATCCGCCCGCAGTCGGCAACTGCATATAGTTCCGTCCGTTGAACGAAATCCCCCTTGCCGGCGCGGATCTATAATCACAAGTGTTCGAAAGATTGAATTTTCAACACCAGCTGCTGACGGATGCAACCTAAGGTTTTGCTAATTTAGCAGGGTAAAAATGAAGAAATTGCAAGTTAATTTAGGTTTTTGGGCGGACTGCCGTTATGCGACACTTTAACCAGAAATCGATAAAAAATTAGACATGGAAAAGTATATTGACCAAATCGTGAGTTATATTAGAAACACAAATGACTTTCTGTTTTTAGACATTACAAGTTCCTACAACTATAAAGTTGGAGACACATTTTCTTTAAGCGTTGACAACTCCCGCAATATGACAAACAATAATATGGGAGCAACGATAATTGACGGAATTTTACAGTCTGGACTTCGCTATGACACTGTGGTTAAGCCGAGAGTTGATAAATTCAAAAACGAATATCGTGAAGTCAAAACGACAACCCAATTTTATGAATTGATAAATACCAAGGATCTTTCGGAAATCATAAATATGAAAGGTCAAAAAATTGACCGCATAATTTCTTTAGTGAAATTCCTCAAGAATGAAAGAGTTGAAACCGAAGACGACTTTTACGAATGGTTATTAAAAAAGGACAATTTGTTAGCATTGTCAAATTTGAAAGGAATTAAAGGAAAAACTATTGAATACTTGAAAATCTTAACCGGACACAAGGACACGGTTGCTGTTGATGTAAGGCTTAGAAAATTCATTTCAATGTGCTGCGATGACATGGAAATTACAAGCGACAATTTTGCTCGTGAAATTTTAATGCGAGTTTCCGAAAAGTTGCGAGTTGAGCCAGCGACCTTGGACTTTAGTATTTGGTCTTACATGACACCCGAAAGGAAAAAAAACAAAAAGTGAACGCATAACAAATAAGTCTTAAACGCAACCGCAATCCTGTTATTCCCTGATGCCAGTTGTACACATACCTTTGCGATTTAAGCCAGTGTTGAAAGGAACCTTCCGGTGGCTCAACCACCGTCAAATCAACCAAAAACTCCCTTAACTTTGCCAACACCCCACAAAACCACGTAGAGCCAGAAAATGAAGAATGAAGCTCATGCAAGAATTAGAATAAACCAACTGCTGACTGATGCGGGATGGAGATTCTTTGACAATGAGGAAGGAATAGCAAACATTCTGCTTGAAAATCATGTGAAGATTACACAACAGGAAATTGACGCCTGGGGAAATGACTATGAGAAAACAAGAAATGGTTCTCTGGACTTCTTACTCGTTGACAGCGACAACAAACCGATTTGTGTTCTTGAAGCAAAAAAAGAAAGCCTTCATCCACTTGTTGCAAAAGAACAAGCAAGAAAGTATGCCAGGACAGTTGGTGCACGGTATGTGATTCTTTCCAACGGAATTGTACACTACTTCTGGGACACCACAAAAGGAAATCCAAAACCGATTTACAAATTTCCTTCGCCCGAAGAGATTGGCGCCATTAAAAACTGGAATCCGGACAGAAATTCACTTGCCCATGAAGAAGCTACAGTTGACTACATTGTCAAGGTGCAAATGCCCGACTATGCCGAAAGACCTGAATGGAATGGAAGCATTGAAGCAAGCAAAGATTTTGTCTGGTCAAACGGACTTAGGTTTTTAAGACATTATCAGTTAAAAGCGATACAAGCCTTGCAAGCTGCTGTTGCAGAGGGCAAAGACAGATTCCTTTTTGAAATGGCTACCGGAACAGGTAAAACCCTCACGGCGGCAGCTGTTATCAGACTATTTCTGAGAACGCAAAACGCAAGACGGGTGTTGTTTCTGGTTGACCGCCTGGAACTGGAAGACCAGGCATGGAAGGCTTTTACGGAATATTTGAAGCCTGATTACTCCACTTTCATTTTCAAAGAGCATAAAAGCGACTGGCGAAAAGCAGACATTCTGGTTACGACCATCCAATCCTTGATGCACAACGACAAGTACCGCTATGATTTTTCACCCACCGACTTTGACCTGTTAATTTCAGATGAAGCCCACCGTTCCATATCCGGGAACGCAAGAGCCGTGTTTGAATATTTTCACGGTTACAAATTAGGACTGACAGCAACCCCAAAAGACTACTTAAAAGGTGTTGATCCGGACAAAGTTAAAGACAACGACCCAAGAGAAATTGAACGGAGAATGTTGCGTGACACCTATTCAACCTTCGGTTGTGAGAATGGAACCCCAACTTTTCGTTATTCCTTGATTGATGGCGTAAAAGATGGGTATTTGATTAATCCGAAAGTGCTGGATGCCCGCACCGAAATCACTACCCAATTGCTTTCTGATAAAGGCTATGCGGTTGTCGTTCCAACAGAAAAAGGAGAGGATAGAGAAACCTTCGTGTCACGCGATTTTGAAAAGAAATTGTTCTCGGAAAAGACGAACAGTATTTTTTGCCAGACATTTCTGGAAAATGCCCTGCGCGACCCAATCACACAGGAAATTGGCAAAACCATCATTTTCGCAGTAAGTCAAAATCATGCCCGTAAGCTTACCGAAATGCTAAACGAATTTGCAGAGCAACTGTTCCCCGGAAAGTATCATTCTGATTTTGCCATTCAGGTTACTTCACAAGTGGGTGATGCCCAGCAAATGACAATCAACTTTACCAACAATAACCTGAACGGGAAAACCACCTGGCTCGAAGGCTACAAATCAAGTAAAACAAGGGTTTGCATCACGGTGGGAATGATGACAACAGGCTACGATTGCACCGATTTGTTGAATATCTGCATGATGCGACCCATTTTTAGTCCGGCTGACTTTGTGCAGATCAAAGGCAGGGGAACGCGCAGGAACACTTTTGAATACAAGTTCAAAAATGAACTGAACGAAGAAGAAATCATGCGTCATGATAAACAAATCTTCAAGTTGTTCGACTTCTTTGCCAATTGCGAGTACTTCGAAGAAAAGTTCGACTACGATGAAAAGCTGATATTGCCGCAACCCCGAAAAGGAAAGGGTGGAGGAGGAGGTGGCGTTAATCTTGACAAATACACCAATTACCAGCCCGACCCCATATTGAGTCTGGTAGAAGAACAGATAGGTCCCGAAGGCATGCGGATTGACAGAGAGCTTTTCCGCAAGTTTGAAGACCGCATTATCATGGACGACATCATCAAAAAGCATGTGGAACTCGGCAACTGGGAACAAGTCGCAAGCCATATTCAACAAGAGATTTTCGACAAACCTGAGGAATATTTCAATCTGGAAAAAATCAGGAAAGCAGCCAGGATTGACCGAAAGGTTTCTATCCGCGAGGTGGTAGAGAAAATCTTTGGCATCATTCCAAAATTCAAATCAAAAGACGAATTGCTGGAAGAAGAATTTGACAAATTTATCTCTATCTATCCACCAGAGGAAGATGTTAACCTCAGAGCACTGAAATACTTTTTTAAGGCATACATTGTTGATCAGGACATCAGAAAAATCATTGAAACCAAAGATTTTCATGCCTTGCAAACCCATCCAACGCTCACCATTTCGCAATTCAAGGCCGTTGCCAACAAGTACCGCGAAGTGATACCTGTTTATATAAAGGATTACATCAACCTGGATAAATTTGCTGCGTGATGGCAGAAAAATTCATGGGAAAATACCGAAGCGAATCTGCCCGATTGCAAAGTTGGGATTATGGCAGCAATGCAGCCTATTTTATTACCCTTTGCACAAAAGACCGTGAACATTTTTTCGGTGAAATCCACAACAAAAAATTGCAGATATCACCTGCGGGCGCAATTGCCTATATATTATGGTATGAAATAAAAAATCACGCAAAAAATATCGAATTGGGCGAATTCGTGGTCATGCCGAATCATATTCATGGGGTATTGGTATTGAATGGGAACGTAAGGACCGTACCAACCGTTGAAAAAACGCCTGACGTTAGGGAAACGCCTATCGTTGGGACGACGGGGGCGATCGTTGGGATAACGACGGAAATCGTTGGGATAACGTCGGAAATCGTTGGGATAACGTCGGAAATCGTTGGGACAACGCATGCGTTGTCCCAACCATTGACGTCGTCCCAACCAACGGCGTCGTCCCAACCGCCCCTAACCCCCGGCCAAAAACGGTTTCAGAATCAGGGTAAAAATACGATTTCGTCCATTGTTGGTTCCTACAAATCCGCCGTTACCAAATATTGTAATCGGTTGGATTTGCCATTTGCGTGGCAAGCCCGGTTTTATGACCATATTATCCGGAATGAGAGATCATTTCATAAAATTTCGAATTATATCAAAAACAATCCTTCCAAATGGGAGGATGATTGCTTTTCTCAGCCGCAGCATGCTGCGGCTCAATAAATTAATTATGTTAGATACACAAACAAAAAGAAGAATAGACGATTGCAGGGATATTTTGGTAGGTAAATTACCCGACCCAAAAGCGCAGATTGAGCAAATTACCATTGGGCTGATTTACAAGTTCATGGACGATATGGACAAAGAGGCTGTTGAGTTGGGAGGAAAATCCAAATACTTCTCGGATTATAAAGTGCCAGACCCTGAATTCCCGAATGACCGAAAGAAGGATAAGGTAATTGAGTTCAGTAAATACGCCTGGGACAAGCTGATGCACCCCAAAGTTACGGCTACTGAAATGCTTGCGCTTTATTCAGAAGCCATTGAGGGAATGGAGAAAAACCCGAACATTCCGCAGCTCTTTCGCGACATCTTCAACAATGCCTATTTGCCTTACAGAGATCCTGAAACGCTTAAGATGTTTCTGAAAACCATAGGCGAATTTGAATACACCCATAGCGAAAAATTAGGTGATGCCTTTGAATATTTGCTTTCGGTAATGGGATCGCAGGGTGATGCAGGTCAATTCCGTACGCCACGTCATATCATTGATTTTCTGGTAGCCATTATTGACCCTGACAAAAGCGCCACCATACTGGATCCCGCCTGTGGCACGGCAGGTTTTCTGATTTCTGCCTACAAGCATATTCTGCTCAAATACTCAAAAGCGAACAAGCAAGGATTAAACATTTACCAATACAACCAACTCAAAGAAGAGGAAAAATTTCCTTTGACCTTTGACCGGCTTACTCCGGACGACCGTAAAAAACTGGTTCAGAATTTTGTGGGTTATGATATTTCGCCCGATATGGTGCGATTGAGTCTGGTGAATTTGTATCTGCACGGATTCAATACGCCCAACATCCACGAGTACGACACGCTGAGCAGCGAAGAACGGTGGAATGAAAGCTATGATGTAATCTTGGCCAATCCGCCATTTATGAGTCCGAAAGGGGGGATAAGACCACATAAAAAATTCACCATCAGCAGCAACCGAAGTGAAGTGCTTTTTGTGGATTACATAGCCGAGCATTTGAACCCTAATGGCAAGGCAGGCATTATTGTTCCCGAAGGGATTATTTTCCAAAGCGGAACGGCGTATAAGGATTTACGCAAAATGCTGGTGGAGAACCATTTGTATGCAGTAGTAAGTTTGCCGGCAGGTGTTTTTAACCCATACGCCGGGGTGAAAACGTCTATACTATTGATGGATAAAGACATTGCGAGGCAACGTGAGGAAATCCTGTTTATCAAAATTGACAATGACGGTTACAACCTTGGCGCACAGCGGACAGCCGTGAAAGGTGGTCAGTTGGAAGAAGCGATAAAGCTGGCACATGCTTTTGTGGCAACAGGAGATTTTGAAGAAACGGCTATTGCACACCTTGTTCCCAAAGCTGAAATAGCTAAAAATGGGGATTATAATTTGAGTGGGGAGAGATATAAGATCAATGAAGTTTTGAACTCGAATTATGATCTTGCTAATCTAGGTGAACTATGTGAATTAATAGGTGGTGGTACTCCTTCAAAAGCTGAAGATGAATTTTGGCAAAAAGGTGATATAAAATGGATTTCTTCTCGACATATTGATCTCCATGGAAATATCATTGGCAATGATTGGATAACTAAAAAAGGACTCAAGAATAGTTCTAGTAAAATTGCACCAAAAGACTCTATTATTTTTATCACTCGGGTATCTGTTGGAAAATATGCAATAGCAAATGATGACTATGCAATTAATCAAGATTTGACGGCTCTTGTTCCTAAAAATGAGAAACTATCGAGCAAATTCTTATATGCGATTGCACCGCTTATTTCTGAAATAATTGATAGAACTGCCGTTGGAATTGGTGTACGAGGCATAAACCGAAAACAATTAGCTGAGATCCAAATCCCCCTTCCCCCCATCTCCATTCAGGAAGAAATTGTAACTGAAATAGAAGGATATCAAAAAATCATTGATGGGGCCAAAGCCGTAGTAGCCAATTACAAACCCAAAATTGACATTGACCCGGATTGGGAAATGGTGGAGTTGGGAGAGGTTTGTGAAGTAAATCCAAAAAAATCTGAATTGAAAGATTTTGATGAAAACACAGAAGTGTCTTTTGTGCCCATGGCAGATTTGAATGAGAATGAAATTGATTTTGAGCCTAAGCAAACTAAACTACTAGGAGAGGTAATTAAAGGGTATACCTACTTTAAAGATGATGATGTTCTGCTGGCAAAAGTTACGCCATGCTTTGAGAATGGGAAAGCTGGTATTGCAAATGGTTTGAAGAATGGACTTGGCTTTGGGTCGAGTGAATACTTTGTAATAAGACCAAACGAAAAAATCCTTTCAACTTGGATATATTTAAATATAATCACAAATAGTTTTAGAAAATACGGTAGGCTCAATATGACTGGTACAGGTGGACTGCAAAGAGTTCCGCCTGACTTTGTCAAATCAACATTAATTCCTTTACCCGAAATCGAAACCCAACGCCAAATCGTCACCCAGATTGAAAAAGAGCAGGAATTGGTGAATGCTAACAAGCAGCTGATTGCAATTTTTGAGCAGAAGATAAAGGACAGGATTGCGAAGGTTTGGGGAGCGGAGAAAGCCAAGGATGAACCAAGCGTGCGTATGGCTGCTGAGCCTGATTCGGAATATGTAAAGAATAAAATAACCCAATGATGAACCATCTGGCTCACCAAAGTGCCACCAACATGTTCACCCATGAAAATTGTCGAGCTTTATGAAGGGACGCTATTTGAGTGTCAGATGATTAAAAACCTTTTGGAAAATGAAGGGATTGAGTCACAGCTGACAGATGAAATTATGGGGTCAAGAGCCGGAGCGGCATGGCGAACAGCAGGGGGAGTGAGGATCATTGTATCAGAAGAGGATTTTGATAAAGCCAGATTGGTTGTCAGTGCGTTTGAGCGTTCGCGTGAATAGGAAAATGTTTTGACAACTTATTGTTTATTTGGTGGATTTCATAACTTTACGAATTGAAAATAACCTGAAGCAAGCGTTTGCAAACATTTGTTAAAGGCGTACTATAAGCATAATTAATTCCCAATAGCATGAAAAAATTAATTTTAGTAATCTTAGGCTGCATATTTTCCAATATGTCAATTGGTCAGCAGGTAAATGTAGAAAAAGAGATAATCCATGACCATTACTACTTAACAAAGGTTGAAGGAAAATTTGGATTAACTGATCTTGAAGGAAATGTAATTATTCCTAATGAATATGAATCACTTGATTTCAGCAATGGAAGTTCGGGTCTTTCAGTAAAAGAGGGAAAGGTTGGTTTAATTGATATTTGTGGGAAAATTATTATCCCGAACAATTATGAAAAACTTGATTTTAGTAACGGGAGCATTGGATATTCCGTGATGAATGGAAAAGTTGGTTTAATTGATAATAATGGGAATGTTATTATCCCAAACGATTATGAAAAACTTGATTTTAGTAACGGGAGCATTGGCTATTCCGAAATGAATGGAAAAGTTGGCGTGATAAACAGACGAGGTGAAATTCTTATTCCGAATGAGTATGAATCGATTAAATTTGATGGAAATGTAGGTATCTCTATGAAAAACGGAAAATATGGAATAGTTCTTTTAACCGGCGAAATCATTTTGCCTAACGAGTATAGCTCCATAGAACTAAAGAAGGAGGAAGTAATTTTGGTAAAAGATAACAAAGAGATAATTCTTTCCAGAGAAGAAGTATTCAGCAAATAGGTCAAAACTTATAACCAAGACAAACGAGTTACAATAATTTGGCTTCGTATGGTTGAACGATGTTAACTGGCTTAGAACTTGTTTTCACCTAAACATGGCCTTGAACGCAAGGTGAAAGGGCCACAGCCGGCATTCTCCTTATTGATCCTAAAGTCAATCCGCGTCAAATCAACCAAAAACTCCCTTAACTTTTTTATTGAATACCGGAATAAAATGGTCTAATCTGTAAGAAATGCATAAATAAACATGTTGTATATTGCTTAATTATGCTATATTTGCAAAAATAAGCAATTATATGATCGGATTAAACCTTATTCCTGCCGAAAAAGTGATCGAACGGCTTCGGTACGAGAACCCCTGGTGGGTGAGCAGGCAAGTGCCGGAGGTGTACGGCGCTATGTCGCGGCGGTTGTATTTCGATTTGTTTTATCCCTATGTGGTTGAGAAAGATGTGCGCCGGGCTGTGGTATTGATGGGGCCGAGGCGGGTTGGCAAAACCGTATTATTGTTTCACAGCATTCAGCAGCTGATCGCAGAACAGGTAAATCCGCAACAAATTTTCTTCGTGGGTATTGACAACCCGATTTACGTGCATCTCAGCCTCGAAGATATTTTGAATCTCTGCAGAAAATCTCAGAATCTTACACAGCTTGCCAACTGTTATGTGTTTTTTGATGAAATACAGTACCTGAAGGACTGGGAGCGGCACCTGAAAGTGCTGGTAGATTCCTATCCCGATACCAAATTTATCGTATCTGGCTCGGCAGCTGCTGCTCTGAAATGGCACAGCACCGAGAGCGGAGCCGGACGCTTTACTGATTTTATGTTGCCGCCACTTACCTTTCAGGAATACATTCATCTAAAGAATCTCAACCACCTCATCTATGACGGCAACATTGATTATGGCGACAGGTCGGTTCCGTATTGCCTGACGTACGATGTGAAGGCGCTGAACAGGGAATTTGTAAACTACCTGAATTTTGGCGGCTATCCTGAAGTTGTTTTGTCAGAAAAAATCCAAAGCGATATGGGTCGCTATGTGAAAAATGACATCGTGGACAAGGTGCTGCTCAGGGATTTGCCCAGTTTATACGGCATAAAAGACGTTCAGGAACTCAACCGGTTTTTTTCCTACATTGCCTACAACACAGGCAATGAATTTTCGTACGAAAGAATGGCCAACGAAAGCGGCATACAAAAGGAAACACTGAAAAAATACCTGGAGTACCTCGAAGCTGCTTTTTTGATCAGGGTGCTCAACAAAGTGGATATCAATGCCCGCCAATTAAAAAGGGTAACAAGTTTTAAGGTATATTTAACCAACCCGTCCTTGCGTACGGCCTTGTTTTCGCCCATTGCCGAAACTGACAGCGAAATGGGAAATCTGGTCGAAACCGGGGTGTTGTCGCAGTGGATGCACCGCGAGAAACTGGATCTGTCTTATGCCCGCTGGAAAGAAGGCAGAAATGAAGGCGAAGTGGATTTGGTGCTGGTTGACCATAAGAAATATAAACCCGTTTGGAGTGTTGAGATCAAATGGAGCAACCGTTATTTTAAACAGCCACAGGAATTAAAAAGCTTGATGAACTTCTGCAAGGCCAATGACTTTCAGAATGCACTGGTAACAACAATTGACCAAACAGGCGTTAAAAGAGTCGGCGATATGCAGTTTTCGTTTGTGCCCGCTTCAGTGTACGCCTACAACATTGGTGATATAACATTGAAAATGAAGAGTGTAAGTTGATTAAAGGAAATTCACCCTCCCACATTATCGCGCCCTGATTCCCATAACAGCATGCAGCAGACAGGCGAAGTCGCCTATGGATTTGCGGTCTGTGCCGATTTTCTGTCTCCAGCTGTTGTCTTCGCCCTGCGCATCCATGTTCCGCGACAATATATTGCAGGCATCAATGAAGGCATCGTGGGCTCTTGTGCGTTCTTCATCCATAGCCACGCGTCCGGGTGTATCAAGCACATACCAGTCAACCCTGATGCGGGCATAGCGTATGGCCGATTGCACCAGCTTATCTGCCAGACTACTGAGTTTCGATTCCAGAATAAGGGTATAAATGGCATCTGCTTCTGTGAGGGTCATCTTGCTATGTATTTTGATTTGTTTGAATGATGATCAATTATATGTTTTTTCGCACCACATAATACAGCGACCGGAACAGGGCAGGATTTTGGCGATACAACTGAAGTTCGTGCAGCTCATCGGGATATAATCCGGGATTTGATGTGTGTTTTAATTGCTGTTCGAGACAGGAGCAGTAGTCATCCCACCAGATGTGTTCATTCAGAATGTTGGTGTACACAACAGTATAGTTCATTGATTCCATGAACTTTACTTTCTCTTCATGATCTTTCAGTTCATCATGGAGTATGCAGGTTCCGCCGGGTTTCAGCCAATGGCTGAGGATTTCAAACCCAAATGCGAAGCCGGTTACATTCAGCAGGCCCTCGGCCAGGATGAGGTCGAACACGGCGGGTGGAAAGGCATTTGCCTCCAGTGTTTTCAGGTGGGTTGTCAACCGGTGCTGCCAATCCTTTTTTGCAAAAGACTGACGCAGGTTTTCAAGGGCATCGGCGTCGGGGTCGAGGGCATGGATGTGTCCGCTGAACCGTCCGGCCAGTGCCATTGTCGGGATGCCGCTTCCGCAGCCTGCATCGAGCATATGCAGTGGCTCTGCAGCTTCAATGCTTTCGAGTGCGCGGTGGAGGTAAGGCAGAAGTCCTTGCCTGCACAGGTCTTTGATGGGTTTATGTGCCATTGGTTTTTATGAGGGTTGTTCAGGCGGTGGCTTCGTCCAGTGCGCGCAGGCTGTTGAGCGCGGCATTTACGGTGGGGATGGACTGAATGTACAGCAAAAGTTTGCTGTTCGATTCCTTAAGTCTGAAGCTTTTCGGGTTGGCCTGCAGGTAGCGGATGATGCTTCCGAAGCGGCTGGTCTGGTAGAAGCCCGATTCGGGGTTGCTGACAAAATAGCCGATCATGGTTTTGTTTCGCAGGATGATCTTTTCGAAGCCCAGTTCGCGGGCTACCCAGCGCAGGCGCAGGGTGTTCAGCAGGTCGAGGGCCTGACGCGGCAAGGGGCCGAAGCGGTCGATGAGTTTGTCGGTGAATTTCATCAGGCTGTCTTCGCTGCTGATCATGTCGAGCTCGGTATAAAGGCTGATGCGTTCCGTGCCCGAATCGATGTATTCCGACGGGAACAGAATTTCCATGTCTGATTCGATGGAGCAATCGGCCACAAAGGGTTTGGGTTTGTCGGATTTGAACACATCGGCAAATTCGGTGTCTTTTAGTTCCTGGATGGCTTCGTCGAGGATTTTATGAAACATCTCGAAGCCTATGTCGCTGATAAAGCCGCTTTGTTCGGCACCCAGCAGGTTTCCGGCCCCGCGTATGTCGAGGTCGCGCATGGAGATGCTGAATCCGCTGCCCAGGTCGGCAAATTCCTGCAGTGCCCTGAGGCGTTTTTGTGCGTCGGCAGTGAGTGAAGCCAGCGGTGGTGCCAGCAGGTAACAGAAGGCTTTTTTGTTCGACCGTCCCACGCGCCCGCGTAGCTGGTGCAGGTCGCTCAGCCCGAAATGCTGTGCATCGTTGATGATGATGGTGTTGGCGTTGGGGATGTCGAGGCCTGATTCCACAATGGTGGTGGACAACAGCACGTCGTAATCGCCATTGATAAAACCAAGCATGATCTCCTCCAGCCTGTGGCCTTCCATCTGACCGTGCGCAACGGCAATCCGGATGCCTTTCACGAACTTATTGAGCATGTCGTACACATCGAGGATGTTCTGCACCCTGTTGTGGATGAAAAACACCTGTCCGCCGCGGGCCACTTCGTACTGTATGGCTTCGCGGATGATCTCTTCGCCGAAGGAACGGATTTCGGTCTGCACCGGATAGCGGTTGGGCGGAGGGGTGTTGATGATGCTCAGGTCGCGCGCACCCATCATCGAAAACTGCAGGGTACGCGGAATAGGCGTTGCGGTCAGGGTAAGGGTGTCCACGCTGGCGCGTAGCTGTTTCAGCCGCTCTTTGGCCGATACCCCGAATTTCTGCTCTTCGTCGATGATCAGCAAACCCAGATCTTTGAATACCACATCTTTGCTGATGAGGCGGTGCGTGCCGATCAGGATGTCCACCTTGCCTTGCGCCAGCAGATCCAGTGTTTCTTTTTGTTGTTTAGGACTTTTGAAG
>Ga0208244_100683_pt1 | contig 27659 bp, 20 predicted proteins | sample SubbioCR12Aug_5A_FD_184828 | JGI IMG/M metagenome (GOLD analysis project Ga0208244, IMG submission 184828) | Serpentinite rock and fluid subsurface biosphere microbial communities from McLaughlin Reserve, California, USA - CR12Aug_5A (SPAdes) | ecosystem: Environmental > Terrestrial > Deep...
GTGAGCGTGTCGATGAGGGTGGGCGGGGCGGCGAGCCGCCGGAGGATCGGGTCGAAGGACGGCGCGCTGAGGGCGATGCGCTCGGCGTAGCGGGCGAAGCCGAAATCGGCGTCGACGCCGTCGCGGATGACGTCGGCGAGGTCGTCGAGATAGAGCGAGGCGATGAGTTTGGCGCGTTCGGTGACGCCGAGCGAGCCGAAGAGTTCGGCGAGGTTCTCCTCCTCGCCGAGGCCGGTGCCTTCCGGGGCGAGGGCGGCGAAGCGGGGGCCTTCGGGGAGGAAGCCGCGGCGGGCGATGCGCCAGCCTGCGGCGTCGTCGCGGCCTTGGAGGAAGGCGACGGCGGTCTCGACGGTGTCGAGGTAGGCGTCGGCGTGGCGGAGGAAGAACCGCACCCGCGGGGTCGGTTTGCGGCAGGCGCGGCAGCTCTCGGCGACGCGGGCGAGCCCGTCGCGGCAGAAGAGCCGCAGGGCGAGTTCGAGGGAGAGGTCGGCCTGCGCGGTTTCGCAGCCGTGCCCGCGCAGGAAGCCGGAGAGCGCGGGGGTGGCGGGGTAGGGCGTGTTGAGCTGGACGAGCGGCGGCGTGAGGAGAAGGATTTTCATGGCGTGGCCCGCGAGCGAATCCTTAAACGAAAAACCCGCAAGACAGCCCGCTTGCGGTTTCGAGAGTGGCGCGCCCACGGAGAGTCGAACTCCGCTTCCAAGGATGAAAACCTTGTGTCCTAACCGATAGACGATGGGCGCAAAAGTGGGACACACATTACCAAAGTGAGGTGGCCTCTGGCAAGGGGGCGGATGAGAGAAAATTTGCGCGGGGGATTTGCGGCTTGATGCGCGGCTGGAGGGGGTGATAACTTATGGCGCGTTTGTCGGGGGTGTGGTTCGCTTTTAAGGGAGGGACTGGCGGTGGGGACGTTATCGGGCAAAACGGCGGTTGTGACCGGGGCCAGCTCTGGGATCGGGCGGGCCGTCGCGTTGGCGTTGGTGCGCGAGGGTGCGGCGGTTGTGCTCCACGCGCGGCGCAAAGAGCGGCTGGATGCGCTGGTGGCGGAGGTTTCGTGTGCGGGCGGCAAGGCATTGGCGGTGGCAGGCGACGCGGGGATCGAGGGAGACGTTGACCAGTTGCTTGAGCGGGCGCAGGACTGGGATGCGGGCGGGCGGCGGCTTGACATTGTCGTGGCCAATGCGGGGCGCGGGTTGGCCGGTGGCATTCTGGGAAGCGACAAGGGCCAGTGGGAGGAGCTTTATCGGGTCAACGTGCTGGGGACGGCGTATCTTTTGCGTCAGGCGGGACGCCTGATGGCGGCGCAGCGGCACGGCGACATTGTGGTGATCGGGTCGGTTGTGGGGCGGAACATCTCGCCGTTCAGCGGGTTTTACGGGTCCAGCAAGTTCGCGGTCGGCGCGGTCGCGGAGGCGTTGCGGCAGGAGGTGTGCGCAAAGGGTGTGAGGGTCTCGACGGTGCTGCCGGGGATTGTCGTGAGCGAATTCCAGAAGGTGGCGGGGTATGACGAGGAGAATTTCGGCAAGGCGATCGCGCACTTCGGGACGTTGCTGGAGCCTCAGGCTGTCGCCGACGGTGTGGCGTGGGTGCTTGCCCAGCCGCCGCATGTGAATGTCAGTGAGCTGGTGATCCGCCCGACGGGGCAGAACTATCCGTAAGCGTTTTGAAAGGCTGTATGCAACATACTCAAGGACGGGATCTCGTGCGGGAGGCGGCGACGGGACGGTTGAACGGCGGCCGGTTCGCTGCGGCTGTTTTTTGCGCGTGTGCCGTGTTGTGTTCCGGGTCGGGATGGGGGGCGGAACCGGGCGACAGGGATGTTTCGCCGAATGCCCGCATCTTTGAGTGCAAGCCGGGGCCGTGGGGGCAGGTGCAGTGGCATTACCTGCACATTGAGGCACCGGATTGGATCGTGGCGAACACGCTGTTGCCGCATTCGCAGACGAGCTGGAATTTTTCAGGCGCGTCAGCGGAGAATCTGAGCCGGTTTTTCCTCGCGGCGGGCGTCCCGTTGGAGGCGGTCGAGCGGTGGCTGAAGGATCCGCGCGCGATCATCTCGGGGCCCGACGCGACGACGGTGTTTCCTGACGTTGAGGATGTGGTGAATCTCGGCATGGCGACGCGTTGCGCGATTTATCAGGAGTTGGCGAAATCGCCGTTGAACGAGTACTTCGCCAACCCGATTTACATTCTGGACCGGAATGTGGACGAGTGGATCGGCCTGCGAAAAGTGCGGCCTGAGATCAAGGCGCTGATCACGAAACTTGCGTATCAGAGGGGCGAGGTTCTCTGTTTCAGCGACCTTTCGGTGCTGATGCACTATGCGAAGGGCGATGCGGAGGCGCGGGATCTCGCCAAGTTGGGGACGCGCAAGCGGGCCATCATGGCCTACCTGCATGTGACGCAGGCGGATGACATCGAGAAGCTGGAATCGTACTGGTCTGCCGCGTACCGGCGCAAGGATGTGTTGCCGATTCTGGAGTCGGTCGCGCAGTTGCCGGACGGAGGGAGGGTCGGGCTCTCTCACCTGATGACGGCGCAGGCGCGTAAGCTGATCTACACATATCCGACGCTCGATCTTGCGACGGCAGGACGTCTGCCGGACTGCCACTGGACGACTTTCAATTACTTCAGCTACCATCCCCAAAACATCTACCTTGACCTTCGGCTTGCGGCGAACCGCCTGATGGAGGGGTACGACAAGGTGGCGCCGCCTTACAAGTACGGGGACGCGCTGGTGTTTCTCAACAAGGACGGCGACGCGATCCATTCCTGCGTGTATCTGTGCGATGAGCTGGTCTTCACGAAGAACGGCGAGTCGATTTCAGCGCCGTGGATCATCTCCGAGATTCAGGATGTCCGCCGGCTTTATTCCCATCTCGGTTTCGGCGGGCTTCAGGGATACCGCCGCCGCTGGGAGCAGGAGGAGCGCTAGCCGCTTTTCCTTTCGGTTTCTGAAGGGTTTATTTTCGCCCGGCGGTTGGGTATACTGAAGGCCAACCATGAAGGATGAAGCGGAGATAAAGGGGGGCGCGGAGGCGTTGTTGCGTGTGCCGCCGGAACGGGCGAGGCGTCTGGCGCTGGAACGCGCGGTCAAGGATTATGTCCGCCGCGAACGGCTAGAGCCGCCGTTGACGGGGGATGAGCTTTCGGCGCACGCGCGTTGCGCGGCTGCGGCGGTGGGGGCAGGCGAGGACGAGCTGGCGTATGTCGCGGTTTTGCTCAACAACGTGCTGTGGGCCGATGTCATCGGGGGGGTGCCTTACGAGCGGCGGTTGCTGCTCCTGCCGATGTGTCTCGCGAACACGGAGGTGTGCAAGGCGGAACGCGACGGTCTCGGGTTGCTCTGCGCGCAGTGCGGCGGCTGTTCGGTCGGTGTGTTGCAGGCCGAGGCGGATCGGTTGGGCTATGTGACGCTGGTAGCAGAGGGCACGACGGTTGTCAGCAAGTTGCTGGCGAGCGGCAAGGTCGATGCGGTCATCGGAGTGGGGTGCATGGATTCGCTGCGGCGCATTTTCCCCGTCATGAACGCGCACGCGATCCCGGGGCAGGGTATCCCGCTTCTGGCGGACGGTTGCCGCCATACGGAGACGGATGTGGCGTGGGCGCTGGAGCTGATCCGTGCGGGGAACCCCGTGTTGGCAGACCGCGCCGCCGAGGTGGACACGGTCGCGGGCCGCGTGCAGGCGTGGTTCACGCCGGATGCGTTGGCAGGGGTGATGGGCGCGGCGGAAAGCGAGGCCGAGCGGATCGGTCAGGAATGGCTGATGACCGGCGGCAAGCGCTGGCGCCCGCTGCTGACAACATCGGTCTTCGAGGTTTCCGGCGGGACGGTGGAGAAGATCGTCTCTGCGGCGCTGGCGGTGGAGTGTTTCCACAAGGCGTCGCTGATCCATGACGATATCGAAGACAACGATGACGAGCGGTACGGCGGGCCGACGGTGCATAAGCTGTACGGCGTGCCTGCGGCGATCAACGCGGGGGATTATCTGATCGGTGAGGGGTATCGCCTGCTGTCTGAGGCTGATTTTCCGGGGGAGGTGCGTGCGGGAATGATCCGCGCGGCGGCGCGCGGGCACCGTGCGCTGTGTCTGGGGCAGGGGGAGGAGCTGGCGTTCTGCCGCCGGCCTTCGCCGGTGTCGGAAGCGGCGGTGCTGCGGATTTATGAGCGCAAGACCTCGGCGGCTTTCGAGGTGGCGGTGCTGGTCGGCGCGGTGGCGGCCGGTGTGGACGAGGCGACGTGTGCGCGGCTTTCCGAATTCAGTCGGGCGGTGGGCACGGCATATCAGATTCAGGACGATATGGCGGATTTCCGCTCCGTGCGGGGCCGTGCGGCGGATATGCTTTCGCTGCGTCCCACGATCTTTTTGGCGGTGGCCTGCACGAGCGACCATCCGGATGTCGTGGAGGCGCTGGGTGCCGTGTGGGACGGGGGGCACGAGGGGCGGCAGCGGCTGATTCAGGCGGTCGAGGCGGCGGGGCTGCATCGGCGCGTCGAGCTGCTGTACGCCCATTACAGGCACGAGACGGAACGTGCGCTGTCCGGGATTCAGCACGCGGGGCTGAACAGGTTGTTGCGGCGGATTATGGATCGGATGTTGAAGTAACGTATGCGGCGGATGCTCCCATTTCTTGTGACGGTCTTGGCTGCGGTTGCCGCGGGGTGGGCCGTGACGGCGTGGCTCTCCCGCGAGGCGTCGCCGATGGCTGTGCGCGCGGCGGACTCTGCGGGGTCTCTGGCCGAGGCGGCTGCGGCAGCCTCGGCGGGCGAGACGGATTTGGCGGGCTGTTTCAAGGTCAGGCACGATGTGCCGCCGGGAGCGTTGCGCGGGAGCTGGCCGGGGTTTCGCGGGCCGGGACGTGACAACGTGGCGGCAGGGGCAGGGCGTATCGCCGAGCGCTGGGAAGAAGGCGGGCCGAAGGTGCTCTGGTCGGTGCCGCTGGGCGACGGGCACGCGATGCCTGCGTTGGCGGACGGGTCGCTTTATCTGCTGGACTATGACGAGGCGCGCGGGGGTGACAGTCTGCGGTGCCTCAATGCCGACACCGGCGCGGAGCGTTGGGTGCATCTTTACGCCGTCAAGACCAAGCGGAACCACGGCATCTCGCGGACGGTCGCGGCGACGGACGGCGATGCGGTTGTGACGTTGGGTCCCCAGTGCCACGTGCTGTGCGTAGACGCGAAGAGCGGCGTGTATCGGTGGGGGCTGAATCTCGTGTCGCGCTACAACGCGAAGGTGCCGCTGTGGTATGCCGGGCAGTGCCCGCTGATCGACGGCGGGGTGGCTGTCTTGGCTCCCGCAGGGCGGGACGTGGTGCTGTGCGGAATCGACCTGAAGAGTGGCGAGACGGTGTTTGAGACGCCGAATCCCGGAGGGCTTGAGATGTCGCACTCGTCGGTCATGGTGTTGGAGGCAGACGGGGTGCGTCAGTATGTGTATGCCGCGCTGGGGGGCATCATCGGGGTGGCAGCCGAAGGCGAGGCGCGCGGCACGCTGCTCTGGCGGACGGCTGCGTTTCAGCCTAGCGTGATCGCGCCGTCGCCGGTGCCGTTGCCGGACGGGCGGTTTTACATGACGGCGGGATACGGTTTTGGCGGCGCGATGTTTCGCGTGTCGCGCTCGGGCGGCGTGTGGCAGGCGGACGTGCTGTTCAAGACCGACCGCAGGCAGTTCGCGAGCGAGCAGCAGACGCCTGTTTATCTGGACGGGTTGCTTTACGCGGTGTTGCCGAGTGACGGAGGCGGCGACAGGCAGCAGTTGGTGTGCATGACGCTAGAGGGCGAACGGCTGTGGGCGAGCGGGAAAGAGAGCACGTTCGGTCTGGGGCCGTATGTGGCGGCGGCAGGCGGACTGATGTTTCTGCTGGACGACGTGGGGACGCTGACGTTGGCACGTGTCAGCCGGGAAGGCTACGAACTGCTGGGGCGTCATGAGCTGATGGGGAGGAAGGGACGTGACGCATGGGGGCCGATGGTTCTGGTGAACGGGCGGCTTTTCTTGCGCGACAGCACGCGGCTTTACTGTCTGGAGGTCGGTGAGGGGGAGTGAGGCTGGCGTTTTGCGATTCCGCGCCATGAAAGGCCGCAGGGTGATTGCAGGTGGCGTCTGCCCGGGGTTGTGGTATACTCCCTGCAAATGTCCATGGAGTTGATTTTTCTGGGAACGGGGACTTCGGTTGGCATTCCGATGATCGGTTGCCACTGCGGGGTGTGTTCATCGAAGGACCCGCGTAACACGCGCCGAAGGACGAGCCTGTACGTGAGCACCGAGGAGGCGGCGTTTGTGATCGACACGCCGCCCGATTTCCGGCAGCAGGTGTTGGACTACGGTGTGGAGCGGTTGGATGCCGTGCTGTTCACGCATGCCCACGCGGATCATATTTTCGGGTTTGACGATGTGCGCCGTTTCAACACGATCAAGGGCGGGGTGATTCCCGCCTACGGGGATCGGGAGACGTTGGGGGACGTGCAGCGCGTTTTCAACTACGTCGGCAACAAGCCGTCGCCGCACGGGTTGTACCGCCCGATTGTTGATTTCATCGAAGTCGAGAAGCCGTTCGAGGTCGGGCGGGTTCGCCTGACGCCGCTCGATGTGCAGCACGGACGCAAGATGACGGGATACTTGATGGAGTACGGCGCGTTAAAGGTCGGTTATGTGCCGGATTGCCTCACGATGCCGGATAAGACGGTGGCGATTCTGTCGGGGTGCGACGTGATGATTCTGGACGCGTTGCGGTATCGGCCGCATCCGTCGCACATCTGCATCGAGGAAAGTCTGGCTTTATTGCGCAGGATCGGGGCGAAGCGGTCTTACCTGATACACCTCTGCCATGAGGTCGATCATGCGGAGCTTGAGGCCAAGCTGCCTGCGGAGGTTCGCGTGAGCCATGACGGGTTGCGGTTGCGTTTAGGGTGAGCGGAGTTTTGACGGGGTAACGGAGGGAGGTTTCAGTGAACATGTCCGGAGCGAGGCGGTGGTTTCTGATGGCGTGCGGCGCGATGACCGCAGGATGGGTGGCGGCACAGCAGATCGAGGTCGGGATGACGCTGGCCTATTCCGTGTATCTGGTGGGAGAACCTGTGCTCGTCCAGTTCGATGTGCTGAACGCGACCCGCGACATGATCGACGTGGGACGGGCGGAATCGCCGGACAAGGTGCTGGTTGAGTTGTCGAAGGGGGGGCAGAACAGCCCGGTGGCTTGCATGAACGCGACGCCGATCGCGGGGCGGTTCCGTCTGAATCCCGGGCAGGCGATGCAGCACAGGGTGGAGCTGGACAAGTGGTTCCCGTTGCTGCAGGAGGGGAAATATTTTGTCCGGCTGGTGGTCGTTCATGCCGGAATGCGCTACGAGTCCGCGAACAAGAGTTTTGACGTGGTGCCGGGGATGCCGCTTTACGAAGGGGTACAGATGTTTGTGGGGCAGCAGAACCTGAAGCGCGTGTTCAAACTCGTGTACTGGTACAGGAATCAGTCGGACCGGCTGTTTCTCCGGATCGCGGATGAGCCCGGCTCGAAGGTTTGGGACACGATGGATCTGGGCGACGTGATGCGAATGATGGCGCCGAAGCTCGACATTTCTCCCGAGGGGGAGGTCACGGTGGTTCACCGCGCGTCGCAGGATGCGTTTTTGCGGACGATGCTGTGGTCGTTGCCGGATGCGATCGAGGTTGTCGAACGGAACGCATTGCTTGACCCTGAGATTTCTGCCACGCAGCGCGTGAAATCGCTGTATGGCGAGATGGCGGATGAGGGCGAGAAGAAAGAAAAGAAGTCGTGGTGGAAGTTTTGGTGAGCCGCCTGCGGGAAGGGAGCACGGGGATGTCGGTCGCGCGGAGATCGTTTGGTGTTTTGATGGGCAGTCTGTCGGTAACGGCAGTCCTGTTGGCGGCGGGGTGCTCGTCGTTGCGCACGCCCGTACAGCCGCCGGAACCTCAGGCGGAGGTGGCGCAGGATGACGCGTTTGACGAGATGACCGTGTTGACGGAGGCGATGTTGCTGGTGCGGCGGCACTACGTGGATGAGTTGACGTACAAGACGATCGTCTACACCGCGATCGACGGGTTGCTGTCCGGACTTGACCCCAACAGCTCTTTCTTGCCGCCCGAGCCTTTGGCACATCTCGAGGAGGAGACTCGGGGCAGCTTCGACGGGATCGGTGTGAGTGTCGGCGCGGATGCGCAGGGTGTTAAAGTGATCGCGCCGATCGAGGACTCGCCCGCGTTCCGGGCGGGTATCCATGCCGGGGACACGATCATGGCGGTGGACGGGAAGAAACTCAGCGGCGGTTCGGTTGAAGAGGCCGTGAAGGCGATGCGCGGCGAGAAGGGGTCGCCGGTGAACGTGACGGTCGAGCGTGCAACGGGGGAGACGGTGGAGGTGTCGCTCGTGCGCGACGAGATCAAAGTTTCAAGCGTGAAAGGGGTGAAGAATCTCGGCGACGGGATCGGGTACGTGCGGATCACACAGTTCAACGAGCCGGTTGCGGATGATTTCGCGCGGGCCCTTCAAACATTGGGGAAAGACAGGCTGACGGGACTGGTCGTCGATTTGCGGGATAACCCCGGCGGACTGCTCGAATCGGCGGTCGCCGTGGCAGAACAGGTGTTGCCCAAGGGGCGCGAGATCGTGACGGTGCGCGGCCGTGACAGCGAGCGGCCACAACAGCGGTTTGATGCGGGGGCGTGTGAGCATCGGGAGACGGAACTGCCGATCGCGCTTCTCGTGAATGGCGGGAGCGCGAGCGCGTCAGAGGTGGTGGCAGGGGCGTTGCAAGCGCACAAGCGGGCTGTCGTGGTGGGCGAGCGGACATACGGGAAGGCATCTGTGCAGAATGTGATCCGCATGGCGTTGCGGCCTGATTGCGCGTTGCGGCTGACGACGGGCTATTACTATACGCCCGATGGCCAGATGATCCACGGCAAGGGCATCGCCCCGGATGTGGAGGTCGTGGTGCCCAAGAGCGAGTGGCGGCAGGCGCAGATGCGGCGGATGTTGGAGGAGATGCCGGGCGCGGCTTCCGGCGGGGTGACCAACCTTGTCAAAGGCGTCACGGATGTGCAGCTTGAACGGGCTAAAGAGATTTTGAAAGGGGCGCGTATCCTTGGCGGAAACGGATAGCGTGAGGACAGAACATGAGGATTCTTGGGATCGAGACATCGTGTGATGAGACGGCTGCGGCGGTCGTTGACAACGGGCGTGACGTGTTGTCGAGTGTGGTGTTCAGTCAGGTGCCGTTGCACCAGCCGTACGGCGGCGTGGTGCCCGAGATCGCGTCGAGGAGTCATGTTGAAAAGATTGCTGGCGTGATTTCGGAGGCGATGTGCCGGGCGTTTGCGCCAGAGGGCGGGTACACGAACGTCAACCCCGACTGGTGGGGGCAGATCGATGCGGTCGCGGTGACATACGGGCCCGGGCTGGCGAGTTCGTTGATCGTGGGGCTTTCCGCCGCCAAGGGGCTCGCGTTGCGGCTCGGCAAGCCTCTCGTGGGGATCAACCACATCGAGGCGCACATCCATTCGGTTTTCTTGAGCCCCGATGCGCCTGATCCGGCCGAGGCGTCCCCGATGCTGGCGTTGGTGGTGTCAGGGGGGCACAGTTGCTGGATCGACATGCCGTCGCCGTTGCGTTACCGGGTCATCGGGCAGACGCTGGATGATGCGGCCGGCGAAGCGTTCGACAAGGCGGCGAAATTGCTTGGACTCGGATATCCGGGCGGTCCCGCGATCGATAAGGCGGCACGTGCGGCGACAGATTTTGACGTGGGGGCTTTCCCCAAGGGACGGCCGCGCCAGGGGAGTCTTGCGCTGGGTGGGCTCGATGCGGAGCTGTGCGTCAGTTTCAGCGGACTGAAGACGTCGCTGATGTACCGTCTGCGGGAGTCTCCGCCGCAGGACGAGGCGCAGGTCGCCTCGATTGCGGCCTCGTATCAAGAGGCGATTGTTGATGCGCTGGCGGGGCGCTGCGAAACGGCTCTGCGGCGCGGGCGTTATCGTGCTTTGGCGGTGGGGGGCGGAGTCTCGCTCAACCGGAGATTGCGCGACCGCCTCCAGCAGGTGGCGGATGCCGCCGATGTGCGGTTGTTGCTTGCGCAGCCGCGTTTCTGCGGCGACAATGCGGCGATGATTGCGGGGCTGGCGGGGGCAGGCGGAGGTGTGAGCGGCGAGGCGGCTCTGCGTCTGGATGTGGTGCCTGCGCTGGAAGTCGGTTCTTGAAATAGAAAGGTAAGGGGCATGAAAAGGCGTATTTTTTTGGTTTCGGTGTTTGCCGTCTTTTGGACGACGAGCGTGTTTTGCGCGTCGAACGCGGTCGTCATCGCGAGTTGGAACGTGGAGAACCTTTTCGATGCCGAGGATGACCCTGACAATGAGGGGGATGACGGGTTCACCCCGCGCGGATGGATGCGTTGGACGGAGGCGCGGTACCGGATGAAGCTGGATCATCTTTCGGACATCATTGTGCAGATGCGTCCGGACGTGCTGTGCCTCACGGAGATCGAGAATCGGCGCGTGCTTGAGGATCTGGTGAAGACACTCAAGGCGCGTCATGATTGCCATTTGCCGGAGATCCTGCATCGCGACGGGAATGAGAAACGCGGGATCGACGTCGCGATCCTTGCCCGGTATGTGGCAACAGGCACGAACTGGTTTCAGGGGGCCTCGGGGCAGCGGGAGTGCTTGGCTGGGGATTTTGTGGTGGACGGACGCGCGTTCACGGTGATTGTGAACCACTGGAAGTCACAGCTCGGCAAAAAAGACGAGAGCGACACGGTTCGCCGCAAGGAGGCCTTGGCCGTGAGGGCGTTCATCGATCAGCGGCTGGCGGAAAACCCTGCTGCCGCGATTCTCGTGGCGGGTGACTTCAACGACGCGCCTACCTCGCCGATTCTCACGGAGGCGGCGGGTTTCGTGATGGACAGGCCGCGTGTGCTTGCGGACAGGGAGGGGCGGCTTCTGTTGAATCTTGCGGGCGGTGTTCCTGAAGACAGGCGCGCCACTTACTACTATGCGCCCCAGAAGCAGTGGAATGTTCTGGACACCATCAGCGTGACACGGGGGATGCTGCCGGAAGGTGAGCCCGCATCGCCATGGCGCGTGCGCGAGGAAAGCTACACAGTGTTCAAGACGCCCGCCCAGTGCAACGAGATGGGAGCACCGCTACCGTTCAGGCGCGTGCGCAACAAGGAGGTGGGCGACATCTTCATGACCGGATACTCCGACCACTTCCCGGTCAAGGTGGTGTTGGAGCCCCGCTAGCTTCCGCTATTTCTTGGTCTGCTTGGAAGGGACGGGGCCGCCGATGGGAACGAACGGCTTCTTTCCGTCCGAGCCGCTCCAAGACTTGCCGTCGAAGCCTTTTGTCGCCGCGCCGGATCGGATGTTCACGGCGTCGGCCAGCCCGATCTCTTCAATCTTCACGTCATCGACGAAAAGATAGCCGGTGTTGCATTTGTCCACGCCCGTGGCGTCGAGGGCGAGGATCTTGAGCATGAGCCATTCGCAGTTCTCAAGGTGGGACTGCTGGAGTTCGGAACGGCCCGGCGTGGGGTAGACCCGCTCGACACGTTTCCATTGGGAGGGCACGTTTGAGAACTCTCCGGTTTCGGAGTTGTCGAAATAGATGGGTTGCAGCCGGGCGGCTTCGCGGAGGTCGGCGAACGACGGATTATTGCTTTTGACCGCTTTCGGGTGCCACCGATAGGCGATGGGGTATATGCGGCATTTCGGGCCAGGGCCGCCTTTTGTCCCGATGGAACGCGCGGAAAACGATATCTTGTATTTCTTCTTGGGATCAAAGCGGATCGGCGCGGTGTAGATCATCACACCTTGATTGATGCAGACCTCGTGGACGCTGGCGTCGAGGCGCAGGACATGTGGACGCATCGACGCTTTGTCTTCGACAACCGAGACGTACTCGTGGTTCTTCATGTAGTGCTTGTTGTGATCGAAAACGTAGATCCAGTGATTGAGCGGATCTTCGGGATCATCGAAATGCCCGTTTTTCACAAGGTTGAGCGGGGGCGCTGCGACTTGTGCGACGGCAACGGGGAAACGGCTGCAGAGCGCAAGCATGGACAGGGCAAGAATGGCTTTCAGATGTGGCATAGCGCCTCCTTATGACATGTTCTTTAATTTACGCGTGACCCACTCAAAGGCCAAGAGCAAAATAAGCCAAGCGAGAATGAAGGGGCTTTGCCAGAGGGAGCGGTATTCGAGCTTGCGCTCGCGCCGTTCGGTGACGCGCAGGTCTTGGAGCGCGAGGTCAAGTTCGTCCGGTGTGCCGTAACGCCCGCCGCTGGAACGGGCGAGCGCCTTGAGGACTTTCTCGTTGATCGGCTTGAGAACCAGTTCTTGGGAGGTGGCGCGCACGGTGAAGAGACAGGGGGTGGACTGTATCTTCTTCCCGTCGATCTCGACGGCGGCGACGGCTTTGTAATTTCCGGGCTCATTGGGGGTAAACTCGGCGAGGTATCCCGGGATTTCCGAACCGCCTGTTGCCTGAATGCTCTTGCTGGCCATCGTAAGCGGGATCTGGCGGTCTGTTGGGGTGGTGATGACGCAGGAGACTTTCCATGTCTTGCGTGTCTCGCCGGGCGGGATGACCAGTCGGCTTTGCAGGATGGCTGGGTCGCCCACCGCGATGGTGCCGGCGTCGGTGAAGAGTTCGAGGTAATATTTGTCCAGATCGCTCTCGGACGGCGACATCCACTGGATGATCTGGCGCCAGAACTTGGGATAGGGCTTTTCCTCGCCGGGTTGCAGCACCCACCGCCAGAGCGAATCGGTGAGGACTGCAAGCACTTTGCCCTGACCGTAGACGCGCGAGACGAGGATGGGGTGGTTGCCTTTGTCGGTGTGGGCTTCGGCCAAAGCGAAGGCACCCCCGGAAAGCGTCGCTCCCGTGAAAACCGAAAGGACGGGGGGAAGCTCGGCAGGCATGTCCGGGTTGTTTGCCAGCGCGGGATGGGCGCGGCCTTCAGCCGTCCATGCCACGTTGAACTTGCCTTCGATGGCCGGTGCCCCCGCACGTGTGAACGGCAGGAGCTTGCCCAGCTCGGTTTTGCTGATCCCGTTGTCGCCCCAGAGTTTCTGGCCGCCAAGGAGGATGAGGCTGCCGCCCTGCTCGACAAACTCAAGGACCGTGCGGCAGTGCTCGGAGGAGAGCGCCTCAGAATCGAAATCGCCCAGAATGATGATCTTGTTGAGGCGGAGCTGGTCGAGGGTGAGGTCGAAGGACAGGCCTTGACGGTCTCCGTAGGCGATCCACTCTTTTGTGCCAGCCACTTTGCGGTTCGGCATCTGGAAGAAGGCTAGGGGGGTGATGTCCTTGTTGGAGAAGAGCGCACGGGAGAGATGCTTGCTTTCAAAGCGCGGCACATCTTCGAGGAAAAGGACGCGGTTTTTCGCGTCGAGCACGTCCACCGCGACGACCATCTCGTTGTCGTTGGTCTGAACTTCACCTGTCAACGGCGGTATGCGGATCGTGTAGGTCTCTGTTGCCACCTCGGGATGTGGCAGCTTGAACTGGACATCGCGGCTGCCGCCCTCCGGAGGAAGCTGTACGGCGACCTTCTCCTGCTCCTTGCCGTCTTTCAGGAGAATGACGGGGAAGGACTCGCCTTTGCCGCCTTGCCCGGCGATTGTGACCGACATGGCGGTATCCCAGCCGACGATGGCGCGGCGCGGCGTGTCGACGGAATCCACCCGCATGTCCGGTTTGTCGTCCGGTATACCGGGCTTCTCCAGTTGCACGACGAAAAGGGGCGAGGGCCAGCTCGCCTCTGCCCACGTGTCTTTTTTCTCACGGGTGTCAATCGCGTCGGTCAGGAGCAACACGCCTGCGAGTTCCTGCCCGCGGAGACGGTCGAAGAGCCGGTTGAGGCCGATGTTCAGGTGTGAGGACTTGCCGTCGGGCTTGAGTGTGCCCAACTGCTCGAAGGTGACGGGGGTGTCCAGATCAGCATGGAAGGGGTAGATGTCTGTGACGCATTTTGCCCGGACGGTTTTGGCCCACGGCTTGGAAAGCATGTCCAACGCGGCCTCCCACCGCGAGCGTCCGGCCGTCTCGTCGGCGCTTTGGCTCATCGAGCCGGAGGTGTCGAGGAGGACAATGAAGCGCGGCTTGACGATCTCCGTGAGGGCGCTTTTCTTTCCGGGCAACAGCAAGACCCAGAAGAGCGTGAGGAAGAAGACCGTCCGGATTGCGGCGAGCCCCCAGCCGGACATGTTGCGCGGCAGGTAGCGCCAGACGGCGTAAACCATGGCGGCAAGCGTCAGGATACCCGCCAGCAGCAGGAGGATGCCGGGGAGGCTGTGTTCAAATGTCCATTCGGCGGTAGGCATACGGAGAGGTCAAGGGTTAGGGTTGTGAGTGAAAGGGAGTATGGGAAGGGACAGCCTCATGAGATGGCCACCTTTCCTGCCAAATCCACGACCAGTTTTTCCGACGCGCCGGTCTGCGTCCGCATGGCGCGGTTTGCAAACCACCACTCGACGAGCGCGAGCAGAAGTGCGATCCAGAGGAAGATCTCGGCGAGCGAGCGCCCGTTCCGGTACTCGTCGATCAATCGGGTAAGTTCTTCCGGGTCACTCGCTGTGTGGAATTTCTTGAAGCTTGTCCACTCGGCCAGTTCTTCGGAGGTGGCGGGAGTAAGCAGCGACTCTTTCCGGTCGGTGTTGACGGCCATGACGGGTTCCGGTTGGTCGGTGCCGACCTTGGCGCGCGTATAGATGCCGTATTCCGGGAGGCTTTCAATGAAGAACGTCCGGTTTCCGTTGTCTTTGACACTGAGTTGAGCGCCCGAAGGCATGCCGATCTGGTCATCGTCGCGGTAGTTCGGTATGGCGTCATTGACAGGGAGCTGCGTGCCAAGAACCAGATGGGGGGGCTGCACGGAGGCACCTGCGCCTTGGCGGATGAGCTGGTGGACGACCGGGAGGAAAAAGGCGGTGAGAGGGAATGTGCTCCACTCCCGGTTCGCGCTGATGGCAAACATGAAGACGCGCCCGCGCCCGACAGCCCTTCCTGTCATGAATGGACTGTCGCCCGCCGTGACGAGGACGGCCGCGTTTTCGTGAAGTTCGCCAAACGTCATGAGCCGCTTGAGCGCCACGTTGGGGACGGTTCCCGGCGGCAGGGAAAGGTTGAAATTGACGACCTGATCCTTCTGGTTCGGGATGCGCTTCAGCGGGCGCGCGGCAACCTCGACAGGGATGTTTTCGGTACCGGTCGGATGGGCAGGCAAGATCTTCATGTCGGCATAGGAGGCAACGTCCGCGCGGTCACCGGGGAAAACCACCACAACGCCGCCCGTGTGCGCGTACTCCTCGATGCGCATGATGGATTGGCCATCGAGGGGGAAGACATCGCAGAGGAACACGGCTTGATAGTCACGCAGATCGATGGAGAAAAGTTCCGACGCGTTGATTTGCTTGATGCTGTCGTCAGAGGCGCCGGGCGCCAGCGCAGCCTTAAGGTAGCGGGTGGACTCCTGCGGGCCGACGATCAGCGCGGGCAGTTGCTTGCGCACCCGGAGCAGGAAAAGAAACTCGTCGTCGTCTGGCAAGGCGTCTTGCGGCGTGGTCACCTTTGCGATGTGGATGCCGGGTTCCAATCCGCCGATGGCGAACTCCAGCGCCGTCTCGGTGTCGGCCTCGGGGGTGATGCTCCGTCGGGCGCGTTCCTGTCCGTCGATCTCGACGGCAACGGTGATTTGCTTCGCCTCGCCGGTGCGTCCGACCCGCACGTTAAGCCGTGCGGTTTGGCCTGCGAGCATAAGCGACGGCGAGACCTTGAGGTCGACGGGACATGCGTTGTCGGGCTGCTTGGCGCCGGCCAGAAGTGCGAAGAACGAGACTTTGTCGCGCTGCTCGCGTGAAATAGCGGTTTTGCCTTCGGCGGCTTCCTCTTGGGCCTGTTCGTCGCGTTTCGCGGCATCGCGGAAACCGTGCCACGGCAAGGCCTGACCGTCTGTGAGGATGTAGACTTCACGCTCGCGCCGCCCGTCTTGCGTTTCCAGTGCATGGAGGGCGAGTGCCACCGTCTCGTCGATGGAAGACGAACCCGGCAGGCAGGTCAGGGCACGGATGGCCTGAATGACGGTCGCGTGTTCGGACGTCGGCTTTTCGATGACGGGGATCGGCGTGTCGGCCGCGAGGTAGACGCAGACGCGGTCGCCGGAGAGGAGACCTTCGATGATGCCTGTGGCGGCGTCTTTGCAGATATCCCACACCTTGCCGCGGTCTAACTCGTAGTTCATGCTGTAGGAGGCGTCGAGCACGATGGCAACATCGCGGCGGGTGCGGCTGAGCAGCGAACTGCCTGCGGTCATCCGCAAAACCGGCAACGCGAAGGCGAAGCCCAGCATCAGGAGCAGGAGCGTCCGCAGCAGCCACAGCAGGAAATTCTCGAAACGCACGCGGCTTGAAGAACGCTTTTGCGCGGCCTTGAGAAAGCGCAGTGTCGGAAAGGGGGTGACGACCGTCTTGCGGCGCTGAAACATGTGCAACATGAGCGGGATCGCCGCCGCTGTCAGAGCCCAAAGGAAAGCTGGATTTGCGAAAACAAGCATGGAGCAAAAGGGTGTTGAAAGTTAAAGGGGGACGCGGTTATCGCGAAAGCCGTTTGCGTTCTTCAAGGTAGGCCCGCACAAAGGTGTCCACGGGTTCGTCGGTTCGGACAAGACGGTAGTCAACCTTCATTTCGGCGCACGACTTGCGGTAGTCCTCCACAAACGCGCCCATCAGATCCTTGTATTCCTTCGCCATCGCCCGGGGGTCGGCGATCATGCGTTCACCGGTCTCAAGGTCTTCGAACTCCGCGCCGCGTTTGATGTCGAGATTGAGTTCCACCGGATCGAGGGTGTGAAAGACGATCACGTCGTGCAGGTTTTTGCGGAAGTGTGCGATGGCCTTGATGATTTCCGGCTGGTCGTCGAGCAGGTCTGAAATGATGACGATCATGGCGCGGCGGTTGATCGATTCGGCGATCTGGTGCATGACGTCGGCGCCAGCCGTGCCTTTTGCCGGCTTGTATCCCTGAAGGATTTTGAGGGCGTTGTTGAGTTCGTTGAACGAGTTCTTGCAGGGCAGGGCGGCGTCCATTTTTTCGCCGTAGATGTACATTCCTACCGCGTCACGCGCCTTGAGGACGACGTAACCGATGGCGGCGGCAAGCGTGCAGGCGTAGTTGAACTTCGTGGGGAACGTCCCCGACGTGTAGTTCATCGAGCCGCTGCGGTCGATGAGCAAATAGACGCGGAGATTGGTCTCATCCTGATACCGGCGGATGTAGTACTTGTCAGTCCGTCCGAGCACTTTCCAGTCGATGCGCTTCAGGTCATCGCCGGGCATGTATGAGCGGTGATCGGCGAACTCCGTGCTGGCGCCTTTCTGCGCACTGCGGTGACGCCCGGCGAGGGTGCCTTCCACGACGTAGCGCGAGTTGAGGGCCAAGCGGTTCAGTTTTGACATCTGCGCGGGGTTGAGGAACGCCCCGATTCCTTCAGCGCTCATCATCGGCTCCTTGCGGGGGTCGCGACAACCCAGAAATCGCCTTCGCTTTCGATCATCAGGGCGAATCGGTTGTCGGAATCAAGTCTCAGGAAACGGACACCGTGAACTAGCCCGCTTTCGGTGACGACGCCGCGTTGCGGCCCCGAGTCGGTCGCGCATTCGAACTCCACGCTGACTGGGTTTGCAGTTTTGCGCGCGACAATTGTGACGTTCCCTTTTGTGCCGTATGCGGACAACGGGAGCGCGGAAAGTTTGGTGAGCCGGTTGCCGAGGGTTTTGCTGTGGAGCGCGTAGCGCTGGTTTTGCAAGCCCGTCAATTTGCCGAACACCTCCGGTCTGTAGAGCCAAGCATCTCCGAAGCGGTCGGTCTTCGGGGGAGCGGATTCTTTCGGGAGGTTCAGGATCGGGGCAAGGCTGGACGGGTATTCGACATGTTCGGCGTAATAGGATTTCAGGGCCCTCTCGACTTGCGCGTGATCAAGACGGGTCAGCCAGCGGCGCGCCATGGTGTCGGCGTAACGGGCAATGGGCTTTGCGCCCTTGTCGGATGTGGTTGCGCTCTCGAAGATGCGTATCGCGTCCGCCTGCTTTCCGTCAGCCAGCAGATGCCATGCGGCAAGCGTCATGACGGCAGGGAGGAAGTCGCCGAGCGTCGTGGCCTTGTCCATGACGCTTTGACAGGCGGCGATCACGGCTTTGTGGTCGTGCGGGTTCCGGGCGTGCACCGTCCATGTCCTGAGAAAGGCGTCCTCTTGCGGTGTCGCCGCGCGAACGGACGCCGCCAGAAGCATCATGCCAACAACAAGGTAAAGTGGCTGTTTAATTTGAACGGACATGGAAAATACAGCCGGGGCATTACCGTGTGCTGGAGTACATCAGGATGTTGACGCCCAACTTGAGCGCGTCATCCTCCAAATAGCTGTTGCAGTACTTGTTGGGGGAGAGTTCCCAAGCGCCCGCCATGCCGATCGGGCTGTAGACAACGGCGGGATGTCCCTCCACTTCCATCGTGAGGATCTGGGGGGCGATAGCGGGGGCGTTGTTGTAGGATTTCGCTAGCGCGGGCGTTACCTTCATGCTGGAGATGTCATTCGGTAACCGGAAGAGCGGGTGGCCTGTCCGCAGGCTGTTGAACGCGACGCCGGGCAGCACACGCGCCATGTTCTCACGGAACGAAACATCAAAAGCCTTCCGTCCGCAGCAGGCCTCGGCGATCAGCAGTCCTCCGTTGCTCAGATAGTTCCGCAGCGCGGTGATCTCCTCCTGCTTGAGCGTGAACGACTCGTGTCCTGTGATGTAAAGCACGGGGGAGTCGAAAAGTTTCGGGTCTGTCAGGCGGATTTCCTTTGTCGAGAACTTGACGGGGACGCCGGTTTTGACGTTGTACTGCGAGAGCAGGACGGACAAACCGACGTGACGTGTTTTCCATTCGCCATCGTAAATGACCTGCGCGATGTTCATAGACCCGGCCGAAGAAACCTGTTTGGCGTCCTCGAAGCGGGTTTTCTTCATGTTCTCAAGCGTCCAGTTGCGCATGGCGCTGGCGTAGCTGAGGATGTTCATGCCAAGCTGCTGCGCCGACTCCTGTTCGTACGCGATGATGTTCTCATCCTCAAGCGGGTCCCAGCCGACTTCCATGCCGAAACGCGAGACGATTGCGACGGTGCGGCAGTCGATCGTCACGCCGTCGAGCCACGGCTCGTTGCCGTTGTAGAGGGTGCGCACGCCTGCCCGGTAATTCACGCGATCCAGACTGTAGTAGGCGTGGAAGATCGGGTGGTCGGGGCTGAGCCTGCGGACGGGGGCCTCGGGGAAGACCTCGTTGAGGTTTTTGATGGCGGAGTCATAGAAGGGCTTTGAGCCCATGCCCGCGTTGAGGATGATTGTTCCGCCGCGCAGCAGGTATTCCCTCAGCTTTTTCTTTTGATCGGGGCTCATGCTCCAGTGGTAGTGGCCGGAGCGGTAAAGGATCGGGTTCTGGTCAGGATCGATATCGATCTCGTCAAAAGACTTGGCCTCGCACTCATAATCGACCTCAGCCATGCCCTTTAGCGCTTTGAGCAGGTTGTTCAGGTCATTCGGGCGCGCGTTCCAGTCCTGTTCGCCGTACTGCGAGGTGAGTTTGGTGAACATGGTAGGCGGTTTGGGCGGGTTCTTTTTTTCCGAGCGGGCCGCAGGCGTCGCAGGCGGCGGCGGATAGGGGATGAACGTTTCGCCACCCGCCATGTTTGCGGGCGGAGGCGGAATCTCCTTGCGCGGAGGAGGCGGTACAAAACCCCTCTCGTCGGAGCCGTCGCCGTCAAAAATGTGTGCGCCGCAAACCGTGAGTGCGGTTGTCAGCGCCAGCATCAGAGCGAACACCAGCAAGGCAGAACCCGTCAGTTGCTTTTTCATGAACACCTCGTGCGTATTAATTGCCGAAGAACACATTAGATAAGTATCCAATACGGTAAGGGGAAAGTCAAGTTGGAGTTCGGCCGTGCGACGGGTAAAAAGGGGTGCCCGCTTTGCTCTGAAGGAGCGTGGCATTGACAAACGTCCCGGCGCACTCTACACTCCCAGACAGTAGTTTTGTAGAAGGGGACTTTTCAGGGCATATCACAAAAGGGAGGCATGCAATGGGACGGATGATTGTTTCACGCAGGGCATTTTTGGCGGGCGCGGGGGCGCTGGCGGCGGCACCGTCGGTGACGTTCGGGCAGGCGCAGCGGGTGTTCAAGTTCGCGATCGTGGGGTGCGGCGGGCGCGGTTCGGGGTCGGTGCGCGACATCACGGCGGCGGCGGAGCGGCTGGGCCACAAGGCTGTACTGGTGGGTGCGGCGGACTTTTTTCAGGACAAGGCGGCAGCGGTCTGCAAAGCGCACGGGTGCGACGAGAAGTTCGCGTTCGGCGGGGCGAACGGCTACAAACGGATCATGGAGACGGATGCTGAGATCGTGCTGTTAGCGGCGCCGCCGATCTTCCGTCCATTGCACGCGGAGGCCTGTGTGAAAGCGGGCAAGCACATCTTCGCGGAAAAACCGATCGCGACCGATCCGGCCGGGGTGCGGCGTTTCCTGCAGGTGGTGGAGGCCGCCAAGGCGGCGAAGTTGTCGATCCTTTCGGGAACCTGCCACCGTCACAACAGCCGGGCATTGCGGCAGATCGGTCCGGTGCGCAACGGCGTGATCGGGGAGATCCGGGGCGGCGTGGTGTACCGCTGCCACGGGGCGATGAGTCCAAGCAACTACCTGCGCAAGCGGCGGGCGGAAGACTCCAATGCGTCGTACATGGCGAACAACTGGTATCACTTCCGGGAGATGTCGGCGGATCACCTGACGGAGCAGGCGGTGCACGAGATCGATCTGGCGAACTGGTTCATCGGGCGGCTGCCTGAACGCGCGATGGGGATCGGCGCGAGACACCAGCGCTCGACGGGGAACACGTACGACTGTTTCGGGATCGATTACGACTACGGCAACGGGCTGCACATCCACGCGGTGGCGCGGCAGATCAACGGCTGTTTCGACCGCTGCTGCACGTTGCTGAGCGGCACGGAGGGGCAGATTGACGTGCTGGGCAGCAAGATCCTGAGGCCTGACGGCAAGAGCGAGGCGTTCCCGTTCGACGAGCAGGCGGTCGCAGGGCGCGACAGCAACATGTACGTGATGGAGCACGCGGATTTCCTCTCGGGGCTGCTGAGCGGCGACCTGCTGGAGGAGGGCGAGCAGGTGGCGATGGCCACGGCGACGGGCATCCTCGGCACGCTGGCGGCGTATTCAGGGCAGATGGTGAGGATGTCCGACCTGCTGACCAACGCGGAGTCGCCGTTCTACAACATGAACCACCCGGTGAAGGCGGAGGACTTCGAGGGCGACCGCGTCACGATGCCTGACGAGGGCAAACCCGCTGTGCCGGGGCAGCCGGAGAAGAGCTAGGCAGGGAAAGGCTGGGGGCGGTCTGCGGAACGCCTCCAGCTTATCGGCGGCGGTCTTTCGGGGCGGGACTCTTCCGCGTGTCGGCAGGGGGGGCCGCGAGCGGCTTTTTGAGGGCGCGGACTTCCATTTCGGTGAGTTCGCGCCAGTCGCCGGGCTGCATGTTGCAGATTTTGAGGGGGCCGATGCGCACGCGGGTGAGGCTGAGGACGACGAAACCGGCCAGAGAGCACATTTTGCGGATCTGGCGGTTGCGGCCTTCGGCGAGGGTGAAGGCGATTTTGTGCGTGTGGTCTTTGCCGATCTTGAGGATCTCGACTTCGACGGGTTGGATGATGTAGCCGTCGATCTCCATGCGCGAGCGGAGCAGGTCGAGTTTGCGGTCTTCCATATGCCCCGCCACGCGGGCGATGTAGGTCTTTGTGTGGCCGTAGCGCGGGTGGGTCATGACCTGCGTGAGTTCGCCGTCGTTGGACATGATGAGCAGGCCCTCGCTCTCTTTGTCGAGGCGGCCGACGGGCACGATCCGTTCCGGGATGTGTTCGCGCATGAGGTCGCAGACGGTGCCGCCCTGAGCGTTGTCGGCGCCGCAGATCAGGCCGCGCGGCTTGTAGAGCAGGATGGTGCGTGGCGTCTCGGTTTTTTTCGCGAGGCGCGTGCCGCGGACGCGGATCTCGTCCGTGGTTGGATCGACTCGGAGCCCGGGCTCATAGACGGCGGTGCCGTTGACGGTGACATCGCCCATGAGGATCATATCGGCGGCGTGGCGGCGGGAAGCGACGCCGCGATGGGAGAGGACGTTCTGGAGGCGTTCGCCGGCAGCGGGCTCTTTTTGCGGTGCGGGGGCTGGGGCGTGTTTGGTAGGATGAGGACTCATTATGGGACTTTCTGATCGTGAGTATATGAAGGCCGGCTGCCGTCCGGCGCGCCAGCGTCCGCTGTTTTGGCAGCGGCTGTTGTTTTGGTTCTGGCGGTTGCGTCACCGGAGGTGACGTGGCACGCCGAGGCTCGGATTATGCGTCGGCACCGGTGCGGTAGGCATCCAGCGCCTTACGGAAGGCCTCGGTGGCGGCGTAACCGCAGCTTTTGAATTCGGGGCAGAAGCCGCGGTAGACGCATTCGGGCACACAGACGCTGTGGAGTTCAGGCTCGCAGGAACGCACCTCGTCGAGCACCAGTTTCCATGCGGCGGTGGTTTCCGAGGAGGCTTGGCGGCAGAGGCGTTTGCGCGAGATGAAGATGAGCGATTGGGCGTTGGCGAAGCATTCGTGGTTGACGGGAGCGGACTGGGGGGTCTCGTCGCGGTTGACGCCGGTGCGGTCGGTGCGCTGGGTGCTGACGAAGTGCTCGATTCCGATCTTGTGGCGGACGAAATGGACGCTGACCCAGTATTTGAGGTTGACCCACTTCCACTGGAACATCATCTGGCGGATGGGGGAGTGCTCCGAGAGCAGGATGCGCCGTTTCCATGCGCTGCCGGGTTCCTTGTCGCCTTCCTCCATGCGGATTGTCGTGCGGGCGGCGTCGGCCACGTCGCGCCACTTGAAACGGGTCTTGAAGTATTTGAGGGTCGCCGTCTGTTCCATAGCGGCATTAGTTTCCGTTTTTTGGGTGACGATTGCAATCCGATAAATCGTGGGATTCGGGTTGGTCAAAAGGCTGGTTTTTGTCGCGGCCTGTTGCTAAACTGGCGGCACATTTCACATGAATAGAAAGACTTATGTCATCGGGCATCGGAATCCGGACACGGATTCGATCGTTTCGGCTGTGGCCTATGCCGCCTTGAAGCGTCAGCAGGGTTGGGCGAACTGTTTTCCGGCGCGTGCGGGGAAGCTGACGCCGCAGACCGAGTTCATTCTCGACCGGTTTGGCATCCAGCCACCCGAGTATCTGCCGGATCTAGTGCCGAAGGTGGGGTATTTTCTGGCGGGGCAGCCGCCGACGGTTGCGGAGACGACGTCGTTGTGGGACGCGCTTGAGCGGATGGAGCGCGAGAACGTGAAGATCCTGCCGGTGGTGGACGGCGAGGGGCGTTTCAAGGCGGTCCTGAACCACAACGCGTTTGCCAGCAACATCACAAAAAAAATCAACCCGCACAGGAAGGCGATCATCCCGACGAGCATCAACTTGCTGCTGCAGACGCTGAAGGCCCAGCCACTGGTGACGTTCGACGCGGGGAGTGTGGTGCGGTCGCGCATTCTGGTGGCGGCCTCATCGCTGGAGTCGTTCAAGAAGCACCTGGAGTCAGAAATCCCCGCCAACGCGCTTGTTTTGACGGGAGACCGCGAGGATATCCAGCGGCACAGCATCGAGAGCGGCGCACGGGCGGTAATCATCACCAACGGGATGCCGCTGGCGAAGGGACTGCGCGAGTTGGCCGAGGAGCGGAACGTGTCGGTGATGATTTCGCCTTACGACACGTCTTCGACCGCGTTCCTGATCCTCTATTCGACGCCGGTGATGACGATGGCGGACGAGACGGCCCGACCGGTGAACGCGGGCAGCTACGTGCGCTCGGTGCGCGATGCGTTGGCTTCGGTGCCCTCGCACTGCGTGCCGGTGGTCGATGACGCGAACGTGGTGGTGGGGGTGTTTTCCGACAGCGACCTGATCAAGGAGCCGAACATCGATGTGATCATGGTGGATCACAACGAGCTGGGGCAGGCTGTGGAGGGCATGGAGAACTACCGGATTCTGGAGATACTGGATCATCACCGGCTGGGCAATTTCTCGACGCGGTACCCGATCACGTTCATCAACCGGGTCGTCGGGGCCACCTCGACGATTGTCGCGGGGATGTATGTGGAGCAGAAGGCGGTGCTCACGCCGGGGATCGCCGGGCTGCTGCTGGCGGGCATCCTGACCGACACCCTGATGCTGCGGTCGGCGACGACGACCGACACGGATCGGGAGATGGCGGAATATCTCGCGGGGCTGGTCGATCTGGACATTGAGGCGTTCGGGCATGAGATCTTCAGCAGTGTCCGCCAGTTGGTCGCGATTCCGGCGCGGGACATTCTCGGGATGGACGCCAAGGCCTATACCGCCTGCGGCAAGAAGTTTGTGGTGAATCAGGTGGAGGTCAACACGACCGAAGAGCTGATCGGTCGGAAAGCCGAGCTTTTGGCCGCGTTGGGCGAGAAACGCACGGATGAGCGGCTGTATTTCGCGGCGCTGATGATCACGGACATCACGGCGCTGAGTTCCGTGCTGCTGATCGACGGAGAACCCGAGTTCATCCGGCGCATCGTCTTCCCGCGCATCGAGAACGGGGTGTTCATGTGCCGTGACATCTTGTCGCGCAAGAAACAGTTGATCCCGCTGCTGATCGAGCAGATGGAGGCGGTGCTGGGGGCGCAGTGACAAACAAGCCAGTCGTGGGGTGATTTTCGCATTGCCCCCAACTGACACAAAAACGTATCATTAGGAACATGTCAAAAGAGAATCAAAACAAGCGCGATCTGCCGCCGCCGGTGATGCCTGCATCTGGGGAGAAGCCGGAGGGGGGCGGGGGTGCCGCGTCCGGGGCGATCCCGCCGAAAAAGGTTTTTGGGGCGTGGCTGGTTGTGGGGATGCTGCTGCTTTTCATGATCGGCATGCTGTACTACAAGCCAGAGGGCGAACTGAAGCAGATGGACCAGTTGGAGTTCCGCCGTCTGGTGGAGCAAGACCTGATCGAGAAGGAGAAGGAAAAGGTCGAGCTGGTGCGGGAGGCGAACGGGATAACCTATCTTAAGGGGACAAAGAAGGGGTTGGCGAAGGAACGGTTCCGGGTCAACGTGATTCCGTCGGAGAACCTCGAGTCGTTCCTGCTGGAACGGCAGATCCCTTACGTTCTGGTCTACAACAACAATTTCTTCGGTCCGCTGTTGCGGGAACTGCTTTTTGTCTTCCTGTTCTTGGCATTGCTCTACTTCGTGTTCATGCGGCAGATCAAGTCGGCGAACATGGGGGCGATGAGCTTCGGCAAGAGCCGCGCCAAGATGCTGAATCAGGACAAGAAGAAGCTGACCTTCGAGAATGTGGCGGGAATCAAGGAGGCCAAAGAAGAGGTTCAAGAGATCGTTGAGTTTCTGAAAGAGCCGCAGAAATTCCAGAAGCTCGGCGGGCGCATCCCGAAAGGGGTGCTGCTGATGGGGCCGCCCGGAACGGGCAAGACGCTTTTGGCGAAGGCGATCGCGGGCGAGGCGGGGGTGCCCTTTTTCAGCATCAGCGGCTCAGACTTCGTGGAGATGTTCGTCGGTGTCGGCGCGTCACGCGTCCGCGACATGTTCGAGCAGGGCAAGAAGCACGCGCCGTGCCTGATCTTCATCGACGAGATCGACGCGGTGGGGCGCAGCCGCTTTTCCGGGATCGGCGGCGGGCATGACGAGCGCGAGCAGACGCTCAACGCATTGCTGGTGGAGATGGACGGTTTCGAAACATCGGACGGGGTGATCATCATCGCGGCGACCAACCGCGCGGATGTGCTCGATCCCGCGCTATTGCGCCCGGGGCGCTTTGATCGTCAGATCATTATCGACCTGCCGACGCTTTCGGGACGCGAGGAGATCCTCAAGATGCACGCCGCGAAGATCACGCTCGCGCCGGGGGCAAACCTTTCGCGGATCGCGCGCGGGACGCCCGGGTTTTCTGGGGCTGATCTGGCGAACCTGCTGAATGAGGCGGCCTTGTTGGCGGCGCGCGGCAACAAGCGCGGGGTGGAGCACATCGATCTTGAGGAGGCGCGCGACAAGGTGCTGTGGGGCCGTGAGCGCCGCAGCCGGGCGATGGAGGACCGCGAGCGCCGCATCACGGCGTGGCACGAGGCAGGGCACGCGCTGTTGCAGGTGTTGTGTGAGCACACGGAGCCTTTGCATAAGGTGACGATCATTCCGCGCGGGCAGGCTTTGGGAGCGACCATGTCGTTGCCCGAACGCGACGTGCTGAACCGTACGAAAAGCGAGTTGCTGGATCAGCTCGTGGTGCTGATGGGCGGGCGTATCGCCGAGCAGATTTTCACGGGCGATGTCTCGACCGGTGCGCGGATGGACATCAAGATGGCCAGCGAGATCGCCCGCAAGATGGTGTGCGCTTTCGGCATGAGCGACGTGTTCGGATTCCAGTCTTTCGGCGACAATCAGGAGACGTTGTTTTTGGGTCGGGAAGTGGTGCGCAATCAGGCGTACAGCGAGGAGACGGCGAAGAAGATCGACGAGGAGGTTGAGCGGTTCGTGTCCGACGCCTATGCGCGTGCCGCCCGGGTGATAGGGGAGAACCGTGCCCGTCTTGAAAAGCTGGTTGAACACCTGATCGAGGCCGAGACCATGGACGGGCGGGATGTCGAGGATTTGTTGAAAGAGGGGCGCATCTTGACCGATGAGGAGCGGGAGGCGCGGAAAGGCGGCGGGCAGGCGGAGCCGCCGGCGCCGGCGGCTTCCTCGGAGCAGCCGTCTGTGGCCGGAGATGGCGACGGTGCATCAACGGCGGCAGGCGGGATTGATGAGGCACCCCAGACGGACTCTTCAGAGGACGTCGCCAAACTTGAGCAGCCTTCGCTCCTGTGAGGCGACGGCATGGCGTGATGGAGGAGCGGCACGTATGGACGAGACGAAAGGACGTATCTGGCGATGCTGCGGCCGGGATGTCCCGCTGGACCGCCCGAAAGTAATGGGCATCGTGAACGTGACGCCAGACTCGTTCTCGGACGGAGGGTGTTGGTTCGACGCAGAGCGAGCGGTTGCTCACGGGCTGAGGCTGGTAGAAGAGGGCGCGGATTTTTTGGACGTCGGAGGCGAATCGACGCGGCCCGGCGCGGCAGAGGTGAGCGAAGAGGAGGAGTTGCGGCGGGTGCTCCCCGTGATCCGGGCTCTGGCGGAACAGGGCGGCGTGCCGGTGTCGGTGGACACGCGCCGTGCGGCGGTGGCGCGCGAGGCGGTTGCGGCGGGCGCGTGCATCGTGAATGACATCATGCCGTTTGCCGAGGATGCCCAGATGGCGGCGGTGGTGCGCGAGACGGGGTGCGGGCTGGTGGCGATGCACATGCGCGGGACGCCGCAGACGATGGGTACGCTGACGGCGTATGGCGATGTCGTGGCCGAGGTGGAGCAGGCGTTGTCGGAGGCGTTGGCGTACTGTGACGCGCAGGGTATAGAACGCACGTGCGTGGCGGTGGATCCGGGGATCGGGTTCGCCAAGACGACGGAGCAGAATGTCGCGCTTCTGGCGGCAACGGGGCGGCTTTCGCGGCTGG
>Ga0208244_100684_pt1 | contig 27599 bp, 28 predicted proteins | sample SubbioCR12Aug_5A_FD_184828 | JGI IMG/M metagenome (GOLD analysis project Ga0208244, IMG submission 184828) | Serpentinite rock and fluid subsurface biosphere microbial communities from McLaughlin Reserve, California, USA - CR12Aug_5A (SPAdes) | ecosystem: Environmental > Terrestrial > Deep...
CCATGCGTCCAGGTGCCATTGCCAGTATTCCGCCCCCAATCGCTTCGCCATCTGATGTGCCTCTCAAAAAATACCGAGAGTGCATGGCTTGGGGAGAAAGTTACAGGTGGGACGGCTGGACGCTTACAATGTTTGGTGGCAGCGATGACTATCTCAAAATCTTTATAAATCGGGGTTATTGGTATTGTTGGGATCCAAAAATCAACCAGGAAATTCCGTCGGCTGTTGCTGACCTGTTCCCAAAGATCAATGTTGGTGATCGTCTTGCAGTAAAAAAGATGCTAGGGCAAGGTTCGTCATACATGGTCGTTCGTGCGCTTGGTATTGTTACGGACATCGACCTCGATGAGTGGCGAGTCTATGTCAGGTGGCTTGTGCCAGAAATGGAACGCGAGGTGCCGATCAAAGGTTGCATGGGTTCAATACACGGCCCATTTGAAGCGTCTGATTGGAGGGCCAGTGTCTTCCAAATCTGAAGAAGCCGAGATTCGTTACGTGAGTTCTAACACTGCGCTCCAAGGGACGCTGCGCATAAAGCCGCGCAGCGCCCCTGAGCTTGGACGTTGGGCCTCTTGAAGTGCTCGCATAGCCGCTTGACAAACGTACGTCATCGCGTACTATATAAGCTTCTTTGAAGGAGCACGAAATGAACACACTCACCGCCAGCGAAGCTCGCGCAAACCTGTACCGGCTCATTGATCAAACAGTTGAGTCTCATGAGCCAATCATCATTTCCGGAAAACGCAGCAGTGCCGTGCTGCTTTCCGCTGAAGATTGGAGCGCAATTCAAGAAACCTTGTACCTACTGGCCGTGCCTGGCATGCGCGAATCCATCAAAGCTGGTATGGCCGAGCCCCTCGCAAAAAGTTCGAAGGCGCTTAAGTGGTGAGTTGGGAAATTGTTTATGCCAAGCAAGCAATGAAGGACGCAAAGAAGCTCGTTGCAAGTGGTCTTAAACCAAAGGCACAAGAACTGCTCGCGGTTCTTGCCGACGACCCATTTCAAAATCCACCACCCTTCGAAAAGTTGGTCGGTGATCTTGCTGGCGCATACTCTCGCCGCATCAATATTCAGCACCGCATTGTGTACGAGGTCTTTCCCAAAGAGAAAACGGTTCGTGTCCTACGTATGTGGACACACTATGAGTGAGCAGAAGCCCAACCCATCCATCAACACGGACGCCGACGATGAAGCCGCCGGCGCCGGTTATGTCCAACGTTGGGCGTCAAGGAACCTCACATGAAATTTTTCCCTATCAGGAACCAAAAATGAAAAAACTTCTTGTTGCCATCTCCATCGCCACGTTATGCCTTGTTGGATGCGCGAGTACAGGTGTCATTCCAATGGATCAAGACTCATACATGATTGGCAAAAAGGACGGCACACCGGGACTAGGGGTTTCACTAAGCAACAAAGCCGAGGTTTATCGTGAAGCCAACGAATTTTGCCGAGCGAAGGCCCTTGAAGTTATGACTTTGGAAGTGATTACAACACCAGCACGACCTGCCCAATTGGGATCAACAGAGTTGCGTTTCAAGTGCGTGGCGCCTGGAGGCACTGCACAGCCATTTCAAATGATCCCGGACACCGTGATCGAAATCCGTAAGTAAACTGGCTGCCCAACCCGTCATTCCACCGGACCTGCGCGAAAAGCCGCGCGGTCCGGTGAATTCAAACGTTATGTGTCACACCAGCGAACGAACAACAGGGGACAGAACGAACAACAGGGGACAGAACGAACAACAGGGGACAGACCACGGTTTTCTCGAACAACAGGGGACAGACCACGGTTTTCTCCGGTGCACGTCGCGAACAACAGGGGACAGACCACGGTTTTCTCCGGTGCACGTCGAAAACCGTGGTCTGTCCCCTGTTGTCCCCCTCTGTTGTCCCCCTGTTGTCCCCTGCTGTTCTGCTGTTGTCCCCTGTTGTTAAGTCATGTCTTGCCCCCTCTGATGAAGCCCCCTCCCACAATGCCAGCCCGTGTTGCCTGGAACAGCGGTCAGGGTTGCAGCTTTTTCAGGGTTGCCTTGATGATCAGCTCCATTTCCTCACCAGACTTCTTGATGACGACACCTGCGGGACCCCCGACCATGCCGGCCATGGCGACCGAGTTCATCCGCGAAATCACAACCTTCCCGGTGCTCGTCTGATAGATCGCAACCCGGCACGGGATCATCGAGGCGACAAAGCGTGTCTCATCACGCGCCAGCAATTCGGAGCTGTATTTACCGCTGCAGGCATCGAATACCAGCACCGGGTGCAACGTGAAGCCTCTCTCGGACAGGATTCCGGCCATATTGGGAACGAACAACAGGGGACAGACCACGGTTTTCTCCGGTGCACGTCGAAAACCGCGGCAACAACAGGGGACAGACCACGGTTTTCTCGAACAACAGGGGACAGACCACGGTTTTCTCCGGTGCACGTCGAAAACCGTGGTCTGTCCCCTGTTGTCCCCCTCTGTTGTCCCCCTGTTGTCCCCTGCTGTTCTGCTGTTGTCCCCTGTTGTTAAGTCATGTCTTGCCCCCTCTGATGAAGCCCCCTCCCACAATGCCAGCCCGTGTTGCCTGGAACAGCGGTCAGGGTTGCAGCTTTTTCAGGGTTGCCTTGATGATCAGCTCCATTTCCTCACCAGACTTCTTGATGACGACACCTGCGGGACCCCCGACCATGCCGGCCATGGCGACCGAGTTCATCCGCGAAATCACAACCTTCCCGGTGCTCGTCTGATAGATCGCAACCCGGCACGGGATCATCGAGGCGACAAAGCGTGTCTCATCACGCGCCAGCAATTCGGAGCTGTATTTACCGCTGCAGGCATCGAATACCAGCACCGGGTGCAACGTGAAGCCTCTCTCGGACAGGATTCCGGCCATATTGGTGACTCCCAGGATGCTCCAGCCGCCCGCTTTGACCGACTCCTTGAACGCCTCCACCGTTGGTACGAGCCCCTTTGGACTGGTGTCCTCGAGGAACAGCGCGGGCGGCTTCATGCCAGGTTTGGACTGATCCTGAGCGTGGACTGGAATCGCAATAGTCGCGAACACCAACGCGAACGCGGCGATCAACCAGGTGGTTGCTTTTTTCATGGTCTTGCACATCAGCGAAATGCGCCCGTTATGAATTGAACTACATGTGGTGGTGATCATCAAAGTTTCCTCTTTTGTGGTAGCCTACTATAAGTTGCACGGGGCCTAACGTTCAAGCTAACTTTCATGCCGATTGACGCACGGCACCCTGAATGATGAAAATACATTCGTCGCTGCCAGATGACCTGCGAGGAAGCCACAGGGGTGTGGTTGAGCAGGGGAATGACCGGCGACTCTGCGTCCCCTCTTTTTTTCATCGCCAAGTGTCGCGAGGTATTGTCACGCCTCGTGGTCATGTATTTTCACGTTAAGGGACGCTGCGCGGCTTTATCGCGCAGCGTCCCTTGGAGCGCAGTGTTAGCTTGGCATGATTAAAGGGGACGCTACCCTTTTATTCGTTATTGAAATTCTTTTTGTTAAAGGGTAGCGTCCCCTTTCTCCACTCCCCTTTCTCCACTCCCCTTTCTCCACTCCCCTTTCTCCACTCCCCTTTCTCCCCCTTTCTCACGGGCACATAGCCCGTGGCAAACCCTCAACGGCCTTTGCCTACGGCGCCTCCAAACAGGCTGAAATTCAGGACAACACTGGCAGCACCGGCTTGCGGATCCACTTCCAGTTTTTTTGTCGCATAGACGGTCATGGTCTGGTTTTCATCGTCATAAATGGCCATCGGCACGCAGTCGGCATCCATGATCTGTTGCGTTATTTTCCTGACTTCCCTGTGCAAGGCTTCGTCGTTTTCCGGCATGGCCAGTTCTTTCTTGTCCAGCAAGCCCATGTGCAGGAAATCCGGTATGCAGTTTTTTGGCTTGACCGCGGCGATAGCCGTTATGCAGCGTTTTGCGCCCCATTCTTCCGGCGTGTCATAGTAATGAAAGACGGCATGGGCAAATTTTGTTGCGTCCGTCTCTTCCGGACAGCTTATATAGAAAATGTGCTGCATCGTTTCCGTCGAAAAACCCACTTCGTAGGTTTTGCTGCTTTGTTCTGTTGCCATTGCGTTCCGCCTTTAACCGTTCGTTGAAATACCCGACCATTTTGATGGTGTTTTCCTGAATCCGCAAAAAAAATCAGGGGTCTGGCTGCAAAGCGTAACAGCAAGACCCACACGACACCCGATGGCCCGAATACACGAACGATCACCTGCTTGACCGCTTCGGCCAGGCATTCATCAAGGCTCCACCCACTGCCAGAAGAACAGCCAGCAGCGCTGCGAGCGGCACAACCGCAAAGTCGGGCGATTCCATCGCCCACAGGGTGGTGCCGCTGAGCAGGCACCAGGCCAGGGGAATCGGAAAAAGCGCCCACGCCGGCCGCGGGCCGGCGAGCAACAGGACGCCGAGCGTCGCCAGCGCGGTGGGATCGGGCGCCATGCCGAACACTTCTGCCTGCATCCAGCTTCTGCCCAGTAGCCGCCCGATCAAGGGAAACACCAGCAGGGAAAACAACAGCAAGCCCAGGCCGGCACGCTGCTGCAACCGGGTGGCCGGTGCAGGCGTGAGCCGGCCGCGCACCGCCCCCAGCCAAAGCAGCAGCAGGGCCTGGGCGGCGAAGGCCCACGCGAAATAGCCGGCAGCCAGGTTGATGCTGGCGTAGCGCTGCCAGTGGAAGCCCCAGGCGATCCACAGCCAGCACGCTGCCAGAATCACGGCGATGGCGCGCCCTGCCCTGTCGCCGCCGCGCCGCCACAGCACCAGCACGGTGACGCCCAGCACAAGGGCAAGCATCTGCAGCGGCCACAGTTCGCGGTTGTAGAGCTCGAACAACCGGTAATACGTCTGCGCCGAAAACATCAGCAGATCGCGCGGGCCGTAGGTCCACCACTCCGACATCAGAGCCGGGCCACGAATGCGGCCATGCGTGCGCGCATGGCCTGGTCCGGCTGGCGCCCGGTGGCGGCCCCCATGTTTTCCAGCACGTGGTCGACGCGGGTGGTGGCCGGAATCGCGCAGGTGACGGCGGGATGCGAAATGATGAACTTGAGGGCGAACTGCGCCCAACTGCTGCAGTCGATTTCGGCCGCCCACGGCGGCAGCGGGTGGCGTTCGAGCCTGCGGATCAGCGACCCCTGCTGGAACGGCCGGTTGACGATGACGGCGATGCCGCGTTCGAGCGCGAGCGGCAGCAGGCGCTGCTCGACTTCGCGATCGACGAGGTTGTAGGTGATCTGCACGAAATCGAGCGGCTGGCTGGCCATGATCTGCGCCGTGTCGCCGTGGCGGCGGCCGTGCGAGGTGGTGATACCCACATAGCGCAACTGGTCGGCCGCCTTCATGGCGAACAGCGTCGGCAGGTGTGCCTGCCAGGACAGCAGGTTATGCACCTGCATCAGGTCGAAGCGCGGAATGCCCCACAGCCGGCGCGAGGCTTCCATCTGCGCGCGGCCTGCTTCACCGTCGGAAATCCACACTTTGTCGGCGGCGAACAGGTCGGCCGGGCGCCCGAATTTTTTCAGGCCGTAGCCGATGACTTCCTGTGCCGAGCCGTACATCGGCGAGCTGTCGATCAGGCGTCCGCCCGCCAGGAAAAAATTGCGCATCACCTCGGCGCTGGCATCCCGCGCAACGCGGTCGTGGCCGACGTTGAAGGTGATCCAACTGCCCAGGCCGACCAGCGGCACCGCCTCGCCGCTCGACGGGATGGCCCGGGAGGCGGGGCGAATCTGCTGCGCCCGCCCCATCGCCGGACCCAGCAGGGGCGCGGCCGCGATGGCGCCCAGCAGCCTGCGGCGCGTGAAATCCGGAATATCTTCCATCAATATTTTCCTCCGACCTTGTCCTGCATATCAGAACCCGTCCCACGGCAACGGTTCCTTCGATGCCGGTACAGCAGTATATGGATCCCGCCACCGGCAAGAAAGCTGATCAATTGTTCTGGCTGGTCGGCATTGCGTGCCGTCGCATTTCCGGCCTTTGAAGCGGGTTTTTCTCGACCCGTGCCAACATGGCGCCTGCTCACTGCGCACCGCTTGCCTTTGGCAGTAGGACGATACATCGCCTACCCTTGGCGTTAAGCTCCGTTTACTGAATCCTGCTCACGCGGCGTACCCGCTACATGACCATCATGACCATGCCGACGATCTATCACATCCCCGTATGCCCTTTCTGCCAGCGACTGGAAATCCTGCTGTCGCTGAAGGGGCGGCGAAACGACGTGAATTTTCAGGTGATCGACATCACGCAACCACGACCCGCCTGGCTGCTGGAGAAGACGCGCGGGACGACTGCGCTGCCTGTTCTGGAGACGGCTGACGGGCACATCGTCAAGGAAAGCCTGGTCATCATGGAGTATCTGGAGGGGCGCTTCCCGGAGCGGCCCGTCGCACAGCGCGATCCCTACCGTCGTGCGGTGGAAAACATGCTGACGCGGATGGAAGGCGAGTTTTGCATGTATGGCTATCAATACCTGATGAACCAGGATATCGGGAAGCGCGATGCGCTGAGGGAGGGAATGCTGGCGCACCATGCCCGGCTGAACGATTTCCTGATGGAACATGCCCCATCCGGCCCATTTCTTTTCGAGGAATTCGCTTGGGCCGAGGCGGTGTACACGCCGTTTTTCATGCGCTTCTGGTTTCTTGAATACTACGAGGACTTCCAATTGCCGGATGAGGATCGGTACGCGCGCGTACGACAATGGCGGGACGCCTGCATCGCGCATCCCGCGGCACAACAGGTCACGAAGGAGGAAGTGATCAAGCTCTATTACGACTACGCCAAGGGGGCCGGAAACGGTGGGCTGCTGCCGGGGCGCAGCCGGTCGTCGCTTGCCCTTGAGCCTGACTGGCGGATCCGCCCGTGGCCACCGAAGAACAAGTACGAACACAGCGCAACGGACAAGGAACTGGGGTTGTGAGCCTTGGCGCCTGGCTTGATTGCCCGCCCATCAATTACCCAAGCATTTATTCCGGCCCAGGCCGGAATCAGGTGATCGCGAAAGCAGCTGCCTAGCTGACTTCGTCGATCCACGCCATCTGGATCGCTTCGAGGATTTTCTCGCCGGAGTGCTCGGGGTTGTCGTCGAAGTCCGGCAGTTCCATGACCCAGCGATGCAGGTCGGTGAAGCGGATGGTGCGCGGATCGATTTCGGGGTGCGCTTCGGCGAGTTCGATGGCGATATCGAGGGAATCCGTCCACTTCATTTTCAGTGCCCCTCCTTGACCATGTTGATGGTGTACTTGGGAATTTCGATCACCAGGTCGCTGTCGTCGACGCGCGCCTGGCACGATAGCCGCGACTGCGGTTCCAGCCCCCAGGCCTTGTCGAGCAGATCATCCTCTTCTTCGGTGGACGCTTCCAGCGAATTGAAGCCTTCGCGCACGATGACATGGCAGGTGGTGCAGGCGCAGGACTTTTCGCAGGCGTGCTCGATCTCGACGCCATTGGCAAGCAGGGTGTCGCAAATGGTGTCGCCGGGCTTGGCGTCGATGACAGCGCCTTCGGGGCAGAGTTCGACGTGGGGCAATACGATGATTTGGGGCATAACTTTTAAGTAAGGCTGAATTGGATGCGGTCAAGCCGCTTGGGGGTGTCGACTGGGAAGCGTTTTAACACACCGTCCCGGAAAATCCGCCGGGCTTCGAGCCGCACCCACAGGAATTTGATGAAATCGGCATTCAACATGGCGCGGGGCATCAGCCGAAGGTTTCCAGTTTCTGCCCGGCCATCGCGCGGCGCACGTTCTGGTCCATGCGGCGCTGCGCGAATTCGGTGGTGGCAGCATTCAGGGCCTCGATGCCGCGCTTGATGGCCAGATGATCGGTACCGCCCATCAGCTTTTCAAGGGCGGCGATGCCGGCTTCGATCGCCGCGGTTTCGGCTACGTCAAGCAGCGCGGCGTCTTCCGTCATCGCCGCGCGGGTGGCTGCAATCAGGCCCTGCGCGTCGACGATCTGCTCGTTCAGCGCACGCGCGTACATGTCGTCTTTGGCGTGGGTGAAAGCGTCCTTCAACATGCGGGTGATGTCCTCGTCGCCGAGGCCATACGACGGCTTGACCTGCACGCTGGCCTCGACGCCGCTGCTCTGCTCGCGCGCCGACACCGACAGGAGACCGTCGGCGTCGACCTGGAAGGTGACGCGGATGCGCGCCGCGCCGGCCACCATCGGCGGGATGCCGCGCAACTCGAAGCGCGCCAGCGAACGGCAGTCCGACGCCAGTTCGCGCTCGCCCTGCAGCACATGCACGCTCATCGCGGTCTGGCCGTCCTTGAAGGTGGTGAACTCCTGCGCGCGCGCGGTGGGAATGGTGGTGTTGCGCGGGATGACCTTCTCGGTCAGCCCGCCCATGGTTTCCAGGCCCAGCGACAGCGGAATGACGTCGAGCAGCAGCCAGTCGTCGCCGGCGCGGTTGCCCGCCAGCACATCGGCCTGCATCGCCGCGCCGAGCACGACCACCTTGTCGGGGTCGAGGTTGGTCAGCGGCGTCTGCTTGAAGAGCCCGGCCACGGCGTGACGGATGCACGGCATGCGGGTCGAACCGCCGACCATCACCACGCCCTTGACCTCGTCCGCGGCGAGGCCGGCGTCACGCAGCGCCTTGCGGGTCGGTGCCAGCGTCTTGTTGACGAGACCGGCGGTCATGGCATTGAATCCGGCCTGCGTCAGCGTCGCGTCCATCATTTCGCCGGTCGACAGCACCGCGGTGACGCGCACCTCGATGTGTTCGGTCAGCGCTTCCTTGGCGTCGCGCGCCTTGGTCAGCAACAGCCGCATGTCGCCCGCCGACAGCGGCGCAAAACGGCCCTGCTCGACGATCCAGCAGAAGATGCGCTGGTCGAAATCGTCGCCGCCGAGCGCCGAGTCGCCGTGAGTGGCGAGCACTTCGAAAACGCCTTTGGACAGCTTGAGAATGGAAATATCGAAAGTGCCGCCGCCAAGGTCGTAAACCGCGTAGACGCCTTCCGACGCGTTGTCGAGGCCATAGGCGATCGCCGCCGCGGTCGGTTCGTTCAGCAGGCGCAGCACGTTCAGACCCGCGAGTTGCGCGGCGTCCTTGGTGGCCTGGCGCTGGGCGTCGTCGAAATACGCCGGCACCGTGATCACCGCGCCGACGAGTTCGCCGCCCATGGTGGCCTCGGCGCGCCGGCGCAGCGCCTTGAGGATTTCGGCCGAGACCTCGACCGGGCTTTTCACGCCAGCGGCGGTTTTCAGCTGCACCATGCCGGGCGCATCGACGAAGCGGTAAGGCAGGCTGGCGATGTCCTCGATGTCGGCAATCCCGCGCCCCATGAAGCGCTTGACCGATGCGATGGTGTTGTGGGGATCGCTGTTTTGCGCCGATTGCGCGGCGTAGCCCACATCGACATTGCCGTTGGCGTGGTAGCGCACCACCGAGGGCAGCAGCGAATGCCCGGATTCGTCGTCCAGTACCACGGCAAGGCCGGAGCGCACCGTGGCCACCAGCGAATTGGTCGTGCCCAGATCGATCCCGACCGCCAGCCGATGCTGGTGCGGGGCGGTGGTCATGCCGGGTTCGGCGATTTGCAGCAAGGCCATTAACTTTCCAGTTCTTCGTAGACGTCGCCGATTTCGGCGATGAGTTTGTCCATGAATCGCAGCTGGCGCACGGCTTCGCTTGCCGCTTCATAGTCGTGCGCCGTGTCGATCAGTTCGGCCAGTTGCGCCTCGATTCGGCGATGAGTCGCGCGCAGGTCATCGGACAAGGCATCCAGCGCAGCCGCGTTTTTCGCCGCACGCGCATCCTCGATTGCATCGCGCCATTCCATCTGCTGCATCAGGAAGGCCGGCGCCATTTTGGTGTTGGCAGCATCGAACGCGTCGATGCCCTGCAGCTTCAGCAGATACACGCCGCGGTTCACCGCATGCTTGAGCGTCCGATACGCCTCGTTGACCTGCGTCGCCCACTGCATCGCCACCCGCTGCTCGGCCTCCGGCTGCGCGGCAAAACGGTCGGGATGCACCGTGTTCTGCAGTTCGCGGTAGGCCGTGTCGAGCTTGTCGCGGTCCAGCGCATACGATTGCGGCAGACCGAACAGTTCGAAGTGGGTTTGGGAGAAATTCATTGTCAGGGGCCAGGGGTCAGGGGTCAGGATTCAGGGGGCTTTGTGCTGCGCGTTTTTCCAATTCCGCGGCCAAAGGCCGCACAAAAGCCCTGACCCCTGAATCCCGACCCCTGACCCCTTAAACGTTGAACGACTCGCCGCAGCCGCACTCGTTCTTCACGTTCGGGTTGTTGAACTTGAAGCCTTCGTTGAGGCCCTCGCGGGCGTAGTCGAGCTCGGTGCCGTCGAGGTAGGCCAGGCTTTTCGGGTCGACGAATACGGTCACGCCATGGCTGGTGAACACCTCGTCGCCTTCGGGCGCATCATCGGCGAACTCCAGCTTGTAGGCCATGCCGGAACAGCCGGTGGTGCGCACGCCGAGACGGATGCCGACACCCTTGCCGCGTTTGGCGAGGTAGTTGGAAACGTGTTGCGCTGCGCGCTCGGACAAGGTCACAGCCATGACTTACTCCATGCCTTTTTTCTGCTTGTAGTCGGCGACCGCGGCCTTGATCGCGTCTTCGGCCAGGATCGAGCAGTGGATCTTCACCGGCGGCAGCGCAAGTTCTTCGGCAATCGCCGTGTTCTTGATTTCCATCGCCTGGTCGAGGGTCTTGCCCTTGACCCATTCGGTCACCAGCGAGCTGGATGCGATCGCCGAGCCACAGCCGTAGGTCTTGAACTTGGCGTCCTCGATCAGGCCATCGGCGCCGACCTTGATCTGCAGCTTCATCACGTCGCCGCAGGCGGGCGCGCCCACCATGCCGGTGCCGACGCCGTCGTCGTCCTTGGTGAAGGAACCGACGTTGCGGGGGTTTTCGTAATGGTCGAGTACTTTATCGCTGTATGCCATAACTATCTCCTGGTCGAGAGCGGAGAGCTGTGAGCCGAGAGTGAGAAGCGGTTTCGCGCTCTCGGCTCTCCGCTCTCGACTCTCCGCCGAGTTTTCAATGTGCAGCCCACTGCACGGAATCCAGATCGACGCCTTCCTTGAACATTTCCCACAACGGGGAAAGCTCGCGCAGCTTGCCGATCTTTTCATGCAGCAATTTAATTGCGTAATCGACTTCTTCCTCGGTGGTGAAGCGACCGATGGAGAAGCGGATCGAGCTGTGCGCCAGTTCGTCGCTGCGGCCCAGCGCGCGCAGCACGTAGGACGGCTCCAGGCTGGCCGAGGTGCAGGCCGAACCTGACGACACCGCCAGGTCCTTGATCGCCATGATCAGCGATTCGCCTTCGACGAAGTTGAAGCTGACGTTGAGGTTGTGCGGCACGCGCTGCTCCACGTCGCCGTTCAGATGCACTTCCTCGATGTCCTTGAGGCCGTTGTAGAGACGGTCGCGCAGCATGCGGATGCGCTCGTTTTCGGTCGCCATTTCTTCGCGGGCGATACGGAAAGCCTCGCCCATGCCGACGATCTGGTGCGTCGCCAGGGTGCCGGAACGCATGCCGCGCTCATGACCGCCGCCGTGCATCTGCGCCACCAGGCGCACGCGCGGCTTGCGTCGCACATACAACGCGCCGACGCCCTTGGGGCCATAGGTCTTGTGCGCCGAGAACGACATCAGATCGACCGGCAGTTTGGACAGGTCGATCGGCATCTTGCCGGTGGCCTGCGCCGCGTCGACGTGGAAGATCACGCCCTTTTCACGGCAGATCTTGCCGATCGCATCGATATCCTGGATCACGCCGATTTCGTTGTTGACCGCCATCACCGAAACCAGCACGGTGTCGGGGCGGATCGCCGCGCGCAGCACGTCCAGATCGAGCAGGCCGTTGTCGGCAACGCTCAGATAAGTCGCCTCGAAGCCCTGACGCTCCATCTCGCGCACGGTGTCGAGCACCGCCTTGTGTTCGGTGCGCACGGTGATGATGTGGCGGCCCTTGGTGGACGAATAGAAGTGGCCCGCGCCCTTGATGGCGAGGTTGTTCGATTCGGTGGCGCCGGAGGTGAACACGATTTCCTTCGGGTCGGCGCCGACCAGCGCGGCCACTTGAGCACGTGCGTCCTCGACCGCCTTCTCCGCCGTCCAGCCGAACGGATGGGAGCGCGAAGCGGGATTGCCGAAATCCTCGGTCAGATACGGAATCATCCTGGCCGCCACACGGGGATCGACCGGGGTGGTGGCGGAATAATCGAAATACAGTGTTTTCATCGTGTAGCCCTTAAGCTCAAAGCTGAATCTTGGATTGCCCAATCCGGGATCAGGCCGCCAGCGGCGTCACCTTCAAGGCGCGGCGATCCTGCAGCACCTTTTCCTTGCATCCCTCCTGCCTGGCCACCAGGGTCGCCAGTGTCACATTATCGAGATAATCATAGATGTGCGCATTCAGGCCAACCCACAGGTCGTGGGTCATGCAGCGGTGTTCGTCCTGGCAGTTTTCCTTGCCCCCGCACTGAGTCGAGTCGATGGGCTCGTCCACCGCGCGGATGATGTCGGCCACGCTGACGTCGCCGAGCGGCCGGGCGAGATAATAACCGCCGCCGGGGCCGCGTACGCTCTCGACCAGTTCGTGCCGGCGCAGACGGCTGAACAGCTGCTCCAGATACGACAGGGATATGTCCTGGCGCTCGCTGATGCCGGCCAGCGTCACCGGATTCTTGCCGCCGCGTAGCGCCAGATCCAGCATGGCGGTAACGGCGAAGCGGCCTTTAGTGGTCAATCTCATGACTTGTTCTCCTGAAATTTCGCCCGAACTATAAAATTCCCGAGCATTCTAGTCAACTATTGCTTACCTTAGCAATTTAGTCAACTATTTTGTTCAGATAGTCGGGATCGAAATCGTCTGGCTGGTCCTGGCTGGCCGGGATTGCCACGCCAAGTTTCTGCAACTGCGCCAGAATCAGTTCCAGCCGGTGGTCGACGTGGGCCGAGTGATCGACCAGGCCGTGGATCGCCTGGACCACCGGGTCGTTCATGTCGGCCGATATGGCATAGGCCGAGAATCCGAGCTTTTCCGCCTGCTGGTTGCGCAGCTTTTCGGCCGCGCTGTCGAGAATGCGGGCGGGAATGCCCACCGCCGTCGCATTGTCCGGCACGTCCTTCACCACCACGGCGTTGGAGCCGACGCGGGCATTGGCGCCGATGGTGATCGGGCCGAGAATCTTGGCGCCCGCCCCCACTACCACGCCGGGCTTCAAGGTGGGATGACGCCTGCCCTTGTTCCACGAGGTGCCGCCGAGGGTGACGCCGTGATAGAGCGTGCAGTCGTCGCCGACCTCGGCGGTCTCTCCCACCACCACCCCCATGCCGTGGTCGATGAACACCCGGCGGCCGATGGTGGCGCCGGGGTGGATTTCGATGCCGGTGAGCCAGCGCGCGATGTATGAGGTGAAGCGCGCCAGCCACTTCCATTGCATGCGCCACAGCTTGTTCGCCAGCCGGTGGATGAGCATGGCGTGAAAGCCGGGATAGGTGGTGACGACCTCGAAGGTCGTGCGCGCCGCCGGATCGCGGTCGAACACGACGGCGATATCTTCCTTCAATAGGTTGAGCAATTTCATGCGCTGAGGATGCTATTTCATAGTAATTTAGTCAACTATTTCGCATCGCGGTTCCGTGCCGATAGCGCTGCACGCTTCGCGCCCTGCGCCGCAGTCAGGATCCCGCGCAGGATATTCACTTCCTCCTTTGCCAGCTGGGTGCGCGCAAACAGTCGCCGCAGTTTCAGCATCAGCTTGCTGGGCGAGCCGGGGTTGAGGAATTCCAGCTCGGCCAGCGCGGTTTCCAGGTGGCCGTAGAACCGCTCGAGTTCGTCCCCCGTCGCCGCGTCCATTTCAGGCTGCGGCCAGCTCGCGTGACCCAGCCAGGCCTGGCGAACTTCGTAGCTCAGCACCTGCACTGCAGCCGCCAGATTGAGCGAGCTGTAATCCGGGTTGGCGGCAATCGTCACCAAGCCCTGGCACAGGCCCAGTTCCTCGTTCGACAGCCCGCTGGTTTCGTTGCCGAACACCAGCGCCACCGGGGCCGCCTGCGCTTCGGTCAGCAGACGGGTGGCCGCTTCCGGCGGGGTCAACACCTCGGCCACGATGTCGCGGCGACGCGCCGACACCCCCAGCGCCAGGGTGGTGTCGGTCAGCGCCTCGGCCAGCGTGGCACACACGCGCGCCTGCGCCAGCACGTCGCCGGCGCTCGCGGCCATTGCATCGGCCTGGCTGTTGGGGAAAACGGCGGGGGCGACAAGATAGAGCTGGCTCAGCCCCATCGTCTTCATCGCCCGCGCCGCCGCGCCGATATTGCCGGGGTGGCTGGTGCGGGCCAGCACGATACGAATATTGGCGAGAAGTTTAGGGTCGGCCGGCGTCATCAAGTTAACGTCATCAAGTAAAATAGTAGGTTGTTCTTTGAATCTATTGCCAGACATCATGCATCCCATGCTCAATACGGCGGTGAAAGCCGCCCGCAAAGCCGGGGCGATCATCAATCGCGCCTCGCTCGACCTCGACCAGCTCACCGTGCGCAGCAAGCAGGATCGCGATTACGTCAGTGAAGTCGATCAAATGGCCGAACGCGCCATCATCGAAACTCTGCTCGACGCCTATCCAAATCATGGGATTTTAGCAGAGGAGTCTGGCTCGGCCGAAGCCAAAAATGGCGAGGACTACCAGTGGATCATCGATCCGCTCGACGGCACCACCAACTTCCTGCACGGCCTGCAGCAGTATTCGATCTCGATTGCGCTGAAGCACAAGGGCCAGATCACCCAGGCCGTCGTCTACGACCCGGCGCGCAACGAGCTCTTCACCGCCAGCCGCGGCCGCGGCGCCATGCTCAACGACCGCCGCATCCGCGCCAGCAAGCGCGCGAAGTTAAGCGAATGCCTGATCGGCACCGGCTTCCCCTTCCGCGACTTCAGCTTCGCCGAGGCCTATCTCAAGATGTTCCGCGACATGATGCTCGCCACCTCGGGCCTGCGCCGCCCCGGCTCCGCCGCGCTCGACCTGTGCTATGTGGCCTGCGGCCGCTACGACGGTTTCTGGGAAATGCGCCTGCAGCCCTGGGACCTCGCCGCCGGCAGCCTGATCGCGCAGGAATCCGGCGCCCTGGTCGGCAACTTCATGGGCGACGAAGGCTTCCTGGAGTCCGGCAACATCGTCGCCGCCACCCCGAAAATCTTCGCGCAGATGCTGCAGCTCATCGCCCCGCACCTGCCGCCCGAACTGAAGGTCTGATCCGGACGACGGCGCCTTCATGTCCATCGCCAAGGATCCCACTGCCCACACGCCGATTGTGTTGGGACACTAACTCGGTGCGCTGCCAGAGATCGACTTTTTTCTTTTGCAGCAACAGGTTAGACCGTGTACGACCATCGCCTCACGGAGGTCGAATTGGCATAGATGGGCATGGTTTGGCGCTCAGATTGCCCCAAATTTGCCCCACGAAATCAGGTCGAATACTGGGGCATAGCCTGTCGTGTGCGAGCGTAGTTTTCAAGAGGACTACGCGGCACTGCGCTGGACCATGACGGTGCCCGACGGACTGCGCAATTGATTCACTCGGCGGGAGCACCGGCTCAACGCACGCCCCTCTTGAAGAGCTTGACTTGTGTCCTTGATGCGTATAAAATTTTATACATGGTGGAGTGATGAGTGACGAAAAAGAGATTCGCTGGGTAGGCTCCGCCTATGACGACTTGTTGTCATTCCCGGACGAGCCACGTCGCTATGCCGGTTTCCAGTTGGGCAAGGTTCAAGTTGGTTTGGACCCGGACGATTGGAAGCCGTTCGATGATGTCGGGGTCGGCACCAAGGAAATCCGCATTCGGGAAACCAGCGGCATCTATCGGGTGATGTACGTCGCCAAGTTTGAGGAAGCCGTGTATGTCTTGCACTGCTTCCAGAAGAAGACGCAGGCGACCAGCACGCAGGACAAGGGCATTGCCGAGGCGCGCTATCGCGCCGTGGTCAACGCGAGAAAGGCAAAGAAATGACGATCGACACCGAAATCCGCCATGTTACGAAACCGGGCGCGAACCTCTTCCTGGAACTGGGTTTTGCGCCGGACGAGGCCAAGCGTCTGCAGGCAGCGTCCCACAAACAGATCAATGACACGCGGCTGCTGAAACAGCAACTGATGGAAGAGCTGTCTACCTGGATTGCGGAACATCATTTGAAGCAGGCCGAGGCCGCCGAGATTCTGATGGTTTCGCGTCCGCGCGTGTCCGACGTGGTGAACAAGAAAACGGCCAAGTTCACCATCGACACACTGGTGGAAATGCTCAGCCGCGTCGGCAAGCCGGTCAAGCTGGCCATCGGTTGATGCCGATGTTGGGTGTTGCATGGCGATAGCGATCATTCTGTCCAACGGCCGCACGTGGAAAACAAAAGCAGCCGCTCTGAGTCATTTCAAGGCCATGCTGGCTCGCTATACCGATGGCAAGATGGTCGAGGATCGCAACGACCATGACGACCTCGTGGCGCTACTCGAACGCTACGACGAGGCGATCACCGATGAGCCGAGCAAAACGGGTACAGATATCTATCGATCTTTAAATGCCCGTCACTACAAATGCCCGTCACTACAAAGAATGCAGCAACTCAGTTATTATCCATGCTTTATCCTGTTGCTAACAACAAGATGATTGCGGAATAGAATCACGATATGCTTAAGCTTACCCCACAACAAGTTGCGCAGGTGGCGCAACTGTCGGACCAGACCCTTCGCCACTGGCGTCAGGTTCTGCCACCGCTGGCCGGCTTGAATGGCTATACGCCATGCTTTTCCCCGGGCGATGTACTAGCGCTATTGGTCGTGCGCCATTTGGTCAAAGTCATGGGCATCAGCGTGAGCGCCCTGGCATCCACTTCCATCGGGCTTTTCGATCTCTGCCGCAATACCAGTTGGCCCCATCTGTCGGACCGGCGCCTTCTAGTACAGGTCGAGCGCGGCGAAGTGACTGTCTTGACGCGTGACCCAGAATTGGCGGAGCCGGCCATACTGGTACCTATGCGCCCCTTCGCCGAGCAGTTGCAGGCGGCGTGGGCGAGCAGCTTTCCCCCAATCGATCAGCTACCGCTCCAGTTCCCCTCGCCTGTTGTTTCGCGACCGACTCGGATGGCAGGCGTATGACCGAGTTGACTGTCGAACTTCAGGCCGAGGAAGCCGCGGATGCGCTGTCTCCGCAGGTGCTGGAAGGGGCTGGGGCAGCCACAGCAGACCTTGGTCCAATCTGGATCGTCGAGGAAGTCGCCGGCCACCTCCGCTCACAGGGAAAGAAGGGGCCTGCATCCCGAATGCGGCTTTATCGGCTAAGCGGCGACGTGCTTACAACTGAGCACGAGCTGGATTTTGATGCCAAGGCCAAGCGCGCCGATATAGCGCTGTCCCTTTTGGCGCTCGCAAAGGCACAGCGCGGCGTGCTGGTATGCAGCTATCGCACGGTTGCCGCCGCTCAACTGGTTGAGCGCCTCGAATCGAGCAGTAGCGGGCTTCACTACGTCCTCGAAGTTGATGCGACACGCCGCGTTGAATTTGCGCGCGCCCGCGATGGGGTCCGCTCGGCCCCACCCAAAGAGCGAGTTGAGACGGCCAGCTGGCAGCCGGTCAGCCTCAGCAAACCCGCCGGCTCCAGCGAATGCTTCGCTGCCAATCTTGGCAAGGCCTCATTGGGAAGCGTAGAGAACCTAACTTGCTTTGCCCTATCAATCGGCGGCATCAAGGGATATCAGCGCGGCGTTCTTATCGGCATGACCTCTTTGGAGCTTGACGACAAGCTGAAGAGGCTTGCCCAGTTGCTCGCCTGGACGCGCTGGATTCGTCTGGCAGTGAGGAAGGCAAAGAGAACTCATCCGACCACCGCATCAAACCGGACGTCATTGCCGGAGGGAGTAGAAGGAAGTTTATCGCTCGACATTCTGGTTCGCTCCAACCGGAGAATCGCGGCCGGCCACGATGTGCGGGCAGCCGAGCAGCGCTCGCGGACTCCTGAACGCCCTGTGCAGCTGAAGCGGAAACTGACGGCCGACAAGGCAACCTTGAACGTGGTCGAGCTGTTTGCCGGTGCAGGCGGTATGGGGCTGGGATTCCTCAGTGCGCGTGCGTCAGGCGGCCGCGCCTACCGCATCGCGGGCTCTGCTGAAATTCACCCCATCTATACGCAGACGCTGAGGCAGAACCATGCCTACATGGAGCAGTCAAGGTTGACGCCGGCCGGCACAACGCCGGCCGAATATGCGCCCATGGACCTTTGCTCCGGCAAGACAAGAGAGCACCTGGGTGCGATGGCCAAAGAGTATGGAGACGTCGATGTACTCATCGGCGGCCCTCCCTGCCAAGGGTTTTCGAGCGCGAACCGCAACAGCTGGTCCAGCTCCAACCCCAACAATCGGCTAGTGGACGCGTTTTTGGACTGCGTCTCCCACATGGCCCCCAAAGTGTTGCTGATGGAAAATGTGCAGGGAATATTGTGGACGCCGCGGGATGAGTCAGTTTCCGATCTGAGCGTGGCTGCACATGTGTTGGAACGCCTCGCCAGCATGGGCTATCTCGTATTTCCGAAGCTACTCGATGCTGTCTGGTTTGGCGCACCGCAGAACCGCAACCGATTCTTCCTTCTTGGCATTCACAAGGACGTAGGATATTCGCCCGAAGATTTTGGGCAGTGGGGACCGTATCCGAAGCCAAGCCATGGGCCGGGCACCGGCAAGGCCTTCGTAACGGTTCGCGATGCGATAGCCGACCTCCCAAGGCTTGAAAACGGCGACGACCTCGCCGAGCGGCCGTACGAAGAAAATTCCTCACGCCTTCAGCAAAACTCCTTCCTGCGGGCCATGCGGGCCGGTGCACCGCCGAACGTCATCTGGGACCATATTACCTCCAGACATGCCGAGTACGTCATAGAGCGCTACAAGGGCATTCCTCAAGGGCAGAACTGGCAGGCGGTGCGTGATCTGATGACCAACTATGCGGATGTTGAGCGGACGCACAGCAACATCTACAGGCGGCTGGCGTGGAGCGAGCCGGCCATCACCATCGGCCACTACCGCAAGAGCATGATTATTCATCCGTCGCAGCACAGAGGGCTTTCACTGCGGGAAGCGGCGCGGCTGCAAAGCTTCCCGGACTGGTTCCGTTTTGCAGGCTCCGCGTCAGGTGGATCGGGAGGGCTGATGCACAAGCAGCAGCAGCTTGCCAATGCGGTTTGTCCGAGCGTCACCAAAGCGGTTGCAGAATTCATTCTCGATCTTTAAGAGCAAGAAAGCCGAGGGGAGATATATGGCACTGAGTAGCGGAACGAACGATCAAATTGGCCAGTTGGCCGAACAAATACTCGATTCCGTTCGTGCCGGCCGAACGCCGGAGGAAGCTGCGGCGCGTCTATCCACACTTCTGCCCGCTGATCTGGTTGAGCAGGCGCTGCAGCGCTACAGGGAAGCCGGCAAGCGTGTCTGGACGATGAAGGAGCCGGGCAGCATCCACAAGAAGCACTTCGACCCTTGGTATCTTGGCCCCGACCCCGCGGACAAGCTGTGGCATTCATACGCAAAACATCTCAAGGAAAAGGGCTGGGATCAGGCAGCCATAGACGACATTGACGCTGCATCAACGCGCGTCGTGTCGCTGCTCGACCCTCCCGGGAAAGCACAGATTCGAACCCGGGGGCTCGTACTCGGCCATGTGCAGAGCGGCAAGACGGCGAGCTTCACGGCCGTCATCGCAAAGGCTGCCGACGTAGGCTACCGGTTCATCATCGTGCTGTCGGGGATGAACAACGTCCTGCGCTATCAAACGCAGTTGCGCATCGACGAAGATCTGATTGCTGCCAACCTGGAGCATTGGATCACGGTGACCGACATTCAGGACGATTTCGCCGCAAAGACCAACGTCAACTCGTTCCTTACTGAAAAGCATTCGACGAAGGTGCTGGGCGTCGTGAAGAAGAACAGCGGCCGCCTCAAACGCCTTCACAAATGGCTCACTGGCGCGCGGCCTGAAGTTCTGCGCGCATGTCCTGTGCTGATCATCGACGACGAAGCCGACCAGGCCAGTCCCAACTCGCATCCGAAGCCGGATGAGCGAACCAAGATCAACGAGCTAATTCTCAAGCTGCTGGCCGACCTCCCCAAGGCGGCGTACGTGGGCTACACCGCGACGCCGTTTGCGAATCTCTTCATCGATCCATCGCTGCCGGAAGACCTCTACCCGAGCGACTTCATAGTCGACCTTCCCCGCGGCAAGGGCTACTTCGGCGCGGAACAAATCTTTGGCCGCTCACCGCTGGACGAGAACGAAGAGCCGGTAGACGGCCTGAACGTCATTCGGCTCGTACCAGATCAGGAGGCGCCGCAGCTAAAGCCGCCAAACAGGGACGCGCGCTTCACGTTCACCCCGGAAATCACGCCCACGCTGCGCGAAGCGACGCTGTACTTCTGGATGGCCACGGCTGCCCGGCATACGCGCGGCCAGCGGGGCAAGCACGCCACGATGCTCATCCACACCACGCAGTACGCAGTGGTCCACCGCAACGCCAAAACTGCAGTCGATGCGTTTCAGACCGCTGTTCTAAAGCAGATTCAAAAGGGCGATGCCGCGTTGACCGCCGAACTGGAGGCGCTCTGGCTGCGGGAACAATCCGCCCTGCCCTCGCAGGAATTGAACGAAAAACCGGTTGCGTTCAACGACGTGATGACGAACCTCGCCCAGGTCGTCAAACGCACCGAATCGAAGGTAGAGAATGGCACCAGCCCCACGCTCGACCGGGTCGACTATCAGCCGGACGCCGACGGAAATGGTCGCATCTACATCGTCATCGGCGGCAATGTACTGTCGCGCGGACTGACCTTGGAGGGGCTGACCGTCAGCTTCTTCATCCGCTCTGCCTCGGCGTACGACACGCTGCTCCAGATGGGCCGCTGGTTCGGGTACAGGCACGGCTACGCCGACCTTGCAAGAGTATGGATGACGAAGGAGCTACGCGACTACTTCTTCGATTTGGCCAGCGTCGAACGCGAAATCCGCCAGGACATCTCGCGCTACAAGAATGGAACCGTCACGCCGATGGAATTTGCCGTTCGGATTCGACAGCACCCCGCGCTCGCCATAACTGCCAAGTTGAAGATGCAGCACGCGGTGCCGGCCAAGATGGCTTTCAATGCGAGGGAAGTGCAGACGATCGTGTTCCGCCATGAAGATCAGGCTTGGCTTGACCGGAACCTTAAGGCCGCACGGGATCTTGTCGGCCGACTGTGCCAAGACGGGATACAGCCCACCACCGTAGCCGACAAGCCGCACCGTCTGTTTCTGAACGTACCGTCGTCCCGTGTGCTTGAGTTCCTCGGCGAATACGAGATTGATCAGAGCAACAGTGAAATGCCGAAGGCTTTGCTGCGCAGCTACATTCAAGAGCAGAACCAGCGCGGCCACATCACAAGCTGGACGGTCGCAATTGTTACGCGCAAGCAGCCTATCGCCGAGCTTGGAACCATCGATCTCGGCTTTGACGACGAAGTGCCGCTCGTGAACCGCGCTCGATTCCTGCGTGAGCGGAATCCTCAGGTTGTCGACATCAAGGCGCTGATGTCGGAAACCGACGTCGCCATCGACGTGCCGCTGCAGTCTTCTGAGCTGCGCGGGCGGGATCGCGACCAGTTGCGAGACCTGAGGGACAGCGCGTCCCCGGATAAGGGACTTCTTTTGATCTATCCGATCGCAAAGAACTCCCAGCCTCGCAAAGACAGCAAGGAGCGTGCGCCGCTCGGGGCCGTGCAAAACGTCATCGGCCTCGCCCTGGCGTTCCCCGACGTGCCTCAGAACGACCTGACGCCGCAGAACTACATGACTGTAGAGCTTCCAGATTCCAGCAGCGAGCAGATCGACATCGACGACCTCGAAGACATGGCAGAGACAGAGGAATGACAAGCGGCCGCCAATGGAGTGCAGAAGACGGCTGGCGCCAGCTGGAATTGGCCTCGACAGTCCCAACGCAGGGCGAGTTTCGGGTATTCGACACCACACTGCATACTGTGCAGGGCGCGGTGCTCCTGGCGCTCGATGCATCGGGACTCCGGCATGTCCTCGTTCCCGTCGGCAACGACTTTCAGGCCGTCCACGATCGGCGCAGCGGCGGTGTTCATTTGACGACGCACCCACTGGTCGATGCAGCCGGGCAGCGGCAGTTTCTTGACCTTGCCTGTCAGAAGCAGCATCTCAACAGCGTCTTTACGCACCTGGCCGACGAGGTGCTTGCCGCGCTTCGCGACAACTCGGACAGGCCGTTCCAGACGTGCCGAGAGACTCTGCAGCGATGGCGCGAGCTGCTTGACCGCGAGATGCCAACCATACTGTCCACGGAAGCGCTGTGCGGACTATTCGGCGAGCTCTGGCACCTTGCTCGCGTTGCAGAGATAGATCCTCAGGGGATCTCGGCCTGGCAGGGCCCACATGGCGCAAGGCACGACTTCACAGTCGCGGGCTGTGCTCTGGAGGTCAAGACAACGATCCGGCGCGACGAATGGAAGTTTCGCGTTCATGGCCTGAAGCAGTTGGAAAAGCCTGGCGATGCAGCGCTGTACCTGTGCGCGATGCGCCTGGAATTGAATGGCGCTTCTGGCACCACTGTTCCGGATATTCTTCAGCAGATACTGCAGGCCGGCGTCGATCGACGCGACCTACTGGGCCGCCTTTCCCTGGCCGGGTACGACATGCGCGACGAAGCCCACTACCGGCAGTTTCGCTTCGATGTCATCGACCTTCGAACGCACGAAGTGGCTGGATCGTTCCCCCGGCTGATCGAGCCGTCTTTCGAGCCCGAGGGCGTGCCTGCCGGCGTCTCCGACATCCACTACACCATCGATCTGGCAGTTTCACCGACCCCGCCCCTTCAGGCGAACGTTCTGGGCCGCGTACACGCCGCGCTCGCAGGAGTCCGCGATGCCGGCACCTCTGAACCTGCAGTCTGAACTGTTCTCCGCCACCGGCGGTGCGGCTGCCGAAGGCGTTTCAAACCAGCTAGGCCGGCCGCGTGCAGACCGCTTCAGCCTGCTGGTGCGCGAGGCTGTCCAAAACAGCTGGGATGCAAGACTGGCTCCGGTCGGCGGCGTGCGGTTCCAGGTGGACGGCTACACGCTCGGCCAGGACGCGCGGCGGGCGCTGGCTGATCAGGCCTTTGTGGATACACCATCCTCCGTGGGTATTCGAACCCGCCTCCTCGCCGATGCCGACTTCGCGGTGCTCGCTATCAGCGACTTCGGCACGCGCGGGCTCAGCGGCCCCACGCGCGGAGACGTGGTTCCGCAACCCGGCGAATCGACCAACTTCGTCGATTTCATGCGCTACATCGGCCGACCGCCGAACCGTGCGTACGCGGGCGGAACCTACGGATTCGGAAAGGCTGCCTACTTCCTTGCCAGTTCCCTGAAGACCATCTGCGTCCATACGCGCTTCAGCACAGGGACGGGGATGGGGCAGCGCTTCATGGCTGCCGCGCTGGGGCCTCAGTTCGAAACATATGGTCCTTCCGGCCAGCGATTCACCGGCAGGCACTGGTGGGGCCGCATGGCGCAGGATGGAGTTGTCGACCCGATCATCGGCGCAGATGCCGATCAGTTCGCGCAGCTGCTCGGCGGCATCGGCCGCGCGCCGGACGCAACGGGCACCACCATCTATGTGCTTGCCCCTGACTTCCAAGAGACGCAGCCACAAGTCGTGCTGGCCGATATGGGTCGAGCTTTAATGGACTATTTCTGGCCAAAGCTGGTCGATGGCCCGGACCAAACCCCCTCCATGGCATTCAGCGTGCGATGGCAGGGCGCCGAGTTGCCGTTGCCGGAGGTTAGCGAACCAGAGCTGGCTTTGTTTGTGCAGGCTTTTGTCGCAGCGTCCGCCAAACAGCCTTCCGACAGAGCAAAGCTGGAAGCCATAGCTTCCCAGCGGCCCAAGAAGCTTCTTGGTCACGTCGCTCTTGTGCGCCAGCCGGCGGCCTTGATGAAAAATGCGGCCTCCGCTGCGGAGCCTGAAGATGTTGACTCAAGCATGTACCAGCGCGCATTGCGGCGGCCGCTGCACCACATTGCCGTCATGCGGGCACCGAACTTCGTTGTGAAATACGTGGAAGGGCCTTCAGTACCCTATGAGCTTGTCGAGTATGCCGGCGTATTTCGGGTCGATGCCGAGGCAGATGCAGCGTTTGCGCGTGCGGAGCCGCCGACGCATGACGATTGGATTCCCGATCTTTTGCTCGATGCCGCCGAGAAAACCTACGTGCGAGTGGCCCAGCGCAAGCTGAAGGAAGTGGTCCAAGCGTACGCCGCACCCCATGCAATCGAAGCGGCAGGCGGTGGCATGCACTCAGTAGCGGCCTTCTCGCGCCTTCTCGGCGGGCTCGTGCCATCGTTGAATCCTGATGCCAACAGGCCGACTCGTCCGCCTTCCACTCCCCGCGGGGGTGAGGGCAAGCCTGGCGCCGGCGGACGAGCCGCCCCCGCTCCTCAGATTGCATTTGTCGATGAACCGACCACCGAACTGGTTGACGGCGTCCCAGCCATGGTCGCCCGCTTTCAAGTATCCGGTCAGGCTTCCCAGTCTGTCCAGGTTGTGGCGCTGTCCAAGGTAGTCATAGCCGATGGCTTCGAGAGTGATCCGCCTGAAGGGGCTGAGCAGCCACGGGTCTTGAAATGGGTAGGGCCGGACGGCCAGACAGTAGCGGCTGGCACCGCCAGTTGCGAGGTTCCTGTCGACACCGGCATATGGACAGTTGTTGTAAGCATTCCCCCTGATGCCATGATCTCCGTTTCCCTCAAGGCAGAGCCCAAGGGAGGCCAGTGAAGACTGCAACCGCAGTTCCCTATAAGCGCGCGGCGTCGCACCGCCTCACGGCCAGTCCGTGGGAAGTTCTTTCGATTGAACCTCCCTCTCCTCTTCCGCCGATTCTGTCGGGACTTGACTACGGTTCGGTGCTGCGCATCCGCCGAGAGGTAATCGTCGATATGTCAGGTCTGCGCGCCGACTGCGGTCTTGCAGCAGATGTCCCGCTTCTTGTGGCAGCGAGCTGGTCGAGCGCCGGCACGATGCTCCGGCGCAACCTCGGCAGTGTGAACCTCTCCAGCGATGACGACGCATGCCTGGTGGAAATCGTGGGAGACATCTCTGGAGGCGACATCGCTGGAACGCTGCACATCGATACCAGCATTCTGGTAGCCCATGCACAAGACAGCGGCGCGCCGCTGGCAGCGCGGCATGCGGGAGCCGTGCTGCTGCAGGAGCGCCAGACAGTCCAGCTAGACACATCCACTTCGTTCTTCCCGGTCGAGGTTGTCGACTTCAACACCGGCTTATGGGCCAATCCGGAAGCCAGCTGGAGGCTCTCCTGGAATACGTTTGCCCTGGAGCAACCGTTCCTTGGATCAGTCCGCCTGCTCATCAACGCCGCTCATCCACGGATTGTGCATGCCGTTTCGGGAGAAGCGCCAACCGCGGAGGCTTCGGCCATTCGCTCTGCCATCTATTTCGATGTCGCCAGAGCACTGGTGCTGGGGGCGCTGGCGAGCGAGGATTTTGTTGAACGAGACGGCGACTACGCTGACGGCAGCTGCGGCAAGGTTGTCTACACTATGATCCATATGCTGTTTCCTGACGACGGCATCGGCGGCCTGGCAACTGCTGCCGGCCAACGGGCAGATCATTTCAATTCCGACCTGCAAGGCAGGCTCAGGGTCTTCTGGAACTGAACCATGACCCTCTTTCCTCAGCTACCCCATCACGTCGCGCTTCAGATTGCCGAGGCCGCATGCTCAGCATCCATCCAGTCGCTCGCGGAAGGAGCGGCAGCCCAACACCTCGCTTGCGAGTACACGCCCACCGGGGGGACGCGCGCAACCACAGCGGCTTTGGAAAAGTTGCGCAGCGATCTCCTGCGATTGGCACTTGCTGCCGGCTATCCGAGCGACCCAAGCCAGCAGCAGGCAGCGGACTTCGACGCCGAAGCTGCTGTTGTACTCGCACAGCAGATGCCAATTGCGCCTGCAGAAGCCGCAAAGGGCGGGGTCTGGGAGTTCATTTCCTGCGTTCTCCTGCCAGATCTCATCCGCTGGCGTTTTGGTGGAGCCGCGGGCGCCACCTCGATTGAGCGTTTTGTTTCGGGGCGCCGCAATGTTTATCAGCGCCTCTGGTGGCGTGCCTATCACCTGGCGCCGCGAACGGGCGATGGTCTGCGGCTTTCCCAGCTTCTGCAGTCGCTTGGAGAGGACGAGCTTGTCCAGTTGATGGAGCGCCCGTCGCTCGCCGGCATAGAAGGTCTGCCGGGTGCAATAGCTACGGGACTTTTGGCTGCATCGAAGCAGTATTCCGACCTGACGCGGCGCCAGCTGATCCGTGAGGCGCAGAAGCGGTTTCTCCGTCTCTCGTCTTTCCTGTCATTGGAGTCGATCGCCCCTGAAGAGGTCGATCGACACGTTGAAAGCATCTTTGATCAGGTCGCGGCCTCGCTTCCTCGCGCGCAGTCCACACCAGCACCCTCTTCCAGTCATGGCTGACAACATGACGCCCGAGCAGCGGCGGCTGACGATGTCGCGCATTCGCGGGCGTGACACTAAAGTGGAGCTGCTTGTTCGGAAGGAGCTGCACAGGCGCGGATATCGCTATCGAGTGAACGCAGCATGGCTGGTCGGCAAACCTGACATCGTGTTCACCAGAATTCGGCTTGCTGTCTTTGTGGACGGCGACTTTTGGCACGGCTGGAAGTTCGACCAGTGGTCCGAAAAGCTGACGCCCTACTGGCGCGACAAGATCGCTGGAAACATGGCCCGCGACCGCAGGCACATGGTGCGGCTGCGCCGCGAAGGCTGGACGGTTCTGCGCATCTGGGAGCATGACGTCAAGAAAAACTTCGCATGCTGCATTGAGCGGATCGAGCAGAAGGCGGCCCAACTGCGCCAGGCGTGAATTGAGTCGATCGTTCACTGTTTCGGCGATATTTACCGTGCAGTGAATATCTCCTTTATCGAAGCGTGGGCGTCTCAGCGCACCGCCGTCGGGCTCGCGGGCGCTGCCCCCTGACAACCTCCGGCAGCCTGGCTGCCTGCGCGCTCCGCTTGCCCAAGAGGCAGTGGAGTGTGTGGAGGGGCGGCCTTGCTGTTCCCTTCAACGTACCACGTCGTTCTCGCCGTCAAGGGCTGCGCGCCCTGCGCTTGCGTCCATGCGGCCGTCTTCGCCCCCTGACTGCTGCGCTGCGCCGTGTTCCTCCGGTTCCGGGCAATTCCGCCCGATTCGGACTGGAGCACGATCATGTCGCAACTTTCTCTTTCTCTCGATTCTTCCCTTCTCGTTCGCGATGTCGCGGGCGACTACCGTCCGGCCAATGCCGACGAGGTGCTGCAGGCTGCGCGGCGTGTGCTCGCCGGGCAGATGCGCGGCTGCGAAGCGCTGAACTCGCCGCAGGTGGTGCGTAAGCGTCCAGCCGTCCCACCTGTAACTTTCTCCCCAAGCCATGCACTCTCGGTATTTTTTGAGAGGCACATCAGATGGCGAAGCGATTGGGGGCGGAATACTGGCAATGGCACCTGGACGCATG
>Ga0208244_100685_pt1 | contig 27582 bp, 23 predicted proteins | sample SubbioCR12Aug_5A_FD_184828 | JGI IMG/M metagenome (GOLD analysis project Ga0208244, IMG submission 184828) | Serpentinite rock and fluid subsurface biosphere microbial communities from McLaughlin Reserve, California, USA - CR12Aug_5A (SPAdes) | ecosystem: Environmental > Terrestrial > Deep...
GCGGCGGGGCTTCGCTCGCATTTTTCCGTATATTTTGGGATTAAATCAAACGGACGGGCGAAATCAAAAATCAATTTTCTGTCCAGCAGGCGGCGGTTCGGCGTGCGAAGCACGCGATCCCGTAAAGCGGAATTTCCAATTTTTTCCTTTCCGCCTTCGGCGGAATACGAAACCAGTTTTTGTTTTCCGCACTTTAGGCCAAAGGCGACTTATTAAAAATTAAGGAGTAAAAACATTATGAAAACCAAATACTTTTTATACGCTCGCAAATCAACAGAGGATGAAGAAAGACAAATCATGTCTATTGAAGCTCAACTCGCGGAGTTGGCGGAATACGCCAAAAGAGAAAACATTTTTATTGCCGAAAAATTTATTGAAAGCAAAAGCGCAAAGAAGCCGGGCCGAGAAATTTTTAACGAGATGATACAGAAGATTTACGCAAGCAAGGAGCCGGTCGGAATTTTGGCGTGGCACCCCGACAGATTAGCAAGAAACAGCGTTGACGGCGGACAAGTGATTTATCTCATAGATATTAACAAGATCGCTTCTTTGCGCTTTCCCACATTTTGGTTTGAGCCAACTCCGCAAGGTTTGTTTATGCTCCAAGTCGCCTTTGGCCAATCAAAGTATTATTCCGACAACTTGTCGGAAAATGTAAAGCGCGGAAAACGCCAAAAACTCAGGCGCGGCGAATATCCGGGGCTTGCTCCTTTTGGATATGTTAATAATGCTAAGACAAGAAACATTGACCCCGACCCAGTAAAATCAAGGGTGGTTAAAAAAGCGTTTGAGGAATTTTCAACGGGCAAGCACACTTTGGAAAGTTTAGGGCTTCGCCTGAGTTTTTGGGGCGTGGTGAGCAAAAACGGAACACCTCTTGCCAAAGCGACAATCCAAAGAATACTGACTAACAAAACTTATCTCAGCTTGATTGTCCACAACGGCGAAACATACGAAGGTAAGTTTCCGACACTTGTTTCCCGAGCGATTTTTGAAGTCGTCCAAAAAGTTTTGAAGCAACGAGCAAAACCGAGGCACAGCAAAAAGCGGCATAATTTTCCATTTGTCGGGCTTCTAACTTGCGGCGAGTGCGGCGGAATGATTACGGCCCAATGGGCTAAAGGCAACGGCGGACTTTATCGCTATTATCGTTGCACCAAAAAGCACGGCAAATGTTCGCAAAGATATTTGCGAGAGGACTTGCTTGTTGTCCAGTTAAAAAATCGGCTTCAAAAAATCGCTCTTTGCGACGACTGGGCGGAAAAGATGTTAGCTAAAGTTGATGTTTGGGAAAAAGAAAACGCCCAGTCGTCGCAATCTTTCGCCCAAAATCTTGACGAGAAAATCAAAGACACCGAACAGAAGTTAGACAAACTTGTTAATGCGTATTTAGACGAAACAATTGAGAAAGAAGTTTATCTCGTCAAAAAGGACGAACTCATATATACTAAAACCGCCCTCCTAGAAAAGAAAGACGATTTTGGGCGAAAGGGAAACAATTGGATTGAACCATTGCGGGAATGGATAAAAGACGCTCACCACGCTGAAAAACTGGCTTCGTCAAGCGAATTTAATGAAATCAAATCGTTTGCGGAAAAAATTGGAACGAACCGCCGCCTGCTGGACAGAAAATTGATTTTTGATTTCGCCCGTCCGTTTGATTTAATCCCAAAATATACGGAAAAATGCGAGCGAAGCCCCGCCGCAGGCGGGGCGAGCGAGCAAACAAACTCCTCGCAAAATCCGTTAAGTTTCGTCTGGTCGGGGTGCCGGGATTCGAACCCGGAGTCTCTTGGTCCCAAACCAAGCGCGATAGCCGTTACGCCACACCCCGTCGCCATTGTTGCGCAATGTAATTTTTAATATCTAATTTATAATTTTAAAAATTAAAAATTAAACCTTCTGTTTATTACTTACTAAATTCTAAATTATGATCAATTCTACCATTTATTTTGACGAATGCCAAGCCAAAAACCAAGATGATTAAATAAAATATGAAGAAAAAAATTAATAATAATCGCACTAATAATAAAAATTATTGTCGGCTGCCAAACAAACAAGCTTAACAACAAAGCACCAAGAGTATAATCAATCTGATCAAAAGGAACCCATTTTTTACCAGGAGCAATGGCTAATCTTCTTTTAAAAAAACTTTTAATTGTATCGCCAAACAAAGCCCCGAAACCTAATAAAAAACCAATTAATAAAAAATCTTTTGAATAATTAAGCAAAGATATTTCTTTAAAAAAATTAAAAGATAATAAAAAGCTTTGAAAAAAAGCAACTACCATAGCTAAAAAAGACCCAATTACAAAACCAGACCAGGTTTTATGCGAACCAAATAATTTATTAGAAATCGGCTTAGCTAAAATATTTATTTTGAATATTGAAGCAGCCATGTTGGCGACGTAGGCCGGCAGAAAAAACCAAATAATTTGTAACAAAATCATTTTATTTCTCTGGATTATAAATGAAGTAATCAAAAATAGTTAAAACAACAATAAAAGATGAAAAGAATATTATTATTGGTTTATAAATTAAATTAATAATTGAAAAACCAATAGCCAAATAAAGAACATAAGCATTAATAACTGCCAGAACTCGACGCTCGGGAATTTCTATTTTTCTTCTTTGAATTGTCTGAAAAAGAACATTTAAAAAAATTAAAGTGCTAGCAATAATCATAATAATTATAAAAAAATCCGGCAAATCGCCTAAAATAATTAAAGAGATAATCGGAAACAAAATAATTGAAAAATCTGCCAGACCATCGCAATTTCTGCCAAACTCTGATGTTAGTTTAAATTTTCTCGCCAAATATCCATCAAAAAAATCAGTTATCACCGCAAAAAAGAAAAAAACAAAAGCAACTAATCTAAAATCATGAAAAAGAAAAAAGGCAATAATCGGCCCCAAAATTAATCGACAAACAGAAAGTGTATTAATAAAATAAAAAAGTAATTGCCTTTTCCTCTGCATATTATTTTAAAAAAATGCCAGGGGACAGAATCGGACTGTCGACACCACGGTTTTCAGCCGTGTGCTCTACCACTGAGCTACCCTGGCCCCTCACTTGGAAAATTTAATTCTCCAACTGAAAAGATGCTAGCTAAGTTTTTATTTTAAACTGAATTATGTTTCAAAAAACGAATCAAACAACCCTCCTCAGCTTTCCCAATGATAAGTTGGCACCATAAAATCTTCATGGGAAAGAAATAATTTTAACAAAGTTCGCAAAAAAAATCAATCAGCTGGTGGGCGTGTCAGGACTCGAACCCGAAACCTTCTGCGTGTAAAGCAGACGCTCTAGCCAGTTGAGCTACACGCCCCAAAGGCGTGGAGGGGAATTGCACCCCTGTATAGCGATTTTGCAGACCGCTGCCTTACTGCTTGGCTACCACGCCACCAAAAAAATTAATTAAAACTAGTTTTAAAAAATAAAAATATAATAAAAAGAATAATTTCTTTAAATTAATTTAGTAAAACCACCTATCGACGACGTAAATTTTCTTCGATTGAAACAAGCAAAAGAATTAATTCTGAAATGCCGCTAAAAACTAAAAGGGCCAATAACCCATAAGCTAAATAGAGGAAACTAATAAAAAAACTCCCGCCTGTTTCTATTTTTACGCCCAAAAAACCAACGTTTAAATTACCGACCAGAATAATGAAAAAAACCAAGAAACCAAAAGCAAAAGAAATCCAGGCAGTAATTTTAGCTATCTGCGCCAAAATAACTAAATAAGGAAATTTGTCTTTCATTTTTTTAAAAATTAATTTTAAAAGGACCTTTCTATTAATTTAACACTTTAAATAAGATCGTAAAGCCTAGATTATCAACATCGCATCGCCGAAAGAATAAAAACGATAATTATTTTTAATCGCTTTTTGATAAACCAAGTCTATATTTTTCTTGCCAGCAAACTGGGAAATAAGTACCAAATTAGTACTTTTCGGCAAATGAAAATTAGTAATTATTCCATCAATAAATTTAAAACAATAACCTGGCTTAATAAAAAGATTGGTTTGACCAATGCCGCTAAAAATTTTACCCTGACGACTGACTGATTCAAGTGCCCGAACTGAGGTTGTCCCTACTGCCAAAATTTTTCCCCCCTGTTTTTTTATTTTATTTAAACAATCAGTTGTTTTTTTGTTAATCAAAAATTTTTCAGCCAACATTTGATGTTTCTCTATTTCAATTGTTTTGACTGGCATAAATGTTCCCAAACCAACATGCAAAGTAATAAATTCTATTTTTATTCCCTGTTCTTTTAGTTTCCTAATTAAACGCTTAGTAAAATGAAGGCCTGCCGTTGGCGCGGCAATAGAACCTTCACGTCTAGCATAAATCGTTTGATATTCTTGTAAATTAGAAATTCTTTTAATGTACGGCGGAGTCGGCGCTTGACCTAACCGATAAATTATTTTTTCAAAATCATCGCCTTGTTTATTAAAACTTACTAACCAGCTTCCATCTATTTTCTTTTCAAGCAACTGGGCTGTTAATTTATTATTAATTTTTATTTTTATATTTTTTTTAGCTTTTTTAATTTTTAATAAACAATTCCAGGTGTTTTTATTTTCTTTATTAATTAATAAAATTTCTGCCCGACCACCACTTTCTTTTTTCCCAATTAAACGAGCCGGAAAAACTTTTGAGTCGTTCAAAACCAAAGCATCGCCCCTTTTCAAATATTTGCCAAGATTAAAAAAGAAATCATCATAAATTTTTTTATTTTTTACATCTAGAACCATTAACCTCGAGTGATCTCGAGGTTTTGTTGGCTTTTGAGCAATCAGATTTTGTGGCAAAAAATAATTAAATTTTTCTGTTTTCATTTTTATTTTTTCTCTAAAAATTCACGAACCAATTTATTAATTTTACCAGAAACCAAATAAGGATCTTTGACCTCAGAAAAAATAAATCTTTCTTTAGCGCCCGCGGACTGAACATAAACGTTGCCATATTTAAAAATAGTTGAGAAAAGACCCCGAGATTCAACTGAAATATCCTGAACTCTTGACAATGGTTGTTTGGCGATTGTCCGATTAAAAAGTCCAGCCTGATCAATACTTATAATCTGTCGATTAGTGACAACATAAAGATCAAAATAATAATTAATCCAGCCCTGAAACAAAGAAATCCAAATAAAAACTAACCACAAGCTAGCCAATAAAATCAAAAGTGGATAAATAATTTCATTTTCTAAAATTCCGAGAAAATAACTTTTTAAAACAAAAAAAACTAAAAACGGCAAAGCGCCCAAACCTAAATAAACTAAAAATTTTTTAATAAAAATAAAAGGATGACGATGTAAAAAGAAAATAATTTTTTCATCAAAATCAAGCTGTAAAAGTGATCGTTTTAATTTCATGGTAATTGATTACTTAAATTAATATTTCCCAAGCCCCAGGGCATTTCAATTTCTCCCTGCGGAACAATCTTATAAATAAACTCTGGGATATGAATAACAACAATCGGATTTTGCCAATTAATTTTAATAATTTCTTGATAAGAACAGAAAACAATAATAATTAAAATCGCCAGAAAAAGAAAAGAAGCAAAAACAGTCATTGTCTCCAATGAACCAAATCTAAAAAGATGATAAAAATTAAAAATTACGTAAATTAAAGAAACAAAAATCAGAGCAAAATAAACAAAAAGAAAAATGTAAAGTGGAATAATGATCATATTAATCTTTTACCGCTATAACCTAAATATTCTTTAGCCGCTTGGGTTAAAGTGCGACCACGCGAAGTGCGATCTAAAAAACCAAGACGCATCAAATAGGGTTCATAAATCTCTTCAATTGTCTCTTCGTCATCACCCAAAGCCGCTGCTAGCGTCTTAATACCAGTTGGTCCGCCGCCAAATTTTTCAATAATAATTTTTAAAAAACGTTGATCAGATGGCGTTAATCCTTTTTCGTCAATTTCTAACAAATCAAGGGCGGCCTGCGCAGTTGTTCGATCAATTAAATCAATTTCATGAACCTCAGCATAATCTCTGACTCTTTTTAAAAGTCGATTGGCAACCCGAGGAGTGAAACGAGATCTTTTGGCAATTTCATCAACAGCTGTTTTGTTTAAATTAATTTTAAGAATTTTAGCTGAACGTAAAATAATTTTACCAATCTCTTCTTGATTATAAAAATCCAAACAAAAAGTAGCTCCAAAACGATCGCGTAAAGGAGAAGTTAAAAGCGAAGGCCTGGTAGTTGCGCCAATTAAAGTAAACCGCGGTAAATCAATTCTTAAAGATTCAGCCATCAAGCCTTTGCCAACCATTAAATCAAGCGTATACGACTCCATTGCCGGATAAAGAATTTCTTCAATCATTGGCGATAGACGATGACATTCATCAATAAAAAGAACATCATTAACCGCCAAGCTTGTTAAAACAGAAGCTAAGTCACCGGCCCGCTCAATGCTTGGCCCAGCCACAATTTTTATATTAGTTTCAAGCTCTTGAGCAATAATAAGAGCCAGCGTTGTTTTCCCTAAGCCAGGATTACCATAAAATAAAAGATGATCCGGAGCCTCTTTCCTTTTTTTGGCTGCGCCAATAAAAATATTTAAATTCTTTTTTAATTTTTCCTGACCAATAAAATCTGATAGTTTTTGTGGTCGTAAATTGGAATCAAGCACTTGATCCCCTTGAACTTTTTTCGGTGTTAAAATTTTCGGCAACTTAATCGCCATTTTTTTTATTTCTTTTTATTTTTGCCTAATCTGGAAACTCTAATTAAGCCAGAGCAAGGCACAATTTCAACGCCATTTTTTTCTAGTTCATCCAGTAATAAATTCACGCCCAAAGAATCTGAGGAAATGTGACCAGCAATAACCACATTCAAATGTGCTTTTTCTGCTTCTTCTTTATTTTTTTCACTAATATGCATACCAATAGTTGTGCCAACGCCAGCTCGAGCCAAATAATCATAAGTTTTTTCTGAACCTTCGGTCCCGCCGGTAATTTCTAATAAACCAATTTTACCTAAACGATTATCTGGTCGACCAGCAAAAATTTTTGGCCCAGCTCCCAGCTTCATGGCCTCTCGATATTCGGGAATTTTTTTTAAAAAATCAACCAAATCTGAAACATATTCTAGTTTTTCTTTAGCAATTTTTTCTTGTAAAAAACGAGCGACCAAATTGTCGCAAAGCGTATGACAACAAATCAAGCCCATTTTCAAAATTTTAGCAGCATCAACCACACGATTGTAATTAGCTGAAGAAATGCTTCGTGCCACCTCATCAATTCTTATTTTTAACAAGCTTTCGGCAATATTAATTGGAATACCATAAAGAGCTAAAATATCGGCTTGCATTGACATGACACTATCAAGCCCGGCCAAAGCTCGACCAAGCGGATGATGAGAAATAATCAAATCAATATCACCAATTTTATCAGCTAACCATAATTCTGAAACGCTAATATCAATCCCAACCAAAACTTTTTTTATTTTTTTATTAGTCGGCACTAAAATTCTTGAATCAGCGTAAGGATTAAAAAGTGCGTCCGTATCAAAAAATTCTTTTTTTTCTTTATCTAATTTTTTATATTTTTCAGCGCTTCTTTTTAGTACTCTTTGCACTGCGTCCTGACCGCGTAAATCAGCGGCAATTGCTTTTTTAATGGCTAATTGATAGATTTGTTCTTGGGTCATCATATGGTTAATTGATTAAAAAAAATACTAAATATTATCTTTTATTCTATCAAAAATTAAGAAATTGACAAGAGAAATGATTTTGCTATATTTTTAATAGCAAATAAAAGGTTTTTTTAAAATTCTTATAAAATAATATTTTTCTAATTGATCTTTAAAATATCTGTGTTAAAATGAACCAGTACATCTATATAATTATAGCAATCTAATAGTTCAATTATGGCTCGACTAAAAGATCGTGAAAAAGCTTTATTTTTAAGAAAACAAGGAAAAAGCTACAGTCAAATTAAAAAATTTTTAGATGTAAGTAAAAGCACCTTAAGTTATTGGTTAAGAAACTATCCTCTATCAAAACAAAGAATAAAAGAACTTAGAGATTGCAATGAACAAAGGATTGAAAGATTTAGGGAAACAATGAAAAGAAAAAGAGATTTAAGGTTGCAACAATTTTATAAAGAACAGAAACAATTACTTCTTCCTTTAAATAAAAGAGAGATGTTTCTTGCGGGCATTTTTCTTTATTGGGGCGAGGGGAAAAAAACTTCTTTTACAGAGCTTTCTCTATCAAATACTGACCCTTCTATTATAAATTTTTTCATTACCTGGATTGTTAAATCTTTAGGAGTATCTAAAGATAAATTAAAAATTCAATTACATCTATATAAAAACATGGTAATAAAAAAAGAGATTAATTTTTGGTCTAATATTTTAAATTTACCCAAAAATCAATTTAATAAACCCTATATTAAAGAAAGCTCTACTCTTAGAATAAACCACAAGGGTGGGTTCGGCCACGGCACATGTAATGTAAGAATTGGTGGAGTGCGATTAACGGAGAAAATATTCATGGCTATAAAAGTAATCGCTGATAGATATCACAAGACGCGCGTGTAGCTCATCGGTAGAGCAACTGCCTTATAAGCAGTGGGTAGCAGGTCCGACTCCTGCCACGCGCATTGATAAAAATAAAATAAATAGACAATTATTTATATAAATGATGGTTCGAATCCATTCACGCGAATGTTTTATAAAAAATTTTTATGCATATTTTACTCGGCATTATTTTTTGTCTGGTTGGCACAGTGATAACTTTTAAAGCTGACTGGATTTTAAGAGAATTTGGTCGCACCCCCGAAGCTGAACAATACTTACCATTTGAGGGTGGTTCACGCTTCCTTTATAAACTAATTGGCATTGGTATTATTTGTCTTGGATTTTTAATTATCGGCGGCATCCACATTTCTATTCTTAATTGGATTGGTAAAACGCTTTTTGGCGGAATATTTCAATAATTAAATATTAGTTGTTAGTTATCTAAGGGCCCTTAGCTCATTTGGTAGAGCGCCACGTTTGCAACGTGGAGGTGACCGGTTCGAGCCCGGTAGGGTCCATTTTTTATTTATAAAATGGTTCGGGCGGTTCCGTAAAGGAGCCGCCCGATAACGAACCTGATTAGAGACGATGTCTTTTCTGCGCCGCCAGCCAAAAATCAAGGTCAACCGACCACAAGGCCACCGTCATTGATCATCTGGCCACATCTCTTGCAGCGCCAGAGCCTGATCACTCCTGGATTGGGCATGACGACCTTGGCCGCCTCTGCCCAATCATTATGGTCGGATCCGCACTTGGTGCATACCCGAAACGTTGCCGCCGCCACTTTCTTTTGGCGTTTCTTCGCCACATTTCCTCCTTTTCTTCCTGCTCCTTCAAGCAGGAAACAAACGGATGTCGGACCTCTTGCGTCAACAGACGCAATTTTAAGGGGGCGCTCAGACGTGCACTCTGAAGAGGAGGAATGCTTCCCACGAAACAACAAAGAAGGTCGATGGGTGCACGGTGAAGGCCGCGCTAAGCACTCCAGCTTCCGGAAATCTGAGACGCCCCCGAATTCTGATAATTTTTTATTATAATCAATTTCTAAAAAATGTCAAGAGGTGCTATACTTAATATCATTATGAAAAATTTTATCATCATTGATGGCAATTCATTACTTCACCGTGCCTGGCATGCCTTGCCACCATTAACCACCAAGGCTGGTCAAGTCACTAATGCAGTTTATGGTTTTACCATGATTTTATTGCGCGTACTTAAAGAATTAAAACCAAATTATTTGGCAGTAGCTTTTGATACGAAAGCACCAACCTTTCGTCATCAAGAATTTAAAGCATACAAAGCTCAAAGAAAAAAACAACCTGATGAATTTTATCAACAATTACCTTTGACCAAAGAATTACTGACCAGCCTTGGTCTTCAATATATAGAAGCGCCGGGCTTTGAAGCAGACGACATTATTGGCACTTTGTGCCAACAAATAAACAATGACCAATTACCAATTGCTAAAATCATTGTTAGTGGCGATTTAGATAACTTACAATTAATTGATAAACAAACTAAAGTTTATACTTTGAAAAAAGGAATCACCGACATAGCTATTTATGATGAAAAAGCAGTTAAACAAAGATATCGACTCAAACCAGAACAATTAATTGATTTTAAGGCCTTGCGTGGCGATCCTTCAGATAATATTCCTGGCGTTAAAGGCATTGGCGAAAAAACTGCTTTAGATTTAATCGAAAAATTTGGCTCATTGGAAAACCTTTATCAAAAATTAGAAAAAACTAAGATTCGTGATAAAGTTAAAATTTTATTAACAGAACAGAAAAAAGAAGCTTTTTTAAGTAAAAAATTAGTGACTATTAAAAAAGATGTGCCTTTAAAAATTTCTTTAACAGAAATGTCAATTAAGCCACCAAATCAAAAAGAAGTTCATCAACTTTTTCAAAAATTAGAATTTAATTCTTTATTAAACCGTGTCCCCTTTTTAATTTCTTCGGAAAAAACCGAATCATTTAAAAAAATCGGGCCAGAAAAAAAATATTTTCTAATTGACCAACCAAAAGATTTTGAAAATTTTTTCAATCAACTTAAAGAACAAAAAGAATTCGCACTTGATACAGAAACGACCGGCCTTAATCCATTGACGGCTCAGCTTCTAGGAATTTCTTTTTCTTGGCAAATTAATACCGCCTATTATTTAAACTTTAATCAAACCAAACTCAACCAAACAGAGTTAAATAAATTAAAAATTATTCTGGAAAATCCTAAAATTAAAAAAGTTGGCCATAACATTAAATATGATTTTATTGTTTTGGAAAAACATGGCATTACTCTTCAAGGCATTTCTTTTGACACTATGATTGCCGCCTATCTTTTAAATCCCGGCAAAAGAATTTACGGTCTTGATCTTTTAACTTTTAATCAATTTGGTTTTCCAATGACTCGTTTAGAAGAATTAATCGGCAAAGGTGTTAAAAAAATACCGATTGAAATGATTCCTCATCAAAAGCTGGCTGATTATTCTTGCGCTGACGCCGACTATACTTGGCAATTAAAACAAAAACTAGAACCTCAACTAAAAACCAAAGAAAAACTTTGGCAAATTTTTGAAAAAATGGAAATGCCCTTAATCAAAATTCTAGCCAAAACAGAAAAAAATGGTTTAAAAATTAACGTTTCTTTTTTAAATAATTTATCAAAAGAAGTAAAAAAAGATTTAGAAATTTTAGAAGCAAGGATTTTTGAGTTAGCTGGCCAAGAATTTAATGTTAATTCACCAAAACAATTAAAAGAAATTTTATTTGAAAAATTAAAAATTTCAATTAAAGGTTTAAGTAAAACTAAAACCGGTGTTTCAACGGCCGGCCCAGAATTAGAAAAATTAAAAAACACTCATCCGATTATTCCTTTAATTTCTGAGTACCGAGAATTAGCCAAACTTCAATCAACTTATCTTGAAGCCTTGCCAAAATTAGTTAATCCTAAAACCAATCGTCTGCACACCAGCTTTAATCAAACTATTACCGCCACTGGTCGACTTTCTTCTTCTGAACCAAATCTCCAAAATATTCCTGCCCGCACAACCCTCGGCAAAAAAATTCGCGAAGCCTTTGTTGCTGAAAAAAACCATTCTTTAATTTCTGCTGATTATTCACAAATTGAATTAAGAATTATCTCTTCCCTGGCTAATGATCAAACAATGATTGCTTATTTTAATAAAGACAAAGATGTTCACGTCATGACTGCCGCGCAAATTAAAAATATTCCGCCAGAAAAAGTCACCGCTGAAATGCGTCGCTTAGCAAAAACAATTAATTTTGGCATTATTTATGGTTTGGGCCGCCTTGGTTTAGCCCAAAGTGTTGACATTACTAAAGAAGAAGCCACCCAATTTATTGAAAAATATTTTAAAATTTATCCGCAAATTAAAGAATATATTGAAAAACTAAAAGAAGAAGCTCGCCAAAAAGGATATGCTGAAACTGTTTTGGGCCGACGACGTTATTTACCGGAAATTATTTCTGATATTCAATTTTTAAAAGCCGAGGCAGAAAGAGCGGCGATTAATATGCCAATTCAAGGATTGGCCGCTGATTTAATTAAAATCGCCATGGTTGAATTAAATGAAAAATTAAATATTTTTGATGATCAAGTAAAAATGATTTGCCAAATACACGATGAATTGCTTTTTGAAGTCAAAAATGAAAAAATAAAAGAAGTTGTTGCCATAATTAAAACAACAATGGAAAATCCACCAATAAAATTTAAAATACCGATTAAAGTTGAAATAGCAACTGGAAAATCCTGGGGGAGCTTGGAAGAGTTTAAAAATTAAGCATTAAAAATTTAAAAATGGAAATTAAAAATTTAAAAAAATGATAATTTTTTTACACGGTTCAGACACTTATCGCTCGCACCAACGATTAAATTGTTATTTAGAAAAATTCAAAGAAAAAAGAGACGCTAGCGGCACCAGCATTATCAAGCTTGAGGGCGATGAATTAGATGCTAATGAATTCCGCAAAACCACGCTTTCGGCTGGTCTTTTTGCTCAAAAAAGAATGATTATTATTAAAAATTTATTAGCTAAAAGTAAAAATAAAGAGTTGCTTGAAAAAATTGATGTTTCTTTTAAAAAAATAAAAGAAGGAGACAATGTTATTATTTTTTACGAACAAGATCAGCCACAAAAAAATAATTTAGTTAAAAAAATAACAGCTTTACTAAAAAAAGAAAAATATGCTGAGGAATTTAAAATACTTGATCAACCTTCTTTAGAAAAATGGATTGACAACGAAATTAAAAAAGAAAAGGGGCAAATTGATCGTCCGGCCATTAATTTTTTAATTGAATATTTCAGCAATAATCTCTGGGCTCTAAAACAAGAGATGGAAAAAGCCCTAGCTTATAATAATAATAAAATTAATTTAACAACTCTTAAACTTATATCGGAAGCAGAAAAAGAAGAAAATCTTTTTGCCTTAATTGACGCTTTAATTAATAAAAATAAAAAAAGAGCTGTTGATCTTTTAGAAAAAGAAATAAATAAAGGCACTCAATTCCCGCAAATTATTGGAGGTTTAAGTTATCAATTCAGAATTCTTTTACAGGTCAAGGACATTGGTCGAGTTGATTCTTATCAATTAGCCAAAGAAATCGGCGCCCATCCGTTTTCTATTAAAAAAGCAATTGAACAAAGCAAAAAGTATCAATTAGCTGAATTAAAAAAAATCTACCAAGAGATTTTAAACATTGATCTGCAACTTAAAACTTCCAGCCGCAATCCAGAACTATTGTTTGATTTATTGATTGCTAAATTATAAGCTATTTATTCAAAGCATTCAGCTTTTTGCTTAATCTTGATTTTTTACGAGCTGATCTATTTTTTTTTATAACTTTTTTCTGAGCGGCCTTGTCAAAATTTTTTTGTAATTTTAACAAAAGCTCTTTGGCTTTTTTTTGATCCTTAGCAATAATTGATTTTGAAAACTGTCGTTCTAGCCAAGCTAAATTATCTTTAATCGCTTTATTATAAACCGTTCTTTTTTTTGCTTGTCTTAATGCTTTTTTTGCAGCTTGTTTAATTGGCATAATTTAGTTATTGGTTATTAATTACTAGTTATTGTTTTAATCTTCTTCTTCGTCTTTATTTTCTTCTTGAGAAGATTCCTCAGCAACCCAGGGCGCTTCATCTTCTTTATCACTGAATTCTTCTTTCCAAACGTTTAAAAGATCTCCCTCTTTTTCTACCATTCTTTGATACGCGTCACGACCATCAATTAAGGCTTCGAGTTTAGCTTTGAAATCTTCATTAAAAGCTTTTAACATTTTCGGCGATTTTTGAAATATTTCTTTTAAATCTTCTAAAACTTTTTCTGGTAAAACCGGTAAAAAAATTAGAAGATCATTCTGATCTGTGGGTGATAAGCTTGAATTGGTAATAATATTTTTTAAATCCTCCAAATTTTTACTCATAAAAAAAGCAAATCAAATAGTATTAAGCGGCCATTCTATAAGATAAATCTTGTTTTTCTTGTTGCGCTCTTTCTTGCGCTTCTCTCACCAATTTTTGCATTTTGGGACTAAGCCTTTCAATATCTTTTTCTGGCATTTTTAGGGCATTAGCCAGCATAAAAATTTCTGCCTCTGCTACATTAAAAGGATAGTTCTTGTTTCTCATTTTTTCAATTCTTCCCTCTGGCCCTTTTCCATGAAAATTTTCAAATGATGGCATTTCTCTCCCTCCACGTTCTGGATTAAAATTCATATGTTTATTTTTTTTCGACCTCCAATTATTTATTATATAAAATTATAGCAAAACATACAAAAAAGTCAAGGCAGTTATCTTGCTTCGTGTGGAAAACTATGATAAGCTTAATCTACGATACCAATATACTAACACATACTAATTATACAAATATTAGTATTATTAGTATTAATTCGTATATTAGCATCAATTATTTATGATTTTTTCATTAACCGGCAAAATAACCTATAAAACAAATAATTTTTTAGTTCTTGAAACTAACGGTACTGGCTATCAAATTTTTGCTTCTTTAAAATTACTGAAAAAAATAAAAATTGATCAAACAATAAAAATTTATACCCATCTCCATATTCGCGAAAATGCTCAAGAATTATATGGTTTTGAAACATTAGAAGAATTAAATTTTTTTAAAGAACTTCTACCGGTTTCTGGGGTTGGCCCAAGAACAGCCCAAAGTATTTTATCACTCGGTCAATTAAAAGAAATCAAAAAAGCCATTGAAAATGGCGAAGTCTCTTTTATTCGTCAAGTCAAAGGCATTGGTTTAAAAACCGCTGAAAGAATTATCGTTGATTTGCGTGGTAAATTTGAAAAAATATTTCAACAACACAAAGAACCAAATCGACAATTAATTAATGCCTTAACTAAACTTGGTTATAAAAGTTTTGAAATTCGCGAAACACTTAAAGAAATTCCAACTGAAATTGAAGATCTTAAAGAACAAATAAAATCAGCCTTACAAATCTTAGCGAAAAAATAAAAAATCAAGACTAGTATCTCCGACCATAGCAAGATCCCGTCTTTCTTTTTAAAATACTATTGAAACAACGGGACTAATACTTATTAGCACCCATTAAAAACCTAAGGCTTATAATAAAAAAAATTAAAGCAAAATGGTTAAAGCTTTCATTAAAAAATTATTACCCAAAAAAGCTATATTTTTTTATCACAAATATTTGGCTTTATTGGCTTCTTTTTTATACGGCCAACCAAGTAATCAATTAATTGTTATCGGCGTCACTGGTACGGCTGGTAAATCAAGCACAGTTTATTTAATTGGCAAAATATTAGAAAAATGTGATTTAAAGGTCGGCTGGACGTCATCAATTAGCTTTAAAGATGCTCAAGGTGAAAAAATAAATAATAAAAAAATGACCATGCCCGGTCGATTTTTTTTGCAAAAATTTTTAAAAAATTTAGTAAAAAATAATTATCAAGTCGCCGTAATTGAAACGTCCTCCGAAGGAATTTTGCAATCACGTCACCTCGGTATTAATTATGATTTAGCGATTTTTACTAATCTCTCCCCTGAGCACCTTGAAGTTCACGGCTCTTTTGAAAATTATAAAAAAACAAAGGGAGAACTTTTCAGAAAGCTCAAAGCTCAAAGCTCAAAGCTCAAAACCACAGCTCAAAACTTAAAGCTTAAAAAAACTATTATTGCAAACCTAGATGATGAACATGCTGATTATTTTCTTAGTTTTCAAGCAGATGAATACTTGGGATATACCTTAAAAAGCAACGCCAAAACACGAATTCACCCGAACGACACGAACAAAATAAAAATTTTAGAAGCAGAGAAAAGAACAGGTTCTTCCTTCATGCTTGATAATTCATTATTCCAATTACAATTACCCGGTCAGTTTAATATTTATAATGCCCTAGCGGTTCTTTCCGTTTGCCAATATTTAAAAATTCCTCTAGAACAAGCCAAAAAAGCTCTTGAAAAAATTGAATCAATCCCGGGCAGAATGGAGGAAATAGTCAATCATCCATTCAAGATTATTATTGACTATGCCCACACTCCCATTGAACTCCAAAAAATATATGAATTATTAAATTGCGAGTTGATCGGCAAAGAAATAGAAGCTCATCCTGTCATCCGACAAGATACCCAATCGAACGACAAAGCAAACTCTAAATTAATTTGTGTTTTGGGCTCATGTGGCGGTGGGCGTGATAAATGGAAAAGACCAGAGCTAGGGAAATTAGCTGTTCAATATTGTAATTATATTGTTTTAACTAATGAGGATCCATATGACGAGGATCCCGGCCAGATTTTGTCAGATATAAAATCTGGAATTACTGGTTCTCAATTTCCAATTTCCAATTTATATCAGATATTAAATCGCGAAGAGGCAATCAAAAAAGCTATTTCACTGGCAAGCCCCGGTGATACAATTATTATCACTGGCAAAGGCTCTGAGCAATGGATGTGTTTAAAAAATGGAAAAAAAATTGCTTGGGATGATCGCCAAATCGCTCTAAAAGAATTCAACAAATTGTCCACAGCTAAGGATTGACTTTTTTATAAAAATTAATATAATAGTATAATATTATATCGGTAAGGAGTAGAATAACCTTGCCAAGCCAAAGTTGGCTTTAATAAAGCAAAAAATTGAATAAAGTCCTCGACAATTTTAGAGATTAGGTTTTCCTTTTCTAAGGGGCTTTTTCTTTTTATTATTTTTTTAATTTATTTATGAGAAAAATTTTAAAAACGACCAAACAAATCTATCCGACAATAGATTTAATCGAGATCCAAAAAAAATCTTATGATTGGTTTTTAAAAGAAGGAATCAATCAATTGCTCAAAGAAGCTTCGCCAATTCAAAGCTCAATGAATGGTGATTTAGAATTACATTTTCTCGGCTCATACTTAGATAACGCTAAATTTGATGAATTAACCAGTAAAGAAAGAAATCTTAATTATGAAGCTCCCTTAAAAGTAAAAACTAGATTAATCAATAAAAGAACCGGCAGAAAAAAAGAACAAGAAGTTTACATGGGCGACATTCCCCTGATGACTGAAACAGGGACTTTTATTATCAACGGAATTGAACGCTCGGTCGTTAATCAATTAGTACGCTCAGCCGGCGTATTTTTTTCTTGTCAAAATATTACTGGCAAAAACTTTTATACTGCCTTATTAATTCCTGATCGCGGCGCTTGGCTTGAATTTGAAACTGGGGCTGACAATGCTATCTGGTTAAGAATTAATCGTCAAAGAAAAGTTATTTCCAGCGCTTTTTTAAGAATGTTTGGTTACGGTCGTAATGAAGAAATCATCGACCTTTTTAAAGACGTTGACCCCAAAAATGAATACATCTCCGCAACCTTAAAAAAAGATCCAACTTCTTCTGAAGAAGAAGGTGTTTTGGAAGTTTATCGCAAGGTTAGACCAGGCGAATTGGCTACAGTTGAAAATGCTCGTTATCTTTTAGAAAACATGTTTTTCAATCCTGATCGTTATAACTTTGGTATTTCTGGAAGATATAAAATCAATCAACGAATGAATCTAAAATACGATTTGCCTAAAAATAAATTGCAAGTTCTCCAAAAAAATGATTTTATCACCATCATGAAAGAAGTCATTCGCTTAAATAATACCCAAAAAGAACCAGACGACATTGATCATCTTGGCAATCGTCGGATTAAAGCTGTTGGCGAATTAGTTGCCTCTAGGATGCGTGTTGGTTTGATGAGATTATCAAGAGTTATCAAAGACAGAATGAGCACCCTTGAACCAACCAGCTTAACGCCAACTCAATTAGTTAATCCTCAACCAGTTATCTCGGTTATTCGTGAATTTTTTCTGCTTTCTCAACTTTCTCAGTTTATGGATCAAACAAATCCTTTGGCTGAGCTTGAACATAAAAGAAGATTCACAATGGTTGGACCAGGTGGCTTGACTCGTGAACGGGCTGGTTTTGAAGTCCGCGATGTTCACCCAAGTTATTATGGTCGCCTTTGTCCAATCGCTACGCCCGAAGGTCAAAATGTTGGTTTAGTTGGTTATTTTGCTTGCTATGCTAGATTAAATCAGTTCGGCTTTTTAGAAACTCCTTATCGTAAAATTATTAAGAAAGGCAATCGAGTAAAAATTAGCGAGGAAATCGTTTATCTTGATGCTTTTGAAGAAACAAAATATATTATCGCTCCCGACTCTTACCAAATAGACGAAAATGGTTATTTAAAAGAAACCGGAAAAATAGAAGCAAGAGTTAAGGGAGAACCAGGCTTTGTCAGTCCAGGAGAAATTGATTTTATTGACATGGCTCCTCAACAAATTCTTAGTTTGGGTACAGCTTTAATTCCTTTTCTAGAACATGACGATGCAATTCGTGCTTTAATGGGCACTAACATGCAACGTCAAGCCGTGCCTCTTCTAAATCCAGAAGCACCATTAGTTGGTACTGGCTTTGAAAAGAAAGTAGCTGAAGATTCTGGCTACATGATTTTAGCACCAGAAGATGGTCGAATACTCGAAGCCGACGCCTCTCACATTATCCTCAAAGGAAAAACAAGATTATACAATTATAATTTAAATAAATTTGTCCGTTCTAACGCGGACACTTGCATTAATCAACGTCTTCGTGTTGAAGTTGGAGAAAAAATTGAAAAAGGTGGAGTCTTGGCTGATGGTCCAGCCATGGATAAAGGTGAGCTAGCTCTTGGTCGCAATATTCTGGTCGCTTTTATGAGTTGGGAGGGCGGCACTTATGAAGACGCGATTTTAATATCTGAGGATTTAATTAGAAAAGATATTTTTTCTTCAATTCATATTAATGAACACGTCACTGATATTCGCGAAACAAAGCTTGGGCCAGAAGTAACAACCAATGATATCCCCAATGTCAGCGAGACAAAACTTAAAGAATTAGATCGTGATGGTATTATTCGCATCGGCGCTGAAGTAAAATCTGGCGATATTTTAGTTGGCAAAATTACTCCCAAAGGTGAAGCAGCTTTAACCGCTGAAGAAAAATTACTACGTGCTATTTTCGGTGAAAAAGCTAAAGACGTCCGAGACACTTCTCTGTATCTGGAACACGGCGAACATGGCAAAGTCATTGATGTCAAAATTTTTTCACGAGAAGATGGCGATAAATTACCACCACGAGTAACTAAATCAATTAGAATCCGCGTAGCTGACTTAAGAAAAATACAGGCGGGTGATAAAATTGCTGGCCGCCACGGCAACAAGGGCGTTATTTCAAGAATTGTTCCCAAAGAAGACATGCCGTTCTTAGAAGATGGCCGAACAATTGATATTATGCTTAATCCATTAGGTATTGTTTCCAGAATGAATATCGGTCAACTTTTGGAAACTCATTTAGGAATGGCTGCCAAAAATTTAAATTATAAAATTGCTAGCCCATCATTGGCTGGCATTTCTGTTGAAGAGATAAAAGAAGAACTAAAAAAAGCTAATTGTTCACCATCTGGCAAAACAAGGATTTTTGACGGTCGAACTGGTCTGCCTTTCGAACAAGAAACAACTATCGGCCAGATTTATATGATGAAACTTAATCACTTGGTTGAGGACAAAATTCACCAAAGATCAATTGGTCCATATTCTTTAATCACTCAACAACCATTGGGTGGCAAAGCTCAGTTTGGCGGACAAAGATTCGGCGAAATGGAAGTTTGGGCACTTGAAGCCTATGGCGCCGCCCACACTCTTCAAGAAATGTTAACCATAAAATCCGATGATGTCCCTGGCCGAACTCGAGCCTATGAATCGATTATTAAAGGTGAACCAATCAAAGAAGTTTTTATGCCCGAATCATTTAATGTTTTAGTCAGAGAATTCAAAGGTCTAGGTTTGGGCGTTGAATTAATTAAAAAATCAGAGTCATCTAAATAAATAAATATATGTCAGCACCTGTTTTTTCTAAAACCCTTGATTTCGTTCAAGATAAAAACAAAGAAAAACCATATTTCTTGGATGAGATCCGATTAAAAATTGCTTCCCCTGAAGAAATTTTATCTTGGAGTTTTGGCGAAGTCACTAAACCAGAAACTATTAACTATCGAACTCAAAAACCAGAGCGCGACGGTCTTTTCTGTGAAAAAATATTCGGTCCAGTCAAAGACTTTGAATGTGCTTGTGGTAAGTATAAAAAAATTCGATATCGCGGCATTGTTTGTGATCGTTGCGGTGTTGAAGTGACAAGAAGCCGAGTTCGTCGTGAAAGAATGGGACATATTAAATTGGCTGCGCCAATTGCCCATATTTGGTTTCTTCGCGGTATGCCTTCAAAAGTTGGTTTAACTCTTGACTTATCTGTTCAGACTTTAGAAAAAATTGTTTATTTTGCTAATTTTATTGTCACCACCATTAATGAAGATATTAAAAAAACAAGCTTAGAAAACTTAACTGATGAGTATAAGAAAAAAAGATTAAAAATCAAACAAGAAACAAGCAATAAAAAAGAACTAGAAAATAATTTAAAAGATCTTCAAGAAAAATATCATCAAAAGAAAAAAGAAATTGATGAAATTAAATTAAAAAGAATTTTAACTGAAAGAGAATACGCTGATCTTTCAGTCAAATATGGCTACTTCTTTGAGGCACAAATTGGCGCCGAAGCAATCTTAACTCTTTTAGAAAATATTGACTTTAAAAAAACATTAACTGAACTAGAAAAAGAACAAATAAAAACACAAAACCCGGCTCGCCAAAAAAAATTAATTCTTCGTTCGAAATTAATCAAAAACTTAATTAATCAAAAAATTAAACCAGACTGGATGATTTTGCGTAATTTACCAATTATTCCGCCAGAATTAAGACCAATGGTCCAGCTCGACGGTGAACGCTTTGCTTCGTCTGATCTTAATGATTTGTATCGAAGAATTATCAATCGAAATAATCGCTTAAAAAGATTAATAGAATTACAAGCCCCGGAAGTTATTTGTCGCAATGAGAAAAGAATGCTTCAAGAAGCAGTGGATGCTTTAATTGATAACGACATGAAGCGTGGCAAGGCTATTACTACTGGTGCCCAAAAAAGACCACTGAAATCATTGGCTGATGTTTTAAGGGGCAAACAAGGGCGTTTCAGACAAAATCTTTTGGGTAAAAGAGTTGATTATTCTGGTCGAAGCGTTATCGTGGTTGGTCCAAAACTAAAACTTGATGAATGCGGTTTGCCAAAAATAATTGCCCTTGAACTTTTTAAACCATTCGTCATTAAAGAATTAATTAAAAGAGAATTGTCTCACAATGTTCGCAGTGCCTCGCGCTTAGTTGAATCTGGGACTAAAGAAGTTTGGGATATTTTAGAAGAAGTTACTAAAAATTCTTATGTTTTATTAAATCGTGCTCCAACTTTACATCGCTTAGGCATCCTGGCTTTTAAACCAGTGCTAATCGAGGGCAAGGCGATTCAAATCCATCCATTTGTTTGCGCTGGTTTTAATGCTGACTTTGATGGCGATCAAATGGCTGTTCATTTACCATTGACTCAAAAAGCTCAAAATGAAGCTCGAGACATTATGGCCTCAAATCACAATCTTCTAAAACCAGCAACTGGTGATCCGGTTGTTATCCCCGATAAAGATATGGTTTGGGGAGCCTATTGGATGACTCTTCTTAAAGACAATCCAATAACAAAGGCTTTTAGTTCAATTAACGAAACTTTGCTAGCTTATGAAAATAAAAAAATTGAACTCCAAGAAAAAATTAAAGTTAAAAATAATCAAGAAATTCAAGAAACAAGTGTCGGTCGTTTAATTTTTTCTCAACTCTTTCCTAATGGATTTTTTACTATTAAAAATCCAGTTGATAAAAAAACAATAAGAAAAATTATTGTTGATTTTTTGGAAGAATATGGCGAAGAAAAAACAGTGACCATGCTTGATAATTTAAAAAATTTAACCCTACACCACTTAACCACCTCGGGACTTTCTTGGGGAATTGATGATCTCCCCTCGCTCAAGCAAAAAAAAGGAATGATTCAAGAAGGAGAAAAAGAAATTGAAAACATTCAAAAAGAATTCGATGAAGGTTTGTTAAGTGAGGATGAAAGATATCTAAAGGTTATTGAAGTTTGGATCAAGGTCCGTGATCGAATCGCTAGCGCTTGTCGTGATATTCTTTCGCCTTTTGGTCCAGTGCTTTCAATGGTTGATTCTGGTGCTCGTGGCTCTTGGAGTCAATTGACCCAAATGTTGGGAATGAAGGGTTTAGTTTCGTCCCCCACTGGTAAAATTATTGAATTACCAGTTAAAAGCAGTTTTCGTGAAGGTTTTAATGTTTTGGAATATTTTATTTCTACCCATGGCACCAGAAAAGGTGTTTCTGATACAGCTTTAAGAACTGCTTCAGCTGGTTACTTAACCAGAAGATTAGTTGATGTTTCTCAAGAAATTATTGTTAATCAAGAAGATTGCCACGATAAAGATGGTATCGTCGTGACCAAAGAAGAGTCAGAAGAAATGGGCGAAACCATCTCTTCTCGTGTTTTTGGTCGAGTCAGTTTAGAGGATATTATTAACCCAAAAACAAAAAAAATTATCGTTAAAAAGGGCGACCACATTGATCGTCAAGCCACAAGAGAAATAGAAAAACTTGATATTAAAAGTTTGAAAATCCGTTCACCATTAAATTGTAAAGTAAAAAGAGGAATTTGTATCAAATGTTATGGTTATGATTTATGTTATAACAAACCAGTTAAACTTGGCGCCACTGTTGGTGTTATTGCCGCTCAAGCCATTGGCGAACCAGGCACTCAGCTAACCCTTAGAACTTTCCATACTGGTGGGGTGGCCGGCCGAGACATCACTCAGGGTCTACCCAGAGTTGAAGAATTATTTGAAGCCAGGCCGCCGAAAAGGAAAGCCGTCTTGTCGCAAAAAGATTGTTTAGTTGAAAAAATTGAAGGGGATCATGAAAAAAAAGTAACGATTAAATTTAAAGGTGAAAAAAAAGAAGAAAAAGAAGAAATTATTGTTCCTGCCAACTATTTGCTTTGGATCAAAGAAGGCCAAAAATTATCAGCCGGCGATCCGTTAACTGACGGCGATTTTGATCTTTATGAATATCTTGCTCTTAAAGGCAAAGAAGCTGTTCAAAAGTATATTCTTAAAGAAGTCCAACACATTTACTCTTCTCAGGGACAAAAATTAAACGACCGACACGTTGAAGTAATTATCAAACAAATGTTTTCTCGCCAAATAATTAAAGAAGGCGGGGACACTGATCTTTTGCCCGGCGAAATTGTTCCCAAATCTTACGTTGAAGAAGTCAACGAAGAGGCCAAGAGAAAAAATAAAAAACCAGCCGAAGCTAAAGAACTTTTGCTGGGCATCACCAAGGTTTCACTTTCAACCGATAGTTTCTTGGCAGCTGCTTCTTTCCAAGAAACTTCGCGAGTTTTAATTAATGCTGCCATTACTGGTCGAGCTGATAAGCTTTACGGTTTAAAAGAAAATGTTATTATTGGTAAATTAGTTCCAGTTGGCACGGGTTTTAAACCAAAAATAAAAGATAAATAAATTTAAAATTTATGTCTAACTTTCTTTGGATTATTATCGGTTTACTTATTTTGATTCTTCTGTGGTTGTTAACAATTTATAATTCCTTAATAAGAAAAAAGGTTCGCGCCGAAGAAGCTTGGTCTGACATTGATGTTCAATTAAAACGTCGCTATGATTTAATTCCTAATTTAATTGAAATCGTTAAGGGTTATGCCGCTCACGAAAAAGGAGTTTTTGAAAAAGTAACTGAAGCCAGAAGCCAAGCCATGACCGCCCAAACCATTAAAGAACATGGTCAAGCCGAAAACATGCTTTCTTCAACTTTAAAATCTCTTTTTGCTGTGGCTGAAGCTTATCCAGATTTAAAAGCTAATCAGAATTTTTTAGAATTACAACGTGAATTAACTGACACTGAAGACAAAATTCAAGCTGCCCGCCGATTTTATAACAGCGTTGTTCGCGATCTTAATATTCAAATTCAGGTTTTTCCTAACAGCATTGTTGCTGGAATGTTCAACTTCACGCCACGCGAATTTTTTGAATTAGAAAACGCGGCAGCTAAGGAACCAGTTAAAGTCAGTTTCTAATTTCTTCTATTTACTAATTTCTATTTTCTAGATTCTAGTCATTTATGAATCTATACACCAACATTTCTTCTAACAACAGAAAAACCTGGCTTTTAATGAGCGTTTTTTTTATTTTTATTATTGCTCTGGGCTGGTTGTTTTCTTATCTTTATCAATCTGAAGAAATTTTGATTTTTGCTATTGGCTTAAGTTTTTTTTCTAGTTTTTTCGCTTATTGGTTCTCTGATAAAATTGTTCTTGGTTTAAGCCATGCCAAAGAAATAAAAAAAAGCGATGCACCAGAACTTTATCGCTTAGTCGAAAATCTTTCTATCACCGCTGGACTACCCTTACCAAAAATTTATATTATTAATGAAAGCGCGCCGAATGCCTTTGCCACTGGTCGCAATAAAAATCATGCCGTCATTGCCGTCACTCGCGGCTTATTAGAAAAATTAGAAAAAGTTGAATTGGAAGGAGTAATTGCTCACGAATTATCACACATCGGAAATAAAGATATGCTTTTACAAACTGTTGTTGTTATTCTCGCTGGCACCGTCGCCTATCTTTCTCATTTAATGTTAAGAATTAATTTGCTTGGGCGTGGCCGAGGAGGTAGTCGCCGTTCCGGACAAATAGAAATTATTCTAATGGTTTTTTCTTTACTAGCCATAATTTTAGCGCCAATTGCCGCAACTATCTTGCGTCTGGCGATTTCTCGCAAACGTGAATTTTTAGCTGATGCTTCAGGCGCAATGCTAACTCGTTATCCTGAAGGATTGGCTCGGGCTTTGGAAAAAATATCAGCTGATCCAAGTCCTATTAAGACAGCTTCTAATGCCACGGCTCATCTATATATTGCCAACCCATTAAAAGGTAAAGAAGGAACAAGCTGGTTTACTAAACTCTTCATGACCCATCCGCCTGTTCAAGATCGCCTCAAAGCTCTTCGAAGAATATCTCAATAAAATTTTTTAATAAAATAAAAAGGTAAAAGAGCGGTTCATTTGTTGACCCACTCTTTTTTTAAAATCCAAAAAACTGCGCTCGAACGATCAGCCCCGCCAAGGCGGGGTAAATGATACAAATTAAAAAATAGTATGAGGAGAGAGATTCCACCCTCGGGGGAGGGCACTATTCTCTAATCTGATTACCGCTCAAAACGCAGTTTTTTGAATTCTTTAACTTTTAAAGTCTTAGAAATATAAAAAAATATTTTATTTATTTCTTAAACCAAGCAATATATTATTACATTTCAAAATATGACTCTCTTATAGCTTGATTTGTTTCGATTCCTATTTTTTTTAACAAATCATTAACCCTGTCTTCCTGATCATTGTCATCAATTGATCTAATTTCTATAAAACTTCCTAAATTGATCTCTTTTCCATTTTCAACTTTCGAAACTTGATCTATTGAAAATATTAATCCATCTAGTTGATAAAGCGTTCGTCTTTTTTTTATTGTCTTCGTTTTATCTCCATAAATTGACAAAAATTTTTCTTCTATTTTTGAATCAATTTCAAACTCAAATTTTGGTCGTTTTCTAAAAGAAGATTCCATTTTAGGACCTTTATAAGTTAAAATTATACTTTCATCTTCTTCGCGAATTCTTAAAATTTCGCCAGTCTCAACCAAATTTCTGTCACCTGGATTATAGTACCTGTCGGTTTGCGTCATTGATCCAAGCCTTTCTGCTCCCATTCTTCTTAAAGCATCGTTATCAATTAAATCAATTTTAAATTTTACCTGGACTTCATGTAATCCGGAGCGTCCTGATTCTACTTCTGGACTATACTCATTTCTTATTACAATATCTGCATTCTTTTTTGTACTCTGAATATATTTTTCATGCATTGGTTCTACAGTTTCTGCAAAATATCTTAAAATGTCAGCTGGTTTTTGTCCGGTTCTTTCAACGTCTCTTAATAACCGTCTAAGAATTCTGCCGTGTGTACCAATGTCAACAAAAGCTCTTACTTGACCTTCTTCCTTAACTGAATCATCTAAAGCAAAAAGCCCCTCAACAATTACTACGCGAGACGGTTTTATTTCTTCTGTTTCTGTTACTTCTCCAGTTTTAAAACTATATATAGGCTGTTCGATTGGCCTTCCTTCTTTTAATTCTGACAAATGCTTCCTCAATAAAGGAAGATTCAATGCTTCTGGCTGATCCCAATTCAAAACATTACCTTTTTCTGCCTCTTCATTCATAAAGGTCTTGCCCCGATAATAATTATCCATTGAAATAATGATAGCCTCTTCACCAAAATGTTCTTTTAATTTTGCTGCCACAGCGCTTGTTTTACCAGAAGCTGAGCCACCAGCAATTTCAATAACCACCGGCCCTGTTTGTTGTCCAACTTTTTCCTGAACCATTGAAATTAATTGACTAACCCCTTGCTCTAAATTATATTCTGGAATACCAGTTTCTTCCTCTCTTAAAATTCTTTCTTTTTTTTGCCTTGGCATTTGCCTTGCCAAATTTTTATTTCTATAATCCGTGTTTTCAGTTACCTCTTCACCAAGCCATTCCGGGGGAATAAATTTTTCAGCCTCCTCTCGTGAATCAAATTCAACTTCTGCCATCAATAGACCGTTTAAATGTCCTGCAAAAATATCTAACTCAATAGACAAATCTCCGTGCGGGATAGTATACCTTGTTTTTTCTAAACGTTTGTTTGTTGTTGTCGGCCACAAAGAATCAAATTGATCTTTTGTAATTTCAATTTCTACTTCTTCTCTGGTTAATTGATCTTTTGGACTTTCTGATCTTTTTATTGTTTGAAAATATTGATCTCCTCTTTTTCTAACTCTAATCTCAACCTCATCTTCTGGTGCACTAATATATCCTTGTGATATTTCTTCTTTACTAAATTCTTCTAAATTATCTGGTAAAAAATTTACCAAAAACTTGCGTTCAATTTCCTGGTGTGTTTCTCTTGACCTATCTTCTTCTAAAATTGGTCTGTTTTCTTTATTGTTTGCCATAAATAATTTTAAAATTATTTTAAAAAAATTATCTAAATCTTTATCTTTTAATTATTTTAACAATTTTCAAAATTTTGTCAAATTTTTTGTTTAGGTTTTTTTGTTTGGAGGGAGGGCAACGCGAGTCGCCACTCCCTCCAGTTTTGGTGAAGATTCTACCTGCCCCTCCTTTCTTCAACCCCAACATTATGCATCGTCATAAACGCATAATTTAGGGCATCCGAAATTCCTAGGGCATCATTTGCGCTGGTCAGAAAAACTGCCGCTTGTGCAGCCTGACCAGCCAGTCCTGAATAAGGCCCGGACGACACTGCCTCAAGGGCCATACGAGCACCCTCAAGGCTTCTGTCTCCACCACCAAGCCATTTCTCTGGCAGGTACCCCAAAAATTGGACAAGTTGTCTTAGGGATGATATTCTAAAAAATAAAAAACAAACCTATGACAACAAATCTAAGTTTAACCAATGAACAAAAACAAGAAATAATT
>Ga0208244_100686_pt1 | contig 27480 bp, 25 predicted proteins | sample SubbioCR12Aug_5A_FD_184828 | JGI IMG/M metagenome (GOLD analysis project Ga0208244, IMG submission 184828) | Serpentinite rock and fluid subsurface biosphere microbial communities from McLaughlin Reserve, California, USA - CR12Aug_5A (SPAdes) | ecosystem: Environmental > Terrestrial > Deep...
GGCTTATCAGGCAATACTTTCCTAAAGGGTCTTCTTTTGAAAATATTACTAATCAACAAATTCAATATGTTCAACACAAGTTAAATAACAGACCAAGAAAAAAATTGGGGTTCTTATCACCAATTGAATTTTTATCATTAAATTTGATTAAACAAAAAGTTGCATTTGTGACTTGAATTCAGCGTGGAATATATTGGAGCAATTGATGATAATTCTAAAGATGAGTCTGCTGTAACTGAGAAATACCTTGAAAATGCAATTGATGCATTACTGGCAGGCAAAAAACCAACGGTAACAGAAACAAAAGCCATTGGATGTTCAATTAAAGTAAAAAAGTAGATTAAAGTAGTTTTTTTAAATGCCGATTAATTGGCATTTCATTAAAATTATTTAAGCAACTCAATTCAAGTCTTTTCTTGGATTGAGTTGTTTTAATGAGTCGACCAATGGGCTCAAATACTCTTTTGTAAATTGAATAACACCCGGCGTATTTAAATGATGATGATCATAAAAATATTCAAGGTTATCAGGATAAACGCAGCAGAAGTTATATGTATTTACATTATATTCTTCTTTAATCTCTTTCATAAAAGCCATAACATCCTCATGTCCCGGCCATTCACCAAATAAAGTAGGTGTTATTATAAATGTAATATTGATATTATTTTGTTGCACAAACTTTATAGTATTAACCAAATACTTCTTATTTCTTTCCAATGCGTCTAATTCCAATCCATTAACATAAGCGGCATCTAATCCTTTCTGAATCACTAATGAATCTATTTTCCCCAATACTTTTTCATAATTAGGCGTACAACTAGGCTCTACCTTTTTCCAATTATTTCTATATTTACCTCTAAGATAATTATAAAGTTTTTGTTCTTTATTAATCCCCGGACCAAATAATGAAATCAGAAAATACTTTAGACTAAAAGCTTCAAGCGCCATTTCAGATGATTTGCTATCCATCACATTTGAATAAAACATTGGCATTGTGAGAACATATATAATATGATCAACACTATTCCCCTCACAAAGAAAATATCGAAGGTAATTATGCTGATTGGCTATAGTGCCTTTACCACCGCCTTTCCCTAGATTGAGCATTTTCACGTTTAATATTTCCTCAACTCTATCGTGATTTCCATATCTGGTAAAATTTCTTGCATGAGATATCCCGAGAAATAATATATCGAAGTGCTTGTTTTTGGGAATTATAACAATATTTTCCTCTGTATCAAAATTCTCAAAGTAATGTTTATTAACTATTCGGTAGCTGAAATAATACGTTACAGCAACCACAATGCTAACAAACAAAACCAGGAAAAAGCAAATCTTAATTATAAAACGTATCATATCAGAATGCAAAATAAATAAATTCAACCTGACTAAAATTACCATATAAAAATATGGCATAAGCTATAAACAGATAAACAAGCCACCGAATAAACATTGGCCAATTATCAAATTGCAAACCGTGCTTTTTTGAACGATGTATCCATTCAAAAATTATCATTATGATTATACCAAAAAACACTGGCTTACTGTAAATCTCAAAATTTTTAACCGGAGTATTAGTTAGCTTAGTGAAAATTATTTTCAAATATTTAAATGCATCTGTGATAGTTGGGGACCTAAAAAATACCCAAGCAATATTAACTAATAAGAAAGTTCCGATAATTTTCAGAATTGTAATAGGTTTTTTTATCAAATCTCTATTACTTATATCTGTGGTATGTTTTCTATTCCTTTTTGTGAGCAGTAATGGTATAAACAAAATAGCATGAATGGCACCCCAGACAACAAAGGTAAAGTTTGCTCCATGCCAAAATCCGCTAACCAAAAAGATTATCAGTACATTTTTAAACTGTAATATTTTACTTCCTTTACTTCCACCCAAGGGAACATACACGTAATCGCGAAACCATGTTGATAGAGAAATGTGCCATCTTCTCCAAAACTCGGCAATATCTCTTGAGAAATAAGGAAATGCGAAATTCTGCATTAAATTAAAACCAAAAAGCCTGCCTGTTCCAATCGCAATATCCGAATATCCTGAAAAATCGCCATATATTTGAAATCCAAAAAGCACTGCTCCGAGCAAAAGAGTACCTCCAGAGTGAATCTGATAGTTATTAAAGATTTCATTCACGTATATACTACAATTATCAGCTATAAGAATTTTTTTAAATAATCCCCACAAGATTTGCCTCATTCCATCAGTAGCACTTTTAACGTCGAAATTTCTTTTTTTCAAAAATTGAGGCACCAAGCTTCTGGCTCTTTCAATTGGCCCTGCCACCAATTGGGGGAAAAAACTCACAAAAGCAAAAAAGGCTACAACATCTTTTGCAGGTTCTATTTCCTTTCTGTAGATATCTATGGTATAACTTAAGGTTTGAAAAGTATAAAAGCTTATTCCAACAGGCAAAATAATTTGCAATGTTGAAATGTTTGGATTCATGCCAAATTGCTGCAACAATATAGAGAATGATTCAATAAAGAAATTAAAGTATTTAAAGAACCCAAGTATTCCGATATTAACAAAAACACTTGTTGCCAACAAAATCTTTCTGCGAATTCTATTATCAGTTTTTCCAAGATAAATTCCCAAGAAAAAATCCACAAAAGAGCTTATAAATACCAATGCCAAAAATCTCCAATCCCACCATCCGTAAAAAAAATAACTAGCAAGCAAAACGAAAAAGTTTTGTGCCTTTAGTTGGTTCTTTAGGAGCCAGTAAAACAAAAAAACTATAGTAAGGAAAACGAAAAACGAAAACGAATTAAATAACATTCAGCAAAACGTTTTAAATAAGAATTGTTGCCAAAAGTAATAATTATTTAAAGCAATAATATATTGATTACGCACAAAAAAACAAGCTATCAATTAGTTGCCTTTCATTAGCTATAACAAAAAATCATTATATAATATCTCTCCTAAAAGCAAAAAACTATATATTTGTTGTTGATTTATACAAAAAATAACACAACTATGAAATTAATGAAAACACGTTTATTATTTCTTATTGGAATTGTAAGTTTTTTAATCGGACTAACTGCCTGCGAGCTTGAGCCTTTCTGTAAAGAATGTTATATAGTTACATACAATGCACAAGGAATAGAAGAAGGACGTGTGTCTGTTGGTGAATATTGTGATGCAGCTTTGTACGCAATTGAAGGAACTGAAGATGTTGATCCTTCAGGAATAAAAACTGTTTACGAGTGTGAGTAGTTTATAGCCTTACTCCTATTACTAAAATATCGTCTATCTGGTGATTAACTTTTCCTTTTTCATCGGGTTGATTTTTCCATTCTTCTACTTCTAACTCCAGAGCTTTCATCTGGTCTTCCATAATCATAGATTGAATATCAAGTATTTTCTGGGCAAAACCTGAGGTGCCATATCTCTTACCTTGGGGTCCACCAAATTGGTCTATATATCCATCTGAAAAAATATAAAAAGTGTCGCCTTGTTTCAGCTTGAAGTTGTGTTTTGTGAATGGCATTGCAGCTCTACGATGAATTGCCACCGGCATCAAATCTGCTTTAATTCTAAATAAGTAATGAGTTTCTGTTTGCTTTAGTAGCTGATAAGGTTCATATATCTCAAATTCATTTTCCATATTTGCATTCGGCCTTACAATATACATCGGATTGTTTGCACCCGAATACTGTACATTTAATGTTTCCGTATTCAAAATACACAATGCAATATCTATCCCATCATTAGCTTCACCCGGCCTGCCTGTTTGTCTTAAAGAATTTATAACATACTCCCTAAGCATGTTAAGTATCTGATCTGATTGAAGTTCGTCTACTTTGTTGACAATCTCATTAAGAAAAGCAACTCCAAGCATACTCATAAATGCACCCGGAACTCCGTGCCCTGTACAGTCTGCTGCGGCAATTATAAGATTTTCATTCTTTGTTGCCATCCAGTAATAGTCGCCACTAACTACTTCTTTAGGTTTGTTTAGTATAAAATAACTTCTGAGTTCATTAAGAAGTATCTCTTTGGGCGGGAGAACAGCCTCCTGTATCCTCCTTGCATAATTTATGCTGTCCTGAATATTTTTGTTTTGCTTTGCAATAACATCCCTTTGTTCAATAGCAACATTTCTTTGAACCTCTATTTCATCTCGCTGTTTCTTTATCTGATCGTTCTTCTGTTGAAGTACCTTATTTGCTCTCTTTTTAATCAGATAACTTTTATATATAAAATACCCCAGCCCTATAAGGAAGATACTAAGAGTAATTGCCATAGCAATAATCAGTTTCTGCTGTTCTATTTCTTTTAGCTGAGCAAATATCTGGTTATCTTGCTGTACAATTAATAACTCTTTCTGCTCTATCTCTTGAGTTTTTATCTTTAGATCTTCTTCCGCAAGTTTTATCTTCTGAACACTTTGGGCAATCTGAGTATTTTGTTCTTCCAAAATTCTCATGGCTTTAACAATTTCTTTCTCCCTCTTACCTATAAGTAAATCCAATTTTTGAAGCCTTTCAATTTGTTCAGCTATCTCTTTTTTCTGTCTGTCAATTTCCTGATTTTGAGTTTCAATTGTTTCAATTTGTGATGTAATAACAGCTTGCTGTTCCTCAATCTGAATGTTTTGCCTTTCTACAGTTTCCTTTTCTTTAAACAACATTGTTTCAATCTGATGAAACAAGTTTATCCAATCAGATTCACTTTTTACCGACTTAGCAGAGAATAATGGTTCGGCTTTTAGGCCTTCATTTTCCATTCTGGCAATATTGATTTCAAACCTTAAAACATTATCAAGAATTATAAAGTTTATCATTGAGGTTTGAAATTCATAATTTTCAGATATGAGAAGAGTACGTTTTCCCGTAATTTGACGTAAAACTACAGAAATATCGTAGCCCTCATTTCTGTTTATGTATAGCATCTGCGTAGGTGCAAGACTCTCAATATCCGGAAATCTGACAATTTTTATCTGCTTGCCAGAAGCTGTTTTCCTATTGGCAGCCTGCTTAACAAGTTCTCTTGAAATCATAGGTTCATGTTCTAGGACTCCTATTGTGAAGACATTAAACTCAGCCTCATTTGCCCACTTTATGTTGTTGATTATGTATAGCAAATATTCAGCTCGGATCTCTTCCGGTGATTTATCCTGCTGACGGTTCTGAAAAGAAGTGGAAACAAAAAATAGCAAAAAGGCTATTATATAAATTCCAGCTTTCATAATATGTGGTTTATTACTTAAATACAAGCTTTATTACAACAAATATAATTATTTTTTATATGTAGGAAGTTTTAAAATATGAATTGTAACTCCAACAGCAATTATCATCAACAATATCTTAACCCAAATTGCATCTACTATAAAGAAAGCGGAATAACTGATTGTTGTCCATAATAATGACAATACCCAGATTTTCAACTTTAGCGGAACTCCATTTTTTTCGCGGTAATTTCTTATGTATTCTCCAAAAACTTTATGATTAATAAGCCAGAAATATAGCTTTTCCGAACTCCTTGCATAGCAATATACTGATAACAGAAGAAATGGAGTTGTTGGCAACATAGGCAATGCTATGCCAAGCATCCCAAGTCCAAAAGAAATTGTACCGGCAACTCTATATAAATTCCTTTGCCATGGCTTTAACTTCTTACCAAAATTAATTTCCGAGTTCTCTTTCAACTTATTAAAACAATTATTATCTAACTATCTCGCCAACTGCCGACTCTTGACTGTTGACTGCCGACTGTCGACTCTTGACTTTTGACTGCCGACTGCCGACCGCCGACTAAATTACTAATATTAACAATACTACCTACATCATTTTTCCGTCAAAACCAAAAAAATGCTAATAAAATCAGGCATTCTCACAAAAAAAACTAAAACATACATCGGTTTATTAAGGCATATAAAAGAATGATATATCTTAGTCATGTTTATTGTTTCAAAACTTTTTAAAATCGATATTATGCAAAAATCAAAGTATCTGTTTCTTATTGCCTTGTTAATATTAATAATATCTTGTGAAGGCACCAAAGAGTGTAATCCTATAAACTTGAGTAATATGGATAAATCCGTAAGTCCGGGAGATGATTTCTTCAGATATGTAAATGGCAATTGGCTGAAAAACAATCCAATTCCTGAAGAATATAGTAGATATGGGGCATTCGAAGAAGTTGAACAACTTAATGATGACAGATTGAAATCATTGTTGCAAAAGATTGAAAACGACAAAAGTGCAGAACATGGGTCGAACAGGCAAAAAGTAAGAGATTTATATCATAGTGGAATGGACATTGAAATCCTTAACCAACAAGGAATTGAACCTCTAAAACCCCTTATCGAAAAAGTTTGGCAAGCAGAATCATCTGAGTGCTTGGTGAAAATAATTGCAGAGCTCCACAACAAAGGATTCAGACCATTTTTTGGACTTTCAAGTACTCAAGACAGAAAAAACACAGAAATGATGATTGCCAGCATTTCTCAGGCCGGCTTAGGCATGTCGGACAGAGATTATTATTTGAATGACGACAACAGAACTCTTTCTATAAAAAATGCTTATAAACAAATGATGATTGACTTATTTAGGCTTGCAGAATACGATGATGAGGCAATCTATAAAAAGGTTGATGATATAATGAGAATTGAAACATTTCTTGCAGAGGCATCAATGACTAGGCTTGAAAGAAGAAATCCTTATGCTACTTATAATAAAATGTCTGTAAGTGAATTAAAAAAAGCTAGTCCGGGTTTCAATTGGGATATATACTTTGCAGAAAGAAATATTAACATAGATGATTTGAATGTTGCAATGCCTGATTTCATTAGCAAGTATTCTGAATTATTCAAAAAAGAAAAATTAGATGCTATAAAAAACTACCTTGAATGGAATATTATTCGCAACTCGGCATCATACATTGGAGACAGTTTCGAAAATGCAACTTTTGAGTTTTACGGAAAAGTAATGTCAGGCAGCCAAAAGCTTCAGGATAGATGGAAGCGAGTATTGTCAACTATTAATAGCAGCATTGGAGAAGCCTTAGGTCAGGAATATGTTGCTGAGTTTTTCCCTGCTGAAGCCAAGACAAGAATGGAAGAATTAGTTGAGTATTTAAGAGAAGCCTTTATGTTACGCATTGGTCAGCTCGACTGGATGAGCGATGAAACAAAACAAAAAGCACATACAAAGCTTAGCTCTATGAATGTCAAAATAGGATACCCGGACAATTGGACTGACTATTCTGAGTTGGAGATAAACAATCAGGCATACGTATTAAATGTGATTGCTGCAAGAGAGTTTAACATAAGAAGAAATCTTGCCGAGATAGGCAAACCTGTTGATCGTAGCAAATGGTTTATGAATGCACAAACCGTTAATGCATACTATAGTTCCTCTATGAATGAAATAGTATTTCCTGCTGCCATTCTTCAGCCTCCATTCTTTTATATGAAAGGAGATGATGCAGTTAATTTCGGCGCAATAGGAATGGTCATTGGGCATGAAATGACCCATGGATTTGATGACCAGGGAAGAAATTATGATGCTGACGGGACATTAAGAGATTGGTGGACTGCGGAAGATGCTAATAGGTTTAAAGAAAAGGCTGAAGTTTTGGTAGAGCAGTATAATAATTATATAATGCTTGATACTCTTACAATAAATGGGCGACTAAGTCTTGGTGAAAATATTGCCGACCTTGGCGGTTTAAGTATTGCATATACTGCCCTTCAGCTAAAAATGGAAAGAAGTGAAAATCCAGGTTTGATTGACGGCTTTACTCCAGAGCAAAGATTCTTCATTTCCTATGCACAGGTTTGGAGAAATAATATCAGAGAGCAACAATTGATGAAGCAACTTCAGGAAGGACCTCATTCCCCGGGCGAGGCAAGAGTTAATGGAGTTGTTTATAATATGGACAGCTTCTACAAGCATTTCAACGTGTCCGAAGACGCTGCAAGGTTTATCCCAAAAGAGCATAGAGCCAGGATTTGGTAGATTAACGGAGCTAACGCACCTATTCATTGATTGCATTCTATTTGTTTTAGGTGCATTAGCACTTAAATGCTTTGTAGCCAACAACATGGTTATAGGTCAATACGAGGTGCAGAGCACCGATAACCTCTGTAACCAATAACATGGTACCAGCCCAACACAAAGTGCAGAGCACCGATAACCTATTTCCCCATAAAACTCATACTTACCTTGCTCTTGTTAATCCCATAAAATTATTTTTACATGATATGTTTTTGTAAATAAATAATATTTATCTTTAGGGAGCCAAAACAAAAACATCACTAACCAAAACCAACCGCCTATGAGAAAATACTGACCAAGATTTATCTTTCACTGACAAAAATAACTCCTGATTTCTTTTGTTTTCAGGGTAATCGTTCATCCTCAATAGCGCTTTTTTCTTAATAAAGCCAATGCTTCAAATAAGTTTATGCATATATGTATTCGTAAAGAGTTCACTAAACTAAAACCTTATTAAAATGAAAAAAATTAAACTAATCTTCTTTTTGCTCATTAGCTATATTACAGTTAATGGGCAGGAATTATTGCCAATGCTGGAGGAAAATACTGTGTGGTCTATAATGCATGAGAAACATACCTTAATTGGCGATACTATTATCAATGAATTAACCTACAAAAAGCTTTATTTCCATAATTACCTAGAAGAATTTACCCCGGATTCGCTTGTATATATTGCTGCAATGCGTGAAGATGAAATGAATGAGAAAGTCTATTTTATATGGAAGGGTCATGACGATGAATACTTGTTATATGATTTCACTCTTGAAGTAGGCAATGAATTTATTGTAATAAGTCCAATGTTTTACCTTGCAGGACCCGAATTTCATGATGATTGGGGAGATAGAAAAGTTGTTGTTTGTGAGATTTTTTATCAGAATATTGCTGATATAGAGAGAAAAACTATAAAAGTTGCTACACATGATTCTCATAACTGTAGTGAAGAGTGTTGGAGCGAATATTGGATTGAGGGTATTGGAAGCGATAGGGGCTTGATTTATGCTGGAGCGTGTTCAGATAATATGATAGATAAAGCCTATGCACTTTTACTTTGTGTACATAAAAATAATTCTCTACTTTACCAACAAGAGCATCCATGCCTTGGCGAGGTTGATAATTGTTATATCGTACCAATTGAAGGAAATATTGAAGAAGCGAGTCAGAAGAAATTCAATATTAAAGCAATCCCTTCCATTTTTAAAGATAGTTTTATTATTCAGAGCGACACCCCAATTGAAAAGATTACGATATATAATATAATGGGGAAAACTGTTTTTAAATTTCACACAAAAGAATTATTTACTCAAAAAACAATTCCCAGCTCTCACTGGGAAAAAGGCTTGTATATAGTCAAAGCGGAAAGCCAATCTGGCACAGCCATTTTGAAAATAGTTAAATACTAGTTTTTATGAATAATTCCATGAATACATTGAACTTCAAACACATAGCACAAGCTCTTAATAACAGCCAGAAACTATAGGCAGATGTCAAAATTACTATGACTATTAAATAATAACATAATATAAAATGAGCATGTTTCCCAAAAGACAAAAACAAGCATGATAGTAATCCCTGAGTGTTACCCAGAAAGCTTAAGCATGATTAAAGTTCCAACCGATTTAAATCAAATTGTTTTCGAATGAAATAAGAATTGAAAACAATGAAACAATAGATCAAAAAAAAGGCGGATTCTGAAAAGCCATACGAGTAGGAAAAACTTAAACACATGTAAAATGAAAAAAGTAATTAAAATTTTTGGAGCATTATTAATTGCTACAGCATTTATGACTAGTTGTGGAACAAGTCAGCCGGAAAACAAGTATTTAGGGAAAATACCAGGTGTTGTCCAAAAACACAATAAAGAAAGAGAAAGAATACTTGAAGCCCAAAACAAAGCAAAAAGTCCTGAAGAGTATGCAAAATTAAAAAAGCAACTTTCCGAACATGACAAAGAATTGAATAATTGGATGACTGGATACGGCAGTTCCGGTGAAATAAAGCCAAATATACCATTTGAAGTCGCTGGAGAATTTCCTTATATTGTCGATGAAGTTGGGTTTATAATAAACGGATCGGTTGTTGAAGTAACCTTTTTGCTAACAACAAAAGAAAATTTCAAAGTTCAGATTCCTCGTCAAAAAATTACCCTTTATTTTATTGGGCTAGATTCAAACAATTCCCCAATCGTGCTTTCTGCGATGGTAGCAGGAATGTACGATATTCGTGAAGCGCTTCCAGCAGGGTCAAAGATTACTCTTAAAGGAATTTGGAACAAAGACCACCTTTCTTTTCTACAAGATCTCGCTAGTATTCGCATAATTTCTCAGAATCAATATAAAGAGTTTAATAAAGGTAAGCGTTAGATTTTGCGCAACCGATAATTTCGGGTAGCGTTTTTTTAAAAATATCCTAAAAAGAACAACAAAAACCAGCCCATAACAGCAATATAATATCATTGCTCAATTAGGGGCTGGTTTTTACTAAAGCTTAGTTTAGAATTGGAGCCGATATGGGTTAATGTTTTGAAAACATTTATGATAAAACAGTCGAACTATAGAAAACAACAAAAAAACGTTGTTTATCAGCGACCTGTCAGGCAGAGGCATGCTAACAAAGCATTTCACCGGCAACGAGCTGCAAGTGTCAATAAAAGGGTTTAATCCCGGGATTTACCTTGCATACATTTTTTCAGATGGGCATATTTTGAAGGCGGAGAAGATTGTGGTGAGATAACCCCTACTCCCCCATCATTTTTGGGATTACGCTTTCGTAGATATTTCCAAAATGTTGAATGCTGCCAAAGTTTTCACCATCTATGATTATATCTTTTTCTGTTACTTCTCCCAAATAAGTAAAGTCAACATCCGACTTTGTCATTATCTCAACAAAAAGCTCTTCCTGCTCGCTATTTAGAGAAACTATCACTCTGCTTTGAGATTCGCCATACAAAAATGCGTCTTTTCTTATTGAATCATCACAACTTATCTCAAACCCTAATTTATTTACATGCCCGCTCTCAAACAATGTCACAAACAATCCTCCGTCGGAAACATCGTTGCATGACTCTACAACTCCACTCTGAATAAGTTCGGTAATAAGCTGCTGCACTTTGTATTCTTCATCAAGATTAAACACAGGAGGCGGAGACAATTTAACTTTGTGATAAGCGTACAAATATTCCGAACAGTTGATATCGTTATGCGCTTGTCCAATCATATATATATGTTGCCCGGGCTTCTTAAAACCAATTCCTGTGAAAAACTTTTTATAAGGCAACACACCAAGCATTCCGATAGTAGGTGTAGGGTAAACCGGCTCAACAACTCCACCCATTGATGCCTGATTGTAAAAACTTACATTTCCACCTGTAACAGGTGTTTCGAACTTTTCGCAGGCTTTTTTCATACCGTTAATGGCGCCAACAAATTGCCAATACACTTCAGGGCTGTATGGATTTCCAAAGTTCAGACAGTTGGTAACCGCACATGGCACACCACCGCTACACACAATATTTCTTGCACTTTCTGCCACAGCTATTGCACAACCTATCTCAGGGTCGGCAAATACGTAGCGACTATTACAATCAACAGACATTGCCAATGCCTTATCGGTGCCTTTAAGATTTACCACACCCGCTGCTGCTGGAATGTTTGTAGCATGATTTTTTGTTCCAACCATAGTATCGTATTGCTCAATAATCCATTTCTTAGATGCGATACTATGCCTTCCAAGAATAAACTCTGCCACTTCTTTATAATCTTTTGGCTGCTGAATAGAATCGATATTAAACTGCTTTGTTTGTTTGTAGTATGCCGGTTCTTTATATTCTCTGTCATAAACAGGAGCACCACCACCAAGCACTAAAGAATCTGCGGGTACTTCAGCAACAAGCTCTCCATGCATGAAGTATTTTAGAATGTCGCCCTCTATAACTTCACCTATCTGAACACAGTTCAAATCCCATTTATCAAACACTTTAAAGACCTCTTCTTCCCTACCCTTATGCACAACTATCAACATTCTTTCCTGAGATTCAGAAAGAAGAATTTCGAAAGGCTGCATATTCTGTTGTCGCATCGGAACTTTATCCAGATGTATTATCATACCATGTTTGCCTTTAGCCGACATTTCGCTTGTTGAACAAGTAATTCCAGCTGCACCCATATCTTGCATACCAACAACTGCGCCTGTTTTAATAACTTCAAGAGTTGCCTCAAGCAATAGTTTTTCCTGAAAAGGGTCTCCAACCTGAACTGCCGGAATTTTCTCGGCCGATGATTCGGAAATATCTTCAGAAGCAAAAGTTGCACCATGAATACCATCTTTACCTGTTGAAGATCCGACAATAAACACAGGATTTCCTACTCCGTAGGAAATTGCTGAAATAGTATTTCCTTTCTTTACAACGCCCACCGACATTGCGTTTACAAGAGGATTAGTATTATAACAATCGTCGAAATAAACCTCACCAGCTACTACCGGCACACCAAAAGCATTGCCATAGTCGCCAATACCTTTAACAACACCTTTAAGCAACCATTTTGTACGCTCAAGCTCAGGATTTCCAAACCTTAATGAATTAAGCTGAGCAATAGGCCTTGCTCCCATTGTAAATATATCCCTGTTTATGCCGCCCACGCCTGTAGCCGCTCCCTGATATGGTTCAAGTGCAGAAGGATGGTTGTGAGATTCTATCTTGAATGCACATGCAATATTATCACCAACATCTACCAAACCCGCATTTTCTTCACCGGCTTCGGCCAACAAATGAGGACCTTTACGAGGTAATGTTTTTAGCCATTTAATAGAATTCTTATATGAACAATGCTCCGACCACATAACCGAATAAACACTAATTTCAGTGAAATTGGGTGTTCGTCCAAGTAACTGCTTGATCTTTTCAAATTCCTCAGGCAACAAGCCGAGTTCCTTTGCTATTTCTAATGTTGCAGGCTTATTAAAGGTTGTATTTTCCATAGTTATTAAGTCGTAAAATGTTTCGGCAAAAATACATAAAGCTTTTACCCCACGAAAATAAATATTGATTGTAATGGCATTATTTTTCCACAAATGTTAAAAACAATATATTCTAAAAAAATAATACGCTTTGAATTACTTATAAATGCTTTATTTTTGCATAGAAAATTCTTTAAAAATCGAAAAAATTGAGCTTTTTTGCAGTTATATTAGTCTTTCTGATATTTGGCCTGATAATTAAATTCTCGCCATTCTTCAAAGGTATCCCTCAAATTAAATTTCATCACATTATTGTTGCGTTTTTTATAAAATGCATTAGTGGCTTTGTTTTGCTTCATATTTACAGCAATTATTATAATATTGAAACTGCCGACGTATTTAAGTATTTCAATGATGGTATGATAATGAAGGATGCTTTATGGAAAGCTCCTGCCGACTTTTTTAGAATGATTACGGGAATTAATGGAAATGCAGAGCACCTTAATGATTATTATTCTCAAATGGTTGGCTGGTTTAGACCATGGGATGAGCACGTTTATAACGACAATAGGATTATTATTAGGTTTAATGCCATTCTGGGTGTATTTTCCGGAGGTAATATTAAAGTGCACATTATTGTTGCAAACTTCCTTTCTCTTGTTGGTCTGATTGCATTAGTGAAATTTTTTAAAGATAAAATCAACGAGAGCAAATCATATATCGCTTTTTGGGGAATATTGCTATTTCCTTCTCTTTTATTCTGGAGCTCAGGCATCTTAAAAGAAAATATTCTTCTATTTGCATTAGGGTTGTTTTTATTGAATTTGGACTTAATTATTTCTCTGAAAAAAAGAAATACCATAAACATAATAATGCTAATAATTTCCATTGCATTGTTGCTTTTTATGAAAGCATACATATTCATTTTGATAATCCCGCTACTTGCAACATACTATTTATTTAAGAGATTCAGCAATTTTTCAGCAATCGGATTGTATGTCGGAGTTTTTTCTCTTTGGATTGTTTTCCTGTTTGCTTTAGGATATCTTTATTTAGGATACAGCCCTTTGCATGTTATAGCTGAAAAACAAAACAATTTTGTAAGATTTGCAATTGACGTTGAAGCCGGAAGCTTAATATCTCAACGACTAATGCAGCCTAATCTATCCTCAATTCTTAGTTTTATACCTGTTGGATTTTGGAATACCCTTACACGACCTCATTTCCTTGATGGCAATTCTATAATTATTTTATTTGCAGCGCTGGAGAATATAATGATTTGGATTATTGTGTTTTATATAATCATTTCAGCTGTTTTAAAGAAACAATTTAATTCATTTGTTTTGTTTTGCCTTGCATTTGTAGTTGTAACATTTACTTTCGTGGGTATGACTGCTCCTATATACGGAAGCTTGGTCAGATACAAAATATTTGCATTACCGTTTTTATGGATAGCATTTATTAACCTGTTAGATTTTAAATACAGAAAAAATGTATAACGTAAAATCTTTTTCAAAAAATGCCGAATTTGAAAGAGAGTTTATAATGCTCCCTTCTACATTATACCATAATGACAAAAATTATGTTAGTGCTTTTTCAGATGAAGTATCAATGGTACTAAACGGCACTTATCTCGGCACAAAGTTTTTAACAAATAACAACTTTCTTTTATACAAAAACAATAAGGTAGCCGGCAGGTTAATTGCATTTATTAATCCCAGAATAAATATTGACAATGGGCATCTTGGAACTGTCGGATTTATTGAATGCGAAAATGACTATGAAGGCTTTTCTTTAATGATGAATTCAGCCTTGACCTGGCTTAAAGAAAATGGAGTCAATACTGTTTGGGGTCCGATGTCGGGTAGTTTGTGGATGGCAAATCGTTTTATGACAAAGGGTTTTGAGAAAATGCCTTTTTTTAAAGAACCATATAATAAGCCTTATTATAATGACTTTTTTGAAAAATATGGATTCAAGGTTTGTAAAACGTGGGCATCATATTTTATTGACAAAACTGAGCAGATCGAAACAATACTAAAAAGGGTTAAACCAAAATATGATAGAGCCATAAATATGGGATACACCTTTAGAAGCATTGATTATTCTAACTTTGAACAAGAACTTTCAATCTTGTATGAACTAATTTCTGATTCTTTCAAGAATGCCCCGGGTTTTAATGAAATTGATAAGTCTGATTTCATGGAAATGTTCAGACCTTTAAAAAGAATTCTAAAAGCCGAATATACAAAATTCACAGTATCACCGGATGGAAAGGAAATTGGGTATATGTTATTATTCCCCGATATTGCTAAGGCTATTGCTTCTATGAAAGGAAAAAGTAATTTATTATCAAAGCTAAAATTCCTGTATTACAGAAATTCATTTAAAAACATAATTGCACTATATCTGGGGATAGTGCAGTCCGGAGATAAACAGCACCTTGGATTGGGAGGTGCTCAGGCATATTTGATGGCCAAGCATGCGCTACAGTACAACAATAGTATTATTTGCGGACTAGTTGCTGATAATTCATTTGTAAATGCCTACGTAAGAAATGATTATTCTTACTCTCATGAATATGCACTATACAGCATAATTATTTAGAAAAATATCAATTAAATATACAACTATGATAAAGCGAATTTGGATCTATCTGAAAGAAATGTACCCGGTAATACCGCGAATAATATTATCCATACTTTTTTTCTATAGCTTTTATTTTACACTTATCGCTCCATACAGCAATAACGGATTTGGAATTTCAACTTCTTCAATTTTTGGAGCTTTAACCTTTTTCTTATTTGCTCTTTTTCTAAGAATATCTGATGAGTTTAAAGATTACAAAACTGATGTCAAACTATTTCCTCAAAGACCTTTACCCTCGGGAAGAATTCTAAAAAAAGACCTAATTGTTCTTAATGTTATTGTCTTGATTATAATGATTATTACAAATATTCTATTTGTAAAAGCTCATTTAGCTTTCATTATAATGCTCGGATACGGACTGCTAATGTTCAAGTATTTCTTTTTGGGAAAATATATTTCCAAAAGCCTTCTCCTGGCTTTAATAACACATAATCCGATAGCTTTGATAATGAATTTTTATATAATTTCTATTGCTAATGCAGAATACGGTATTGAAATATTTTCGATAAAGAATTTATTACTTGTAATAATATTTTGGGTTCCATTGCTGGCTTGGGAGTTGTCGCGTAAAGTCAAATCACCGGAAAATGAAAATGAATACGAAACATATTCAATGATATTCGGATATAAAATTGCAGCAATACTTCCTGCATTAATTCTTGTTTGTGGGGTAGTATTAACTATATTTCTTTATGATGTGATGCTTCTAAATCCGCTTTCGATTTCTTTTATTGGTGCAAATATGCTTTTATACCTAATCGTTACAATGAGATTTTTATTAAAACCAAACATCAAAACTTCTAATCTAAGACCTTTTGCAGAAGTTTACTCATTGGTTTTGCTTTTGATAATATTTGCTAATTTGCTTATACAAATCGGCATTAAATAAATCATTCTATAAAAACAAAATAGATTGGCAAATTCAAAACCCAAAATATTATTATATAACAGAACAACAGCTTCAATTGAGGAAGAAATAGTGTTTGAAGAAAAACAGATGCATTTCTTTTACAATAATATTATTGGTCGGTTTATTTCCGGATTTTTGCTTAAAAGAAAGTTTGTATCAAGGTTTATAGGCAATCGTTATAATAAGAAAAGTTCAGTCAAAAAGATATCTCCATTTATTGAAAAATATAACATAAATATAAACGAAATTACACTTCCGGTCTCTGAATATAAAAGCTTTAATCATTTCTTCACCAGAGAGTTAAGCCCTCAAGCAAGACCTATATGCTATGAACCTGAAACATTAATTTCTCCCGCCGATGCCCGATTATTGGCATTCAAAATATCAGATGAAACTATTTTCCCTATAAAAGGTAGTCATTTTACATTAAGCAGATTAACAAATTGCAGTGAGTCTATAAAGCCTTTTATCAATGGAACTTGCCTTATTTATAGACTAGCTCCTGCTGATTATCACCGATTTATAAACATAGACGATGGTTATCAGGACAAGCCCACAACAGTTGAAGGCTTCTTGCATTCAGTAAATCCTATCTCACTTGCAACGGGGAGAAAAGTGTTTATTGAAAACCACAGAGAGGTAAGTTTCATAAAAACTGATAATTTCAAAACAATTTTAAACATTGAAGTTGGGGCATTGCTAGTTGGCAAAATAATACTGCACAAAAGAGAGCCGGGGAAAATAGAAAGAGGAAAAGAAAGGGGTTACTTTGAATTCGGAGCTTCTACCATCATCCAAATATTTCAGCCACAAACTGTAATTATTGACAATGATATTCTTGAAAACTCGGCTAAAAACGTCGAAACCATAGTAAAAATGGGAGAAAGAGTCGGTATAAAATATTTAATAAAATAAATACCTTCCTGTCTTGTTATTTAAAAAATTCAAACTAATTTTGGAATTTTACGTAAAACACTTAAAACTACGAATTATTCTTATGTCAAAAATTGTTTTTATAACCGGTGCTACAAGTGGAATTGGCGAAGCTTGTGCTCATAAGTTTGCTGAAGCAGGTTATTCAATAATTATTAATGGCAGAAGAAAAGAAAGACTTTCCAATCTTGAATCTCAGCTAAAAAATCAATATAACATAAAAGTAAAATCCCTTACGTTCGATGTACGGGATAATAATGAAGTTTGTGATGCTATTGATACAATAATCGGAACAGAATGGGAGAATATAGACATACTTTTAAATAATGCCGGTTTGTCATTAGGTTTGAATCCGATAAATGAAGGGCTTCTCGAAGATTGGGACAATATGATAGACACAAATGTGAAAGGGCTTTTATATGTCAGCAAAAAGATCATGCCATTAATGGTTGAAAGAAAGAAGGGTCATATAATAAATATTGGATCAATAGCCGGCAAGGAAGTATATCTTAAGGGGAATGTCTATTGCGCTAGCAAACACGCAGTAGATGCAATTTCAAAAGCTATGCGAGTGGATCTTTTGCAGCATGGAATAAAAGTCACACAGATTTGTCCAGGCGCTGCAGAAACTGAGTTTAGCATTGTTAGATTTAAAGGAAATAAAGAGGCAGCAGATAAGGTTTATGAAGGGTTTAAGCCCCTCACAGGAGAAGACATTGCAAGTATTGTATTATTTGCATCTCAATTGCCGCCTCATGTAAATATAAATGATTTGCTTGTTGTGCCAGCAGCTCAGGCTGCGGCATCAATAATAAATAAGGACATATAAGCCTAATTGAATTCAGTCTTGCATGGCTAGATAATCAATGCTTGTAAAATTAGGCTGCATTTTTTGACGTTTTGTAGCATTGTTTTTAAACATCGTTTCAAAAATATTTTGAAAATATATAAAGTTATTGTTAATTTGCATAACCATAAAAACACGACCATTACACATATGAAAAAAACTAAAGTTATAATCGTTGACGACCACAAGCTTGTAACTGACTGTATTAGCCTATTTCTTAGCGGAGCACCCGAAATTGAAGTTATCGGCATAGCTCATAGCGGACAGGAAGCACTAGACCTTCTGAAAACAATAAAACCGGATGTAATGCTATTAGATATTAGCATGCCTAATATGTCTGGAATCGAAACAACAGCGGCAATAAAAAGAAACTTTTCGGATATAAAGATTCTAATTTTATCAATGCACTCTGACTATACTAATATTTCTGACGCTATTGATGTGGGTGCTGATGGATACGTCCCAAAGGATGTGTCTTCCGAAGAACTTGTTGAAGCTATTGTTACAGTTGACAAAGGGAAAAACTATTTTCACACATCAATTTCAGAAGAAATTGTTAAAAACTACGCTAATAAGAAGAAAAAAGCACAAGGAAATATCCCTCAACTAACTAAACGTGAGCTTGAAGTATTGCAGTTGTTTGCTGAAGGATATAATAATAATGAAATTGCTGATAAATTATTTTTAAGTGTTAGAACTATCGAATCGCACAAAAATCATATCCTTCAAAAAACCAACATGAAAAACAGCGTTGAGTTAATCAAGTTTGCTATAAAAAGCAAGATTATTGATATATAACAACCACATTCAAAATATCTTCTCAATTAGCCCGGACATTTGTTCGGGCTTTTTTTCACTTATTACTTATTACAAATTTCAGTATTTCTACAGTCTTTCTTCCGAGTTTCCGCAATTTATTTCAAGTAAAAATACTGTTCTTTTGGCAGGTACTATAATTTATCTTTGAATGGCTAAAATGCAAAATCATGAGACAGATTAAAGTAATGATAATTGAAAACAGCGACATAATGCTTAAGGGCATTGTTTTCATGCTTAAAAACGAACCTGAAATTGTCATAACTAATACTGTTGAGAAGTTAAAAGACATTTCAGAAGCTCTGAAAAGCAACAATCATGATGTTGTAATACTCGGGCCAATGATTTCAGAAAACTATGAAGAAGAGTTAGAATTTGCAATATCAACGAATTATCCAGATACAAAACTTATAAAAATTGAATACGAGGACGACAGTGTTGAAATTGTAGGAAAAATAAAAAACGAAGCTTACAAAATAGCGGTTTAGTTAATTAATACAAGAAAAAAAGAGGGAGCATAAATGCTCCCTCTTTTTTTTGATAATTTACTTTAGTCCTCTTCTTTCAAGCAATGGATCAATTGCCGGTTCTTTACCTCGGAATCTCACATAAGCATCCATACCCTCATAAAGATTATTTCCACCCAAAATATACTTTCTGAATTTAGACGCAAGTTCTTGATTAAACAAGTCGCCCGATTCTTTAAATGCCGCGAAAGCATCTGAATCTAAAACACCAGCCCAAATATAAACGTAATATCCGGCGGCATAACCTGTCCCAAAAATATGATTAAAGTATGTTGTTCTGTACCTTGGTATAATTTCATCAATTAGTCCTATTTTTCTCATTGATGACTTCTCAAATGCATTTACATCAATCTTGTCTGTCTTTAAGAAATCTGCTGTATGCCAATCCATATCTAAAAAGGATGCAGCCACATACTCAACGGTTTTGAAACCCTGATTAAAATGTGAACTTTTTGATATTTTATCAATCAGTTTATCAGGTATTGGCTCTCCATTTTTATAGTGGAAGGCATACATTTTCAGCATTTCAGGCTCTCCTGCCCAGTTTTCGCAAATCTGCGATGGCAGTTCAACAAAATCTCTAGGAACACTTCTGGCGGTTCTTTTATATTGTCCTTCTGCAAAGAAGTTGTGCAAAGCATGTCCGAATTCATGAAAATATGTATTTGTTTCTGACCAAGTCAGCAATGCAGGCTGGTCTCCGGTAGGCCTGGTAAAATTCATCACAATAGTAACAACCGGTGAAATTCTCTCACTATCTTTATAAGAGCCGCTTCTGTATGATCCACACCATGCTCCTCCTCTTTTACCAGGACGAGGATGAGGGTCAATGTATAAAATAGCCAAATGCGAGCCATCTGCCTCAAGAACTTCATAAGCTTCAACCTCTTCATGATAAACAGGAATTTCCGGGCGTTTAACAAACTGCAACCCGAATAATTTCTGAGCTAGAAGAAAGTTCCCATTTTTAACATTTTCAATAGAAAAATATGGTTTTAGTTCAGCATCATCAAGGTCATATTTTTCTTTACGAAGCTTCTCTGCATAATACCACCAATCCCATGAATCAAGTTTGAAGTTTCCTCCTTCCCTATTAATTATATCCTGCATTTGAGCGCGTTCAGCTTTAGCTCTTTCTAAAGCTGGCTTCCAAAGTTGGTTTAGAAAATTATAAACATTTTCAGGTTTTTGAGCCATCTGTATATCCAGAAAATTGTCAGCATAATTATTAAACCCAAGTATATTGGCCATTTCCAATCTTAGCTTCATTAGTTCAGCAAATAACTCCTTATTGTCAAATTCATTATTATTATCGCCTCTGGTGTAATAAGCTTTATAAACTTTTTCTCTTAGATATCTTCTTGATGAGTTTTGCAAGAATGGAATCCAACTTGGGTTGTGAAGTGTAATTACCCATTTTCCCTCCAATCCGGCAGCTTTTGCAGCATCTGCTGCAGCAGCAATAACAGGCGCAGGCAATCCCGCAAGGTCTTTTTCATTGTCAATAACTAACCTGAAGTTGTTTGTTTCCTTAAGAAGATTATCTCCCAAGGTAAGAGATATCATAGACATTCTCTCATTGATAGATTTTAATTTTTCTTTTTTGTCTTTTGGCAAAGCTGCACCGGCACGTTCAAAATCCCTGTAAATTTTCTCAACAACTATCATTTGTTCTTCATTCAGGTTTAAGGAATTCCTTTTTTCATAAACCTTTTTAAAACGTTCAAACAACTCTTGATTAAGCCTGATTTCATTGTTATGAACCGACATTTTAGGAGTAAGTTCTCTGGCTATTTCCGTCATTCTATCATTTGTGTTAGCTCCTCTCAACCCAAAAAAGACAGAACTAACTTTACCAAGAAGCTCACCGGCATTGTCGTATGCCAAAATAGTATTCTCAAATGTTGGTTCAGATTTGTTATTTATAATTGCATCTATTTCGGCCTTATGTTGCTTCATAGCTTCTTCAAATGCCGGCATATAATGACTTTCCTGTATCAGATGAAAGGGAGGCACACCAAAAGGAGTATCAAATTCCTTCAACAAAGGGTTAGTTTCTGTTTTATAGCCTGACATTAGCATACTGATTGGAATTAGTAATAAAAATAATCTCTTCATTTTTCATCAATATTTGGTTTGTAAAAAATATTTTGATTGTTATTTTCAAAAATATAATTAATAACATTGTAACACATTGATTTTTTGATTTTTTATGATGACTATTAACCAATAATCACATCTCTTATTTTGGAATTTTTCATAAAAAGTATTTTAATGTGAGTATTTTTGTGAAAAGCAAATATCAATGTATCTAAAAAATCTCTCATTAATAAACTTCAAAAATTATCAGGAAGCAGATCTTGATTTTACACCTAAAGTAAATTGTTTTACCGGTGACAATGCATCAGGAAAGACCAATTTACTCGATGCCATATATTATCTTTCATTTTGTAAAAGTTTCTCCAACCCTGTTGATTCTCAAAACATTAATCACGAATTCGACTTTTTTTCCATTAAAGGAGAATATCAATTGAATGGCAGCACTGATGAATTGCATTGTGGTATGAAGCGCAACCAAAACAAGGTTTTCAGACGCAATAAAAAAGTATATGAGCGATTGTCTGACCATATTGGCCTCTATCCCCTTGTTCTAATTCACCCAGGAGATGTAAACCTTTTACTTGGAGGAAGTGAAGAAAGACGTAAGTTTGTTGATGGTGTAATATCGCAATACGACAAAGATTACCTGCATTTTTTACTGCAATATAAAAGAGCTCTTTTACAAAGAAATACATTGCTGAAAACTTTCGCAGAAAAAAGACATTTCGATGAAGCTTCTCTTGAGATATGGGACGAACAGCTAGTGGCTAATGGTAACCATATTTTTGAACAAAGAAAGAACTTTTTCAAAGAGTTCTTGCCTGTTTTTTCAGAATACTACTCGTTTCTCACTCAGGCTTCAGAAATAGTAAGCATTGAATATAAGTCTGATTTATTGATAGATAGTTTTGAGAATTGTTTATTTAATGCAAGAAAAAATGACTTAATTGCTCAATATACTACTAAAGGCCTACATAAAGATGAACTTGATTTTATGGTAAATAATTATCCTGTGAAGAAATTTGGAAGCCAGGGACAGCAAAAATCATTCATCATAGCCTTGAAATTAGCGCAATTTGCATTTACCAAGAAAGTAAAAGGCTTTAACCCACTGATGCTTTTTGATGACATATTCGACAAACTTGATGAAAGCAGAGTAACTCAGCTGATGAAGCTGGTTAGCGATAATACTTTCGGGCAAATATTCGTCACAGATACCGATGCGTCAAGAATTAAGAAGATATTTTCCAAGTTAAAAACCGAAACAAAAATCTTTGAGGTAAAGTCGGCAGAGGTAAGTCAAAAGTCGTAAGTCGTAAGTCGTAAGTCATAAGTCAAAAGTGTAAAAGGAAAAAATTTATTGTATGGTAAGGAAGTCGAACGAGCAGTCTTTAGGGGAAGTTATTAAAGATATGATAGATCAGCTCAAATGGAGTGATAAGATTAATGAGCAAAAGATTGTTGATTGCTGGGCGAAAATAATGGGTGCAAATATTATGGCCTATACAGGCAGTATTGAATTAAGAAAAAAGACTCTTACAGTTCATATTAAATCAGCAGCACTGAAAAATGAGCTGAATTTCGGTAAAAGTAAAATTATAGCTAGTCTTAATAAAGAAATGGGGTCAGAACTAATTAAAGAAATAGTATTTATATAATTTCGAGTTCAAGACGACTTTTTCTAATGTTTACAACCTTCGCTTTAATAGATTTTGAATCCTTGTATTTTTCAATAACACTATCATCAATGTTGATTGTATATTCATCATGAAATAAGTCTTCAACCACCACTGCCTTTTGAACAAAACCATCAGAATAAATCAATTCTTCAAATTGTTTAATCCTGAAATCATATTCATCATCAATACAATAAAAAGGATTGTAAGGCTCTAAGACATATTGACCATCGGAACTAAATTTCACAACTTTGCAATTTACAACTCCTCCCACCTGTATTGCATAGTGCGAATAATACTTCTTCTTAAGCAGAAACTTAAGATTTCCAGGCCTTTGTAGGATGAAATAAGATAGATTATCATCAGGGTTGACTTTTTCACCCATAACTCCAAAAACGTAATCCTTGCCAATTTTTAGCGCATCTGAATACATAAACTGATCCGGCAAATGCAAAAAGAGCCTTCCTTTTTTAATCCTCTCAACTACACACCTAATTTTCGTTGCACTTTTATCGTATAAAGAGTCACAAGGAGAAACAACAATCCATTTATTCTTAAAAACATCGGAAACAAGAAAATAACACTCAGACTCATCAAGAATATTTTTTCTAATACCAGATTCTAAAACATCAAAGTCATATTGTTCATTTTCTTTGTAAACAGGATGTTCGGGCTCAACAAATACTTTGCCATTGCAATTAATCTTATCAACCCTGCATTTTACTTCTTGTCCTGGAACAAATCCGTAAGAGGAGTATAATTCTGTCGGCAACAAAACTTTGTAGCCATTGGGGTCAGACATAATAAACATCTCATCATCATCAATTAAAATCTTTTTTTCAAATTTAAAGATGTAGCTCTCCCCTTCAGTAAGCTTGCCGGTAATTAGTTTGATTGTTTTTAGTCTCATAACAATTACACTTTCTTTACAAACAGTTGAGATGTCTCATATTTAACAACTTTCACTTTGTCACCTTTTTCAATGTACCCTGATAAGGCAGTTGCGTCAAATACATCATCTTCTATTTCTATTTTGCCACTAGGTCTGAGCATGGTAAATGCCACGCCGGTTTTACCTATCAATTCTTGCATTTTTTTATCGGCTGAAGTAAATCCGTCTTCTTTATTCTGGACAGCATCAAGAGCAATTTCACCCAGCCTATTTGTTGTTAGTAGTTTTTTGCTCAGATATATAGAACCTACAATAGAAACGAAAAATGAAATTATAACTATCATAAAGGCCATAACAATATCTGTTGCCGGCACCCCCGAGAAATCAAGACCTCTGTTACCAACCATTGCGAATGCTAAGCCCGAAACAACAAACATAATTCCAAGCACGCCGGTAACACCGAAGCCGGGAATTGCAAATACTTCTATGGCTATTAATATAAATCCTACTCCAAATAATATTAATTCAAAATTAGACGCCAACCCTTCAATATAGAAAGGAGCAAAATACAATACAGCAGCAATAATTGCTACTAAAATAGGGAAGCCAACACCGGGAGTTTGTAGTTCAAAATAAATTCCTCCGAGTATGAGCATAATAAGCAATCCGCTAACTATCGGACTTATCAGAAAGTTAATAATTCTGTCTATAAATGTCAGTTTTTGCTCAACAATTTTATAATGTTCAATTCCGGCTTTACTTAAAACTTCCTCAACATTTTCAGCAATACCTTCAGCAAATCCATTCTTCACAGCTTCAGAGGCGGTGAATGTAAGCACTTTGCCATCTTCGATAACGCCATCAACAACTATTGAAGGATCAACCATAGCCTGAGCAATTTCAGGATCTCTTCCTTTTGCTTCGGCCGTGGCCCTCATCATAGATCGCATATAAGACTGATACTTATCAGGAACAACCTCTCCGGTCTGATTAACAACTGTAGCTGCACCAATATTGCCTCCTGTGCGTATATATATCTGATCGCAAGCAATAGAAATCAGAGCACCTGCGGAAGCTGCATTGTTATCAATAAAAACAATTACCGGAATACCAGACTGCATAATTCTAGTACGAATGGAATCTGCTACATCTACCATACCTCCATAAGTATTCAAATGCAATAAAATCAAATCTGCATTTAAGCTATCGGCAGTTTCAAATGCTCTCTGCGTTCTTCTTAAAGCAGGAGGAGAAATTTCTTCCTTAATATCGAATTTATAAACCAGAAAAACTTTATCGGAGTTTTCACTAACAACTGTTTTGACTCTGTCTATTCTTTCGATTTTCTCAGCATTCATCATACTTTGAGTGAGTAATGCAAGAAAAATAAGTACAGAGATGCGAAGTATTTTCATGATAATTGTTTTAAAACAGCTACGAATTTAGTAAAAAAAATAGTTCTAAGTCCTGAGTCCTGAGTCCTAAGTCCTGAGTGCTGATATTTCAAATATTTTTACATTATTAATTATTGCTTTTATATTAATTATTTATATATTTGCATCATATTTTGTATTTATAATTAATTTTCACAAATATGATAATTACGAAATTCGAGGATATAATTGCGTGGAAAAAATCACAGGATTTTGCTGTTGAAATATACTTATCCTTTAAAGATGTAAAGGATTATTCATTAAAAGATCAGCTATTTAGATCTGTAATTTCAATTTCGAACAATATTGCCGAAGGTTTTGACAGAAATTCTGATTTGGATTTTAATAGATTTTTAATGATATCTAAAAGCTCGTGCAATGAAACAAAATCTATGCTATATCTTGCAGCACGATTGGGTTTAATCAGCCAAGAAAAGAAAGATTTGTTATTATCACAAGCAGAAGAAATACAAAAAATTATAACTGGCTTAAGCAAATCCCTAAAAAGATATCCGCAGAAAGCAAAGTTCACTTAGGACTCAGGACTTAGGACTCAGGACTCAGAACTCAGAACTCAGGACTCAGGACTCAGAACTCAGGACTTAGGACTTAGGACTCAGGACTTAAACTACTTCGTTTTACTATAATCTGCTAAAAACTTCGCTAATCCAATATCAGTAAGAGGGTGATTTAGGAGTCCGAGTATAGCATCAAGCGGGCAAGTAACAACATCAGCTCCGGCTTCAGCGCATTTTACAATATGCATAGTATGACGGATACTAGCTGCCAAAACCTGAGTTTGGAAATCGTACATTCTGTAGATATGAACTATTTGCTCGATAAGGTCAACACCGTCAACAGAATTATCGTCTAATCTTCCGATAAAAGGCGAAACGTAAGTTGCACCGGCTTTAGCAGCCAATATTGCCTGACCGGCAGAGAATACTAGTGTACAGTTTGTTTTAATTCCATTATCGGTAAAATATCTTATAGCTTTAATACCTTCTTTAATCATAGGCACTTTCACAACAATATTAGGATGCAAAGCTGCAAGCGCTTCTCCCTCTTTAATCATTCCTTTTAAATCAGTAGCAATAACCTCTGCACTAACGTCGCCATTTACAATGTTACAGATATCAACGTATCGTTGAATAATATTATCATGGCCTTTAATTCCTTCTTTAGCCATAAGAGAAGGATTTGTAGTAACACCATCAAGAATACCAAGGTCGTTAGCTTCGCGGATATGGTCTAAATTTGCTGTGTCTATAAAAAATTTCATGATTAAGAGTTTTTTGAGAGTTGTGACATAATTTTAGAATTTGCTATGAAAAAAGGGTAAGATTTGGCATCGCACCGCTACGACCGCTTACCCTTGCTACCTTCCGATCCTGGGGGGGTTCAGCGGGAGCTGGTCGTACCAATCTTACCCGAGTGCAAAAGTATAAAAATTTTGTTATTGGCGGAATATATTTTAAGTTTTTAAAAAATCTGAACATTTCAATAACCATTCTCCGCGCCCTCCGCGTCTCTGCGAGAAACATTCTCAGCGCCCCTTTAGTTTGCAAAAAGGAATTTCTAATAAGTTTTACATTGTAATTTTGAACTTATTAATCAATCCACAAAGAAACAGGGTGAATCAGTTTGCGCCAAAGGAATTCAGACCTATGCAAAGATTAAGAACCCTGTTTCTTTGAGAGCTAGATCAAGATAGAAATTTAG
>Ga0208244_100687_pt1 | contig 27441 bp, 24 predicted proteins | sample SubbioCR12Aug_5A_FD_184828 | JGI IMG/M metagenome (GOLD analysis project Ga0208244, IMG submission 184828) | Serpentinite rock and fluid subsurface biosphere microbial communities from McLaughlin Reserve, California, USA - CR12Aug_5A (SPAdes) | ecosystem: Environmental > Terrestrial > Deep...
TTTTATGGCGGGTCGTCGATGTGGAAGGCCACCACGAGTTCACTTGCGTTTCGGCCTGAAGTTTCGCCTTGCGCCCTTCGGATTCTCCGCCATAGGACGGATGAGCCTTTGGCTCACATCTCGCGAGAGACACCCTGCGCTTGGCTACACGACTCGGCTTGCGTTCAGTCGTGACAGGACTTTAACCCGTTAGTTGATGATACTGCACGGCACACAAAAAAAACGCCCCGACAGTTGGGGCGTAAATATTCCGGGAACAACAAACAGCTGACAACTACATCGTATCGGGCAATTCATCAAACGCATCAGAGAACCATTCATCGGCGACAGTGGATGAATCGAAAAACTCACGAAACTCCGCACCTCCGAATTCCTTCCTGCGTAGAAAAATTACAGCGGCGGATACCGCAACACCGAACACAAGACCCCACAACACGAACTTCTTCATAGATTCCCTACGGGAAAAACAAGTACGCAAAACAACGGTGAACTAACTGATGCAATCTAGAAAATAATCCGTTCATTTCCAAGTTAACTCATCAGTGAAGCAGGATTCCAAACAGCGCAAAAAGGAGTACGGCTGTGCCCCCCGTCACAAGCGCGTACGGAAGTTGAGTCTTGACATGATCAACGTGGTCACTGGCTGCGGACATGGAAGAGACAAGCGTCGTATCCGAGATTGGCGAGGTGTGATCTCCGAATACCCCTCCGCTGAGAACAGCGGCAACAGCGAGCGGCAGCGACGATTCTGTCAGCGTCGCGGTGGGAACGGCGATCGGTATCATAATCGCAAAGGTTCCCCAGCTCGTCCCCGTCGAAAAAGCGATAAATGATGCGGTCAGGAAGAGAATCGGCGCAACAAGCGAGGCATCCAGAACTTGTTTCGCCAGATGAGCAACATACTCACCGGTCCCGAGAGCTTTCGTCGTGTCCCCGATCGCAAATGCAAAACACATGAGAATTCCCAGCGGGACGAGCCCTCCCATCCCCTTCAGCGTAAGATCCATGACCTCCTGGACTTTCAGTATGCGCTGTGCCATAGAGAGCCCTCCAGCCACCAGAATGGCGAGAGATACCGACCAGAGAACCGCCGTGGAACCGGAACCGGCCATCAAATCCCCCTTGCCGGTGATCAGGAGCCCAAGCGGCATCATGACAACCATGGTTATGACGGGGAGGAGAAGATTGAGAGCCCGGTAGGAGATTCCCTCTTTTGGGTCCACCGATGTCACCTCGATCGAGACGACCGGCACAGCACCATCAGCAATTGTTTTACCGGTCTCGAAGGAGCGCCGCTCCGCCCTCTTCATAGGCCCAAAATCCCGAAACGTGAAGGAAATGAATCCAACCATCGCAACCGAGAGAAGAGCATAGAAGTTCAACGGGATTGTCTGAAGAAAAACCTTGATGCCATCTTTCACACCCTCTCGCTCGAGCAGACCAAGGACGTACGCCCCCCAGGCATTCAACGGGATCAGAACGCAGACCGGTGCCGATGTCGTATCACAAATATATGCCAGCTTTTCGCGCGAGATACGAAATCGTTCAAAAATTGGGCGGGAAACTGCCCCTGTCACAAGGCACGTGATGCTCGATTCGATGAAGATCGACATCCCAATGACCCACGCCAGAACCGCCGCCCCGCGACGGGATTGCACCAGGTTCCTGCTCTGAAGCCAATCCACAAATCCCCGCACGCCACCGTTCCGCTGCGTGATCGTGATTAGCGCTCCAATCAGCATTGAAAAGACTATGACCCGTGTGTTTCCGGGATCTTTGAATATCTCAACACACGCCTGCACCGCGGCAGCGAGCCCCGTGAGAACATTTCCGCGGGTCAGGACAACCCAGCCCGCCCAGATTCCGAGAAAGAGAGAAACGAAAACCTGACGGGTCCATATCGCCAGAAGGATGGCAAGCAACGGGGGAAGGATAGACAGCCAGCCAAATTCCATGGGGGGAAAGTCCTTCGTCAATTTTCGGACGGAGTATAATGGATTTTGAATTGAGTTGCAAAGGAGAATGATCTCATCTGCATTTTTTGGAATGGACCAGATCCAATCCACTACCCCTGTTCATTGCGGATGAGGTTGAAACTTCGTTTATTAACTGTGGTGCTGTCTTTGCCTCAAATACGGGATTTCCTAAAGGAGCACAATCGCCGGGTCATTGATGATCCGTCGCTGATCTCCGCAGGGGTGTTTATTCTCTTCTACGAGAGCGAAGACAATCTTCACCTTCTCTTCACAAAACGGACCGATTTCGTCGAACATCATAAGGGGCAGGTTTCCTTTCCGGGGGGGTTCGGGACAAAGCCGATCCGGACATGATATCGACTGCGCTGAGAGAGACCAAAGAAGAAATCGGCCTGAGCCCGGAAAACATTCAAATTCTTGGACTATTTGATGATTTTTCTACACCGACGGGATTCGTGATCACGCCGGCAGTCGGCTACGTTCCGCGATTGCCCGAGCTTCGGGCGAACAGCCGCGAGGTTGAGGAAATCCTCGAGGTTCCGCTTGCCTTCTTCCTCAACCCTGAGAATGAGCGCGTGGTCCGGATGCAGCGAGACGGAGTTATGCGCGATGTGTTCTTCTATACCTATCGGGAGGGGGTTGAAATATGGGGAGCAACCGCGTTCATCCTGCGCTCCTTCCTGAAGTCTGTTCACGCCCGATCGCCCTCTTCGTCGGTAGGGACCTGATAGGCCCCTTCGGAACTCAGCGCTCGCCTCTCCTCGAATCTCTCGTTCATTTCGACTCTCACCATTTTTCCGGATGATGTCGTTGAGAGCATGTTCTTGATTCGGGGAGCAGGAATATGTAGATTGGGACGAAGTGATCGTCCCTTCTCTCGCGACTCCAGTCGTTTCACCTCTCTACCACGAACAGGGGTGTTTTATGGATCAGAGTCTTTCTTCCACCATTCCCAACGTCCCGACCACGCTCAACGAGCTTTTTGATTTCAACATATCACACTATCCACATCCCGATATGTTCAATGCAAAGGTGGATGGAGAGTGGGTACACTATGCCTCATCGGACGTTGCTGTTTCAGTCAGAAGACGGGCTCTTGGACTTCATGAGATAGGCGTTCGCCACGGCGATCACGTTGCCCTCCTGTCGGAAAACTCTCCCGATTGGGTAATGAGCGATTATGCCTGTCTCTCGATCGGCGCATGTACGGTGCCGATCTACACGACGCAGATTCCCGAGCAAATCGAATACATCCTCAACAACGCAGGGGTCCGCGTATTGTTTGTTTCGAGCGAGAACCTCTTTGAACGGGTGAAACCGATTCTTTCCCGTCTGACACTCGACCGCATCGTCATCTTTACCCCCTTTGCAAAAGGAGAAAAGATCCTTACGGTAGAAGAGTTGGAGAATATGGGTCGGGAAGCAGACGCCAAATTTCCCGCGCTCTTCGACAAGTTACGGTCCGCAGTCAAGGCTGATGATCTCGCCACGAATATCTATACGTCCGGCACGACGGGCCTTCCCAAAGGGGTGATGCTCACGCACCGGAATCTCGTTTCGAACGCCATCGATTCAAGTAGCGTAATCGACTGGAATCCGGATGGGGACAAAGTATTGTCGTACCTCCCGCTCACACACATCTTCGAGCGGACGATGATCAATATCTATCTTTACCGCGGATTGCCCATCTCGTTCGCCGAGTCGATTGAAAAGCTCGCGCAGAACCTTTTGGATATCCAACCCACGGTCATGTCGACCGTGCCGCGCATGCTGGAGAAGGTCTATGACAAGATCCTGACAAAGGGGATGGAGTTGCACGGCGTGAAGAAGAAATTGTTTGACTGGTCGATCCGACTCGGTGAGGTATACGATCCTGACAAGCCAGGAACTCTTTGGTACCGGTTGAACCTTGCGCTTGCTCGGAAGCTCGTTTTCTCGAAATGGCGCGCCGGTGTTGGCGGTCGCGCGCGTGTATTTATTTCCGGCGGCGCCGCGTTGGCTCCTGGCGTTCAGCGCGTCTTCCTTGCTGCTGGCATTCCAATTTACCAGGGATACGGATTGACGGAAACCTCGCCGGTTATTGCAGTCAACAGCTACAACAAGAACCGGCTCGGGGCCGTCGGGCACCCGATCCCGAACACCGAGGTGAGGATTGCAGACGACGGAGAGATCCTGGTAAAAGGTCCGGGCGTCATGAAAGGATACTACAAAATGCCCCAGGCGACGACTGAGGTTCTCAGCGGTGAGTGGCTCAAAACGGGAGATATTGGATACATTGATCATGATGGATTTGTGATTATCACTGATCGAAAGAAGGATTTGTTCAAGAAGAGCACCGGCAAGTTCGTTGTCCCATCGCCCATCGAGGCCATGTTGCGCGAAAGCCGATTTATCGAACATGCCATGGTCATCGGCGAGGGGCGCAAGTTCGTCGTTGCCATTCTCTTCCCCAACTTCCTCAATCTGTCGGGTTGGGCAAAAACAAAAAAGCTCGCATTCACGAACTATGCAGAACTTGTCGCGCATCCTGATGTTGAGATGTTGTATACGGGCGAGGTCGAACGCGTCAATTCGCAATTAAACAAGTGGGAACGCGTTGTGAAGTTCATCCTGAGCGACCACGAGCTGAGCATCGACGAAGGATTGCTCACTCCTACGATGAAGGTGCGCCGGCGCGAGATCGCCAATAAATTCGCAGATCGGATTGAAGCGATCTATCGGAAATATGAGCACGTCGATCTGCACGACTGATGGTTGTGCACGCATTTTTTTGACAGAGCGCATGTGTGATGCTTAGTCCTTCGATTCACTCAGGACTAAGTGCTGAGCAAGCAAGAACCGTTCGACTGAGCGCTCATGCCGAAGTCTCACGGCGAAGCCTCACGACCAGCCCGACATCCGTCTGGCGGGTCTGATTTTCAAAATACGTGACTCCGGTTGCGAGTCGAAGCACTTAGCTTCTCCCGGGAATGGTTCGCTTCTCGCAGAGGGAGAAGTCTCTCTTCCAGCGGCTGATGTGTGGGGAATGGTCTCGCGTTAATTCCTCTGAATGTCAGTCTCTTCCCTCTTCGTGAACGATAGGATTTCGGGTGCTTCTTTTTGTTTTCTCGTCTTCATGTTCCCCGAAGACGGACCGAATCAACATCGCCACAGGTCTCACATCGAACCTGCACGCTGTTTCAGCATACTGCGGAGGATTTTATGAACAAACCTATTAAGACCGTTGCTGTTCTCGGTGCGGGAGTAATGGGAGCGCGGATTGCGGCGCACTTCGCCAACGCCGGCATTCCCTCGTTCTTGCTTGATATTGTTCCCCGGTCTCTCACAGACGACGAGAAAGCGAAAAGCCTTACACTCGACACACCGTCGGTGCGTAACCGCTTGGCCTTGGCCGGACTCGAAACAGCGCGGAAATCGAGACCCGCAGCGTTTTTTACTTCCGAGCTTGCCTCTCTCATCACAGTTGGTAACTTCGAGGACAATTTCGAATGGATCGGGAAAGCGGACTGGATTATTGAAGTCGTCATCGAAAAACTTGAGATCAAGAAATCGCTTTTCGAAAGAATCGAGCGGGTCCGGAGACCGGGGACCATCATCACTTCGAATACCTCGGGACTCTCGATAGCCTCCATGCTTGAAGGACGCTCGGAGGATTTCCGGAAGCATTTTCTGGTCTCTCACTTCTTCAATCCCCCACGCTATATGAAGCTTCTCGAACTTGTTCCAACGGCGGAGACCGATCCGGAGGTCTTCCAGACGATTGCATCGTTTGCAGAAAAGTCATTAGGAAAGGGGATTGTCACGTGCAAAGACACTCCGAATTTCATCGCAAACCGCGTTGGAGTCTTTGCCATGTTGAATGCCATTCATACGATGATGCAGGAAGGATATACTATTGAGGAAGTCGACCAGCTGACCGGACCTGCAACGGGCAAACCCAAAAGCGCAACCTTCCGCACCGGAGATCTCGTGGGCATCGACACTCTTGTCCATGTCGCGGAAAACCTCTACGACGCCGTTCCAGACGACGAAATGCGAGAATCGCTCAAGATCCCGGATTTTATCAAGACGATGGTAGAACGTGGTTGGCTCGGCGACAAATCGAAGCAAGGATTCTATCAGAAGAAGAAGTCCGCTGAGGGAGGTGAGATTCTTGCTCTCGATTACAAATCCGTAGAATATAACCCTCAAAAGAAAAGCTCGTTCCCCTCCCTGGAAACGGCCAAAGGAATTGACGACCTCCACGAACGACTCAAGATGCTTGCGTATGCCAAGGACCGGGCCGGTGCGTTCATCTGGAAAACTCTGAGTGCGACGCTGATCTACGCAGCCAACCGCATTCCTGAAATCAGTGATGACATCGTGAATATCGACAATGCGATGAAGTGGGGGTTCAATTGGGAACTCGGCCCATTCGAAACCTGGGACGCGATCGGCGTGGAAGAATCGGTCAAGCGGATGAAAGAGGAGGGAAAAGCGATTCCCGGCATCGTCGAGAAACTCCTTGCATCCGGAAACACCACGTTCTATCAGCGAAAGGACGGGACGAAGTATTTCTTCGGCGTCGCAACCGGAGCGTACAATCCGGTTCAAGAGCCGGCAGGAATGATCTTCCTCCTTCCGCTGAAGGAGCGAAATAAAGTAGTTCGGAAGAATGCCGGGTCGAGCCTGGTGGATCTCGGCGAAGGGGTCGCCTGCCTCGAGTTTCACTCCAAAATGAATGCCATTGGAGAGGATATTATCCAGATGGTTCATTTTTCTCTAGAAGAGGTGGAAAAGAAGTTTGAGGGGCTGGTCATCGCTAACGAGGGGCAACACTTCTCGGTAGGAGCCAATCTCATGCTAGTTCTAATGACCGCACAGGATGAGGAATGGGACGACCTCGATTTCATTGTGCGGCAATTTCAGAAAGCCACAATGTCACTCCGGTATTCACCGAAACCCGTCGTCGTTGCGCCATTCGGGATGACGCTGGGGGGCGGATGCGAATTCGCCATCCATGCTGATCGTGTGCGCGCCTCGGCAGAATTGTATATGGGATTGGTTGAAGTGGGGGTTGGGGTAATTCCTGCCGGAGGCGGGACAAAGGAGATCCTCCTGAGAAATCTGGAGAACATCCCCGAGGACGCGAAGCCCGATCTCTTCCCGTACGTCAAGCGAGCATTCGAAACCATCGGCCTTGCCAAAGTGTCGCTGAGCGCGATGGAAGCCCAATCGCTCGGATTGCTTCGCCCCACCGATGGCATCACCATGAACAAAGACTACCTCATCGCCGACGCCAAGAATACTGTTCTCGGAATGGTCAAAGAGGGATACAAACAACCGGTACCGAAAACGAACATCCCCGTCCTCGGCGAACCCGCATATGCGTCACTGAGACTCGGCATACACATGATGAAACAAGCAGGATGGATCAGCGAGTACGATATGCATATTGGATCCAAGCTCGCGTTCATTCTTACCGGAGGAAACATCACTGCCCCGCAACACGTTTCTGAACAATATCTTCTCGATCTGGAGCGGGAGGCATTTCTCAGTCTTTGCGGCGAGAAGAAAACACAAGACCGCATGGCACACATGCTTAAGAACGGAAAGCCATTACGGAATTAGTAGTGTCAGGCACCACGGGTGTCTTCGACTGCAGAAAGGAGCATCTTATGGCAGAGGCGTATATCGTCACAGCGGTACGAACCGCTGTGGGAAGAGCACTCAAAGGAACGCTCAGTCAGACCCGCCCCGACGACATGGCGGCAGCCGTGTTGACCGAGCTGCTGAAACGCACACCACAGCTCAAGCCGGAGGATATTGACGACGTCCTGCTCGGGTGCGCATTTCCTGAGGCAGAACAAGGATTGAACTTCGCGCGCGTTGCCGTTCTGCGTGCAGGGCTTCCTTATACCGTACCGGCCGCAACGATCAACCGCTATTGTTCCTCCGGACTTCAGACCATCGCCTTCGCCTCGGAGCGAATTATCTCTGGCAATGCCGATGTCATCATCGCCGGTGGGTCGGAAACCATGAGTCTTGTCCCCATGGGGGGGAACAAGATTGTCGTCAATCCGTACCTCGTGGAACACTATCCCGATTCCTACCTGAGTATGGGATTGACGGCGGAAAACGTTGCCGCAAAGTACGGAATAACCCGCGAGATGCAGGATGTCTTTGCCTTGCGCAGTCACCAGCGAGCGGTCGCCGCCATCCAGCAATCAAAGTTCAAAGAGGAAATCGTCCCTCTCACCATCAGAAGCAGAGTGCTTGATCGAAACGGGAAAGTCGTCACGAATGAAGTGATCTTTGACACTGACGAGGGGCCTCGCGCGGATACTTCTCTTGAACGCCTCGCACAACTCAAGCCGGTGTTCGCCGCAAAGGGGACCGTGACAGCGGGAAATACCTCTCAAATGAGCGACGGTGCGGCCGGCGTTATCGTGATGTCGGAACGGAAAATGAAGGAGCTCGGATTGAAACCCATCGCGCGACTCGTCGCCTTTGCAGTCGGCGGCGTTCCCCCTGAGGAGATGGGAATTGGTCCCGTCGTTGCTGTCCCGAAAGCGCTGGCGCGCGCAGGAATGAAGCTGGATCAAATTGATCTCATCGAACTCAATGAAGCCTTTGCCGCACAGGCGGTATATGTGATCAAGCACCTCGGAATGAACGAGGAAAAGGTCAACGTCAATGGGGGTGCCATCGCCCTCGGACATCCTCTTGGCGCCACGGGCGCAAAATTGACGGTCCAGATTCTGAATGAGCTAAAGCGGCGGAAGGCCCGCTACGGTATGGTAACCATGTGTGTCGGAGGAGGTATGGGTGCGGCGGGGATTTTCGAGATGACCAATTGAGAGACTGTGCAGCACTATCAATGAACACGCACGGGTTGAATATTTCCGCGCGCTGTTCCGGCGCAATGTGGACGAATCGATGGATCAGAGTTTTATCCTCGCAGAGGCGCATGTGGTATTCCGGGCTCCTGCGCGGGTTGGCGACACCCTGTATGTGTATGCACGCATTTCCCGCTTCGGCACAAAGAGCTTTGATTTTTCCTATCGAATCGCAAATCCCGAAAACGGAACTGTGATCCGTGATGGATCCACCGTGCAGGTTATGTACGACTATGTGCAAAAGACGACCATTCCAATACCGGAAGATTTTGTTCAACGCGTTGAGGAGTTTGAAGGGCACCCTGTTGCCCGATCCTGATCCGTATTTATCCGAACTCATTTCCTAGAGAGGTTTACCATGGAGAAGACAGCGACACATGTGAAGGGGGGCGAATTTCTGCTTCGCGCCGCAACACCGGAAGAGATCTTCACTCCCGAGGATTTTTCCGAACAACAAGTGATGATTGCCCAAACTACCGAGGAATTCATCGCCAAGGATGTTCTCCCACATATCCCCGATATCGAAGAAATGAAAGAAGGGGTCGCCGTCAATCTTCTGCGGAAGGCGGGTGAACTCGGCCTCCTCTCCATCGATATCCCCGAAGCGTATGGCGGACTCGGGCTCGACAAAACCAGCACCATGCTCGCTTCGGAAAAGATCGGTCCGTCAGGTTCCTGGGCAGTGAGCCACGGCGCACACACCGGAATCGGGACACTCCCCATTGTCTACTTCGGGACGGAAGAACAGAAAAAGAAATACCTCCCAAAATTCGCGACCGGGGAGTTGGTGTCTTCCTATTCTCTCTCCGAGGCCGGCTCCGGCTCCGACGCCCTATCCGCGCGAACGACTGCCGTATTGAGCAAAGACAAGAAACATTACGTGCTCAACGGCACAAAAATGTGGCTTTCGAATGCCGGATTCGCAGACGTCTACATTACGTTCGCGAAAATCGATGGCGAGAAGTTCACTGCCTTTATCATCGAAAAGGGATTTCCCGGAGTCTCAACCGGCGCGGAGGAAAAGAAGCTCGGCATCAAGGGATCGTCAACGCGGACACTCATCCTCGAGAATGCACAGATCCCGGTTGAAAACGTTCTCGGAGAGATCAGCCGGGGACACATTGTGGCGTTCAACATTCTCAATATCGGTCGTTTCAAGCTTGCGGCATCCGTCATTGGTGCGGCGAAAACCGTAATCGCTGAAGCCGTAAAGTACGCCAAGACGCGCGAGCAGTTCAATACGCCGATCGCCAACTTCGGACTCATCAAGCACAAACTGGCGGAGATGGCCATCCGAACGTATGTCGGTGAGAGCATGGTGTACCGGACGGCGGGGGCAATCGACACAATTCTCAAGGGCGTTGATCCTGCAAATCCCGACGCGCCGAAACAAACGCTGAAGGGAATTGAGGAGTATGCAATTGAATGCGCAATGCTCAAGGTGTACTGCAGCGAAATTCTCGATTACGTTGTCGATGAGGCTGTTCAGATTTTTGGCGGATTTGGATACAGCGAAGAATATCCGGTCGCCCGGGCGTATCGGGACTCGCGGATCAACCGGATTTTCGAGGGGACGAACGAAATCAATCGCCTTCTCACCTCCGGCATGCTCTTGAAACGCGCCGTAAAGGGAGAAATCCCAATTCTCGTGCACGCGAAAAAACTCTTTGACGAGATTTTGGGCGGCGGCCGACCGATGATGGAAGAACCGTCGGGGGATTTCCTGGCGGCTGAACAGAAACTCGTCGCCAATGCCAAGAACACGGTTATCCTGCTCCTTGGAGCGGCCGGACAGAAATACCTCGACAAGATCGCCGACGAGCAGGAGGTTCTCGGAGCCATCAGTGATATGATGATGGAGACCTATGCAATGGAGAGCGCCTTGGTGAGGGGCCTCAAGATCGCGCAGAAGCAGGGTGAGGCGAAATCAGCCGGGGCTGGTCAGGCCATCCAGGTGTTCGTGGATGATGCCATAAGCCGGATTGACAACTCTGCCCGTCGGGTGCTTGCCCAGATCGCGGAAGGAGATATGTTGCGAACCTATATGACTGTGCTGAAACGGATGACGAAGAGAATGCCGGTAAATTCCGTTGGTTTGAGACGGCATATCGCAGAGCACATCTCGGAGGCAGAAAAATACGCTTTCTAGAAGCCAAGTCCAAAAGGCCGATTGGTTTTAGAAATACTGTCTGGTATCTCACGAGGAAGAGCTCCCGTTCCTTCCACTTGATCCTCGCCGTCGGACAAATCCGACGGCTCAAGACATTGCGATTCCAAAACCCAAAGGGTTTCGTGGATCTAAAGGGCGTCCGGGCCTGCCGCCATTAACTCTTGTAAGACGGGCATAGACCTCTTCAAAAAACCTCTTTGGAAATTGGGATTTCTTTGGTATCTTAAGGTTCATTTGTCAGTTCTAGGATGTTGATCGAAGAAGGGTTGATACATGCCACAACACAAATCTGCAGAAAAGCGAGTTCGTCAAAATGCCCGCCGTAGGCTCCGAAACAAGGCGAATCTTTCAAGGATGAAGACCGTCGCGAAGAAGATCCGGGGCGCAAAAGACAAGGAAATGGCTAAAGGCGCGCTCAAGACCGCGTCAAAAGTTCTTGACCAGCTTGCGGCAAAAGGAGTTATCCACAAGAACAAGGCGTCGAACCAGAAATCGAAGCTGACGAAGTTTGTCAACTCGATGAAATAACGCCTCTCTGAGAATACGCTGAAAAAAATCCCATCTCGATTGTCATCGGGACGGGATTTTTTCGTTTCCAGGATGTATGGGACTCTTCTAGCCGGATCGCTTTTTCTCGGCCTCCAATTCCTCGATTCGCTTCATGAATTTCTCCTTATCGGCCGGTTTGCTGATACTCAACTGGCGATAAGCCCGGATAGCATCATCGTACCACCCCTGTTTCGCGTAAATTTCAGCCAGGGTCGGTGTCACAAATCCTGTGGCGCCTCGAGGCTCTTCGGAGGCTGATGCACTCCGGTCAGCCAGATTGATGACCGGCGTGATCTTCTTTGCTGTTTTCAGCTTTTTGGCAATATCCTCGATCTCGTTCTTCTCCACGGTCTCTTCTGTTTTCGGTTCTTCCGGCGCCGGTTCCTCCGTTGTCACTTCATGCACCTCTAGTTCCTCCGGCTCAACGTTCTTCGCCTCAGGTTCCTGCGGCTCGACGCTCGTCATCTCCGGTTCTTTCGGCGCTTCTATTTCCGGCGACGTGAAGTAGTCGTCCAACGTAAGCGTATTTTCCGTGGCTCCGAGGTCTTCCCGTGTTCTCGTTGAAAATTCCTCGAATGATCGTGAGGCATCATCCTGTTTCTCTTCGACTTCCGGAACAGCACTCGCGGTTTCGCCAATTCCAAACGGATCGTCCGAGTCAATGGGTTGATTGCTGACGATTTCCGCCGTCTTCACTGTGAAGCTGTCGGCGGGCGTCATTACAGGCTCCGCTTCGGCAACCGGAACATCCGGTTTTTTCTCTTCGAGGAGTTCATCGGTCTGGAGATCCCCAAACGCCCCTTCTGATTCGAGTTCCTCGATCGCCAGCTCCTCCAATTCCTTGTCTTCTTCCTTGAGAGGCGGAAGCTCTTCGGGTTCTGGTTTCGGAGGTTCTGGCGGGGACTGAACAACGGGGGGACTTTCCACAACAATCGGTGGTTTCGGGACCTCCCGTGCAAGCTTAGCTGCCTCGATCGGCGGCTCCGGCTCGACGGGTTCCGATTTCGGTTTCGCGATTTCGGGTTGCGGTTTCACCGGCTCGGGAGCAGGTCGAGCGAACGTGGGCTTTGCTTTCACAACTTTCGGTGCAGAGTTTGATACCACGATTTCCGGCTTCGCTGGCGATGGCTCCGGTTGATCAGACGCCGGAATGCGATCCTTGATCTTGAGTTCGTCCGGCGATGGACCAATTTCATTCAGGAGATTCTTCACCGATTCAACGAGCGGCTGATACTGATGCACAAGCTCGAGTTCGCGCCTTGCCTCCGATGTCATCTCCAGAGTGAGCAGGGCTTTGCCCTTCACAAGATGCGCCGTTGTGTAGAGGGGATGATGCGCCAGACCCCGATCGCACACCTCGAGCGCGTCCTGTGCTTTTCCTCGCTCGAGATACAAACTGGCAAGTTTCGCAAAGAGAGGAGAGTCTGGATTCGCATCGACGTGCTTTTCCAAAGCTCTTATTTCTAGTTCTTTTTTGTCGATCATAAGGAGTTTGTCAATCGTGTATTTTGCGCGCCGCCAGAATCTGCCTGACCGACATCACAGATACAAATCCGAAACCCAAGAAGAACAGCATGTGAAACGGAAGAGCGGCGATTTCCATGAAGTATAATGTTGAAAGGACGCCGAAAAAGCAATAGACCGCCAGGAACACTTCTGCAAGCACGACCCAGTCGGTTTTTCGGGAGACATACTTCTTTCCAATCCACGAATCCTTTTTGTGCTCTATCTTGTATTTTGGTGTGCGCACGAACTCGCTTTTTCTTTTGAACAGCGCCTCGAAGACTGCGCGCGAATTATTTACTGCAAATCCCATGCTCCCTGCCATAAAAAGTGGAAAGAGAAGCAATCGGCGCTGCCAATCGGGATAGACAGCCTTCTGCGAATAGAGGTAGAACAGAAACGATCCGATGAACGCCAGGACAAAGACCGACATAAACGCAAAATAGACTTCGTGTCCCCCCTGCTGCTTAATGAACACCAGCGGGACATTGAGAATGCCGGCGAGCAGAATAAACGGAAACACGATGTTGTTGGTGAGATGAAATGTGGAATGCACCTTCACCCGGAAAGGGATATCCGATTGCCAGACTTGAGGAAGGAGCTTTCGTGCAGTCTCGATAGCCCCTTTCGTCCAGCGGAATTGCTGCGATTTCAGCGCCGTGACTTCGGAAGGAAGCTCAGCCGGCGACGTGAAATCATCAAGGTACTTGAACTTCCACCCCTTGAGCTGGGCGCGGAAGCTGAGATCGAGATCTTCCGTTAGAGTATCGGCGTGCCAATTTCCTGCATCCAGGATACAACTTCGCCTCCAAATTCCCCCGGTTCCATTGAAGTTAATGAAGAAGCCGGCACCGTTGCGAACGGTTTGCTCCATTACGAAGTGTCCGTCGAGGGCCAGCGCCTGCGTTCGCGTCAAGAGGGAGTAATCACTGTTGAGGTGCTCCCACCGGGTCTGAACAAGACCAATCTTCGCATCGACGAAATATGGGAGGGTTCGTCTGAGAAACTCCTTCTTCGGCATAAAATCCGCGTCGAAGATCGCGATAAACTCTCCTCGGGCTGTGAGGAGTCCGTGTTTCAGGGCCCCGGCCTTGAATCCCCCCCGGTCCTTCCGATGAATATGTTTGATGTCGAAGCCGAGCGTACGGTACTGCTCGACAGCCTGCTGCACGATGTCGTACGTTTCATCGGTCGAGTCGTCGAGAACCTGAATCTCCAGTTTTTCCTTTGGATAATCCATCGCGCACACAGAGTCGATGAGCCGGTTCACCACATAGTACTCGTTGTACACGGGAAGCTGAATGGTAACCACAGGTTCCGCGTTATCGGAGGGGGTGATTTTTTTCCGCCCGCGCTGCCGGATATAGTGGTACACCATGACATAACCGTGCGCTCCGAAGGTGAAGAGAATGAGGAGCGAGATAAAATACAGGTACATCACAAAATCAGTGAAGTACGGGTTTTGGATAAATTCCTGTCGAAAAAATGCAAGGATCATGGGTTTACCATCCAGCGACTGTTTCGTTTAAGATATCTTCTGTGATTTTTCTGACTGCTTCCCGGATCCCTTCGTTACGTTGTGTCAATCCGCCTCCGGACGGATAGTCACCCCACTGCGAGAAATCCTTTTCCCAAAGTTTCTTTTTCAACTTCAAATCGGTGAACGTCACGCGCGTGGTAACGGTCATCCGCCGTTGAGCGACCTGTTCGCCGGGATTGACAACCACAGCATCTTCACGGACGCTGACAATCACACTTTCGAGCAGCGAATCAGCGTTGCCCCGATCGGCAAGCGTCAAGGTATTGTCCCTCGTGAATCGCTCGATAAGCTGCGCAGCAAATTGATCCTTCAGCGTAGGCTCTCCGAATCCGCTCTGATCCTGCGCCAGCGGAATGGCAATGGTCTTCAGATGCGGAGGAACTGATCCACCGGTGAAGGAGTAACGGCAACCGATCAGCGACGTAAAGAGTACCCCTATGAACACCGGCAGAACGAGAGCGCGGGCTGATATGTGGCTACACATCGAGATCGTACTCCTTGATTTTCCGGTACAATGTTCGCTCGCTGATTTTAAGTTCTTTTGCAGCCATGCGTCGGTTTCCCGAATGGCGTTCAATTGCTTTGCGAATCATCTGTCGCTCCATCTCTTTAAGCGACATCGCCCCGTTGTTCTGATCGTGCTCCGTTCTTTCGCCGTTGATCCCCCTGATCCCCCCTCCGCCCTGATGAAGCGCTTCTTTGACCTCAAGGATATCGTTCTTCAGATCGAGAAGAGCGCGATAAATGAGCTCGCGCTCGGCCTGCTCAACAGTCTTTGTCGTGACAACGGGGAGGTGACGCTCGACTGTTTCCGCATGCTGCGGATGGAGGTAGCGCCGGACATCGTCGGCATCGAGTTTGCGTCCCCCTTCGAGGATCAGCATACTTTCGATAACGTTCCGAAGCTCACGGACGTTGCCGGGCCACGAATGTGTCATCAAGAGCTCGGACGCATCGTCAGCAAAACCTTCGAACCGAATACCGTTCTTCGACGTGATTTCCTTTATGAAGTGCTCAATCAGGAGCGGGATATCGGCCGGGCGGTTTCGCAGCGGCGGAATCCAAATATTGACGGAACGGAGTCTGAAATATAGATCCGGTCGAAATCGTTTCTGTTTGACTTCATATTGGAGATTCTTGTTTGTTGCAGCAATAACACGCACATCGGCATGACGCACGGTCGATGCTCCCACGCGCATGTACTCTCCGTTTTCAAGAACCCGGAGAAGCTTCACCTGAGTCTGGAGCGGCGTCTCCCCCACTTCATCGAGGAAGATGGTTCCGCCATCGGCGATTTCGAAATACCCCTTACGCGTCTCCACGGCGCTCGTGAAGGATCCCTTCTCGTGCCCGAATAACTCGCTTTCGATTATTCCCTCAGGAATCGCGCCGCAATTGACGTTCACCAGGGATTTCTTCGATCGACTGCTCGCAGCATGGATGGCACGGGCAATGATTTCCTTTCCCACGCCACTCTCACCGGTAATGAGTACCGTGATATCCGTTGGGGCCACCTGGTGGATAACATCCACGATCTCTTCGATCTCGGGCGAATTTCCAATTATGGAATGCTCTATTTGAAATTTCTTCTTATCCATCCGGAAACGCTGATCCTAGCGTGAAACCACGATTGATTCGAGATTGAACTTCTTTCGGATTTCGCCAGTGAATCGCTTGGCCTCATCGTATGTTTGGAACTCGCCTACCCACACCTTATGCATTCGCTTCGCATTTTGAACGACGGTAAAAATATTACAGGTGTATTTTTCCTTTTCAAACCGAGCCTTCAATTCTTCGGCATTGACAAGCGTCGAAAACGCCCCTACTTGCACAGTGTAGGTTGTTAAGAACTTCGCGACGGGACTGGGTGATTTCACCTCTGCTGGCGCTTCCTGAACCTGCGGCTTTTTCGCCTCGGGGGGAGAATCCATAGAACCGTAGGCAGAGTAGGGATAATCCCGTTTCAGTTGCTCAAATTTCTGTTCGGCCGTTTTGTACAATCCCACAGAATAGTAGTATTGATAGAGTTTGTACAGGGCATCGTCCGCCCATTCGCTTGTTGGGAAGTTATCGACGATGCTCTGATATATGTTTACGCTTTCGGCGCCGTCCGTGGTGAGAATGGCTTGAAGATAGAGGACGCCGGGATTGTTCTGGAAATTTGTCATCAGCGTCGGGAGTTCGGTTCGCACGGCTTCCCCTTGCCCGCGTTCAATCATTTCGAGGCGGCGGCGGATATCCGGACCAGTGGTTCTGTCGCTCTGTGGTGCGAGGATACCGGACCATCCAATCGTCAATACCATCATCATTAACGTACGTGTCTGGATCTTCAACTTTGTCATAGTCACCACACCTCCGGTCCTCACGATAGCTCAGACCTTGTGCATGGAATGTTCGAATTTGGATTTATGTACCGTCTCCGGGTGAGATTGCCCGAAGAGCGTCGCCGAATTTGCGCGTTCAACCGTGATCGGGAGATAGTCTCCCACGGAAGCACCGTTTTTCGGAAATACCACAACTTTGTTCGTATCGGTTCGACCATACCAATCGACAGGCGACCTCTTGCTCTCACCTTCTACGAGAACTTCCATCGCACACCCAATGTGTGCCTGATTCTTGAGGAGTGATATGCTTCGCTGGAGGTCTATGATTTCACTCAGGCGGCGGGTCTTGATCTCGTCGGACACATCGTCCTTCATGTGCCACGCTTTGGTGTTTTCCCGCGGAGAATATTTGAACGTGAATGCACCGTCGAATCGGACCTCTTTCAGAAGATCCAGCGTCAATTGATGATCTGCCGCGGTTTCGGTCGGAAATCCAGCGATTACATCAGTCGAGAGACTCACTCCGGGAATCGACTTCGTGATCCTCCGGACCAGCTCGAGGTAATGTTCGGTCGTGTACGATCGGTTCATCATTTGGAGGATACGATCGGAACCAGACTGAACTGGGAGATGGATGTAGTTGCAGATGTTCTCATACCGGGCTATCGTTTCGATCAGCTTCTCCGACATATCCTGCGGGTGAGATGTCGTAAACCGAACCCGGAGCGAGCGATCAACGTCGGCAACATGCTTCAGGAGATCGGCAAAATCGAACCCGTTATCCCGGTACGAATTTACGTTCTGCCCCAGAAGCGTCACTTCCCTGAATCCACTATCTACCAGTCCCTTCACCTCGTCGACAATTCCTTCAAGGGAGCGGCTGCGTTCGCGCCCACGCGTAAACGGGACCACACAGAACGTGCAAAACTTGTCGCAGCCTCGCATCACGGAAAGCCATGCGCCAATTCCGTCTGTCCGCAGAGGAGCGATATCGTCATATGTCTCGACGCGCGAAAGGCGAACCGCTATTCCTTTCTCTCCGGAGGTCGCGTTCTCGATAAGTTCCGGCAGTCGCCTATACTCGTCGGGGCCTATCACCAGGTCGACGTGGGTCTCAGACTCGACGAGCTGGCGGCGGAGGCGCTCAGCCATGCATCCAAGAACGCCCACAACGACGCCGAGGTTGGATCTCTTCATGGGCTTGAAATCACCCAGTCTTCCGAATATTCTCTGTTCGGCGTTCTCCCTAACTGCACAGGTGTTTACAAGGATTACATCTGCGGATTCGGGCCGATGAGATTGAGCATATCCCGATTTCGCCAGAATGCCCAACACCAGTTCAGTGTCGGCCACGTTCATCTGGCACCCATAAGTTTCGATGTAGACAGTCCGCTCCATAACATCCTTCTTTCTTCCACAGGTGAGTAAGTTTAGTGAAAAAATGACAGATAATCAATCGCCCTCACGGGTGGCGCAAATTAGGGTTTCTTAAGCTGTTTTTTGAATTTATGTGGTGTGCATACCCTCTTTTTATTGACATTTCGGCAGACTTCAAATGAGGTTGATAAGGCTCCAATTGTGTGGTATATTCACGAGCCCAAGCGGATTTTATGGGGTATTCTACACACTTTCCAGTAGATCATGTGGGAATTGCGGCTGGAGTTTTTCTTCGTCTCAACCCCGGTACGTGAACAACAGATAGGATGAATTGAACGATGTCACAACTCATTGAAGATATCAGGGCCAAAGCAAAGAAGATCAAGAAGCACATTGTTCTGCCGGATTCAACTGACGAACGGGCCATTCATGCAGCCCGGCAGTGTACCGATGAGGGGCTCGCCTCCATCTCCTTGATCGGGAACGATAACGAGATACGCGCCGTCGCGGAGAAGATCGGTGTAAGTCTGGAAAAAATCGCCGTCGTCGATCCCGACACCGCCGATCGCCTCAGCGATTTCAGTCACATATTTTTCAACCTGAGAAAATCAAAAGGAATTCAATTCACCGATGCACAGGAAGCCATGCGCAAACCGATGTACTTTGGCGCCATGATGGTGCGGGAACGAATCGCAGATGGAAGCGTCGCCGGTTCCCTCTCGAGCACGGCAGATGTTTTGCGGGCGGCGATTCAAGTGATAGGGATGAAAGAGGGCATTAGCATTGTTTCGAGCTTCTTCCTGATGGTATTCCCTCATAAGGTGTATACGTTTGCAGATGGTGCGGTCGTGCCAGATCCAACTGCAGAGCAGCTGGCCGATATTGCGATCGCGTCAGCGGAAAACCACGAGAAGCTTGTCGGCGAGGAGCCGCGCGTCGCGATGCTTTCGTTTTCCACGCGCGGAAGCGCCGAACATCCGCTCGTCGAAAAAGTCCAACTGGCGACCGCGATTGTGAAGAAGAAGAAACCAAACCTCATTGTCGATGGTGAACTCCAGCTCGACACCGCTATCGTCCCATCCATCGCTGAGCGCAAGGCTCCCGGAAGTCCCGTCAACGGACGTGCGAACGTTCTCATCTTCCCGGATCTGAATGCCGGAAACATCGGGTATAAAATGGCACAGCGAATGGGGGGAGCGGAAGCCCTTGGACCGGTAGTTCAGGGACTGGCCAGACCCGCGTTTGACCTTTCCCGGGGAGCAAGCGTCAGCGACATCGTCAATGTTGTTGCGATCAATGCTGTCATGGGAGCTGTGTGACAAAGATTCCGCGGTATAATTTTCTGGACCTTTATCGCGGGCTGTTTGTTCTTCTGATGATCGAAGGACACACGGTCCGCACTGTTTTAGAGAGTGCTTCAAAAGCGACACGGTTCTTTGAAATCCACGAAATGTTGCATGGTCTGACGGGTCCCGGCTTCTTGTTCGGCGCCGGTTTTGCTTTTGCCATTGCAACCTTACGCCGTTGGGATATTCTCCGTTCATTGAACGTTCAGTTTTTCCGAAGAGTCTGGAGAGCAATATTGCTTATCCTAGTCGGCTATTCGCTCCACCTGCCGTTCTATTCACTCTCCAAACTCGTGAGCAACGCAACCCCCCAGCATCTCGACGAATTCTTTGCATTTGGAGTTCTGCAATGCATCGGCTTCACGCTCCTCGGACTTAGGTTATTGCTGTTCGTTATCAAAGAAGAGGCCCCCTTCTTACTCGCCACCGGTCTTGTTCTTTTCTTGACGGTGTTCGGCGCGCCTCTTCTCTGGACCTCTGGGGTCAACGAGGCTGTTCCCCGGTTTATCGGACAGGGATTGAACGGACTCTACGGTTCATTCTATCCCTTTTTCCCGTACGCCGGATACATGCTGGCGGGCGTTCTCGTTTCCTGGTTGTTCATTCGGAGATCTGCCACCGGAGAGGAAGAAGCCTTCATGAGGCGATTGGCGATCTCGGGCGGTGGCTTGATCCTGGTTTCGCTGGTTCTCTCAACGTTCTTCATGACCCCAACGATTGTGGAAATTCCTTATGCGGCGCGTCCCAGCGTGATGACGATGTACCTCGGGGTGCTCTGCCTGTTGATGAGCGGTCTTTGGTATCTCGAAAATGTCGTCATTAATCGCAAGAACGCCGGCCCGATGAAGCCGGCCTGGCTGGTGCAGGCCGGACTCGAATCGTTCTTCCTGTATATTACCCACCTCTTTGTCGTGTACGGCTGGATTTTCAATCCGCGCATCAATTTGCGGTACTTCTGGGAAGATCAGCTTTCGTGGAGCGAATCACTCGTCGTATTAGTCGTAGTCACTTTTGTCCTCGTGATTGTTTCCAGGGGATGGCGATACGCGAAGCGCGGACATCCTGTCATCATGCAGGGCATCTATTGGTGGATGGGGATTACCTTCGTTTACTATTTCATCACTAATCCTTTCTAAGGATATGTCTATCCGAATTTTCGTCACCGGAGGGACGTTTGACAAGGAATACGACGAGTTGAACGGAGCCCTTTACTTCCAAGAGACACATCTCCCGGAAATGCTGAAGTTGGGCAGATCCAATGTTCCCGTCGCCATTCAAACGATCTTGCTCATCGACAGTCTGGAAATGACCGACGACCATCGCGCGACGATCATCGAACACTGCCGGAGCTCGCCGGATGATCACATTGTCATTACCCATGGCACAGATACGATGGAACTGACGGCTCGTGCACTTGGTATGGCGATCAAGGATAAAACGATTGTTCTCACCGGCGCGATGGTTCCGTACAAGTTCGGGAGCTCCGACGGGTTATTCAATCTTGGAAGCGCGCTCGCCTTCGTGCAGACTTTGCCGCCGGGCGTCTTCGTCGCAATGAACGGCAAATATTTCTCGTGGGATAACGTTAACAAAAATCGTGAGACGGGGAAGTTTGAAGAGATTCACTCCTCCGCGCTCTGATGCCCTTGGCTTGGGTCTTCTAGTTGTTTGACGCGCATCCGCGCATCAAATTGTAACTTTATCCACTTTTCGCTAACATTCACCGACCTCTCACACAGACTTCACATACACTCTTCTCCACTCTCTCCTGCATGCATATGAAAAACAAATTCGATTCGAAGAAGAAAAAATCTTTGAAGCCCACCCCTTCTCACAAGTCCCTGCCGGTCGAACTTCTCCGCTGGACGTGTGACCCGAAGGATCTCGGCGTGCGATCAACGGAAGAGGTGAAATCACAGCGAGACATTATCGGTCAGGATCGTGCAGTCCAGGCGCTTCGGGTCGGGCTGGACATGCATCACGACGGTTACAACATTTTTGTGACTGGCTTGAGCGGAACCGGACGAACGACGACCATCAAACGACTTCTGCGTGAATTTGAAAAGCGCGATGTCGCGCTCCACGACTACTGCTACGTCAACAATTTCAAGAATCCCGATATGCCTCTGGCCATTACCCTCCCCGCGGGGCAGGGATGTGCGTTCAAGAAAGAAATGGAGGATTTCATCGAAGAATTGCGCAAAGACATTCCGGCAGTGTATGAAAGCACACGCTACCAGGAGGAACGGAAAACTATCCTGCAGCATTTCCAGGACAGGCAAAAGGTCATTCTGCAGACCTTCGAAAAACGTGTCAAAGGGAAGGGATTCGACCTCGTTCAAGTTCAGGTCGGCAACATGATGCGCCCCGATGTTGTTCCGCTCGCCGACGGCAAGCCCACCACGATGGATCAGCTCGAGGAAATGGTAAGCCGGAAAGCGCTTACGGAAGCGGAGTTCAAGACCCTCGTTGAAAATCAAGCGCAACTTGAAAAACAGATGGTCGCAATCTTTCGCGAGTTGCGCAACATTGAAAAGAAGGCACAGGATTCTCTCGAAGATCTCGAAGAGAAATTTGTGATGCCTGTTGTCGATGAACTCCTGTCGCCGCTCAAGACAAGGTTCGAAGATGAGAAGCTTCACGGTTTTCTCGCCGATGTCCGGGACTATGTAGGGGATAACCTCGACCGATTCCGAAGACCAGCCTTCACCCCATCCGGCCCCGATGGAGACCAGGAATCAGACAAAGATGACTTTGGAGAATTCAAGGTCAATGTGCTTGTGGACAATGCCGAGACCGATCACATCCCGATCGTGATTGAAACAAATCCCAAGTACAAGAACATCTTTGGAACCGTCGAGCGCGAGCTGGAACGGAGCGGCGTCTGGCGGACAGACTTCATGCACATCAAGGCGGGTTCCCTTCTACGCGCGAACGGCGGATATCTCGTCCTCAATGCCCTCGACACCCTGATCGAGCCCTGGGCGTATCAGGACCTGAAGAGGACCCTCCGGACAGGGAAGATGGAAATCCACACGTACGAGCCTTTGTTTGGAGTGCTTCCGACAGCGATGAAGCCCGAGGCGATCGACCTGGACGTCAAAGTGATCATGATCGGAAGCGCAGAGATTTATTATCTCCTCTATCAGCGGGACGAGGACTTCAAGAAAATATTCAAGATCCGCGCGGATTTCGATTCGGTGATGGCCAAAGACGACTCAACCATCGAGAAATACCAGCAATTCGTCAAGGCCATCTGCGATGACGAAGAGCTCCGTCCCTTCGATGCAAAGGGTCTGGCGAAGATCATCGAGCATGGCGTCAGGTTGGCCGGGCGGAAGAAGAAGCTCTCGACTCGATTCAATGTGATTGCAGATATCATTCGCGAGGCAAACTATTGGGCTATGAAAGATGAGGCACGGTTCGTCTCCGATGTGCATGTAGACAAAGCCATTAAGGAGCGCCATCGCCGGGTAAATCTCTTTGAAGACAAGATCCAGGAATTGATTACCGACGGCGTGTTTATGATCGATACCGAGGGAGCGGTTGTCGGTCAGGTCAACGGATTGTCAGTCTACGATGTCGGCGAATACGCATTTGGCAAGCCTTCCCGCATTACTGCCCGCACATCACTGGGGAGATCGGGAGTCATCAACATCGAGCGTGAAGCGGAATTGAGCGGACCCACCCACAACAAAGGAGTTGCCATCCTGACCGGATTTCTAAGCAGCACATTTGCGCAGACCAAGCCCCTCATCATGGATGCGAGCATCACCTTTGAGCAGTCATACGGCGGCGTTGACGGCGACAGCGCCTCGTCGACGGAAATCTACGCGATTCTCTCCAGTCTCTCCGGAATTCCCATCCGGCAGGATCTCGCTGTCACAGGGTCGGTAAACCAAAAAGGGGAGATTCAGCCGATCGGCGGCGTCAACGAGAAGATCGAAGGATACTTTGATGTCTGCAAGTTCCGCGGCCTTACCGGCAAACAGGGAGTCCTCATCCCCATGCAAAATGTCGAGGATCTCATGTTGCGGGAGGATGTGATCGATGCGGTGAAGAATGGCCTCTTCCACATTTATGCCATCTCATCAATCGAAGCTGGAATCGAAATCCTTACCGGCGTCAAGGCGGGCACGGTCGACAAGTCTGGAAAATCCGAACCCGGGACAGTTTTTGAGTTGGCAAACCGAAAACTTGAGGAATATGCTCAGGACTGGAAAAAACACCACGGGGGAAGGGCCGGTTAGGAGCGCTTCCCAACGAGAATTGATCGGTAGGTCAGACCCTCCTGCGGCGGGCAGGCATTCTTGTCTGACCGAATTCGAAAATTTTCAACGTGTTTGTACCCAAAATGAAGCGCTATTTACGATTCATCCGTCAATCAACACATTCATGATGGATACTCATGAAAAACTCTCTTGTGTCAGGTTTTCTTGAGCGTATCGCCAGCACGGTATTCGACCTGTATCATGACGAGATTACGAAGTTGGTCGGAAAGCAACACGGCGTGTATGCTCTCTACAAGAGGAACCAACTCTACTATGTAGGTCTTGCTCGCAACCTGCGTACGCGAGTGAAGAACCATCTCAGAGATAAACATGCAAACAAGTGGGATACGTTCAGCTTATATCTCATTCGAAATGTGGAACATCTGAGAGAAATTGAGTCACTTCTGATACGAATTGCCGGCCCGCGTGGCAATATCAAGAAGGGTGCGTTCATGGGTCCACAAAACCTGATCAAGACTCTCAGACAACTCATGCAGGATAGGAACAAAATGCAGGTTGATACAATTCTCTCCGCAGGACAAACTGAAAAGAGATCTGCTGCAAAAAGCAAGAAGAAATCAAAAAGACCGGGAATGAGAGGTAATCCTCCACTCGCCGGATTCCTCCTCGCTGGATCTCAGCTTCGAGCAACCTACAAAAAGAAAGAGTACATGGCCCAGATTGATCACGAGGGAAGAATTATTCTTGATGGCATGATCTTCAATTCTCCCTCGGCGGCGGGAGCCCATGTGCGCTCTGGCAAGGCAACAGATGGTTGGATGTTTTGGAAATATGAAGTTGAGCGGGGTCACTGGGCAATAATAGACCAATTGAGAAGGAGCAAGTAAAACCGCGCAACGGGTCCAATCCGAATTGAGTTATTCCAGCGGCTGGCGAATCAGTTTGAAAACATAAATCCCCGGGCTCATGTCGAACTCGGGGATTTTGCTTTTCTGGCACGTTGCTGACAAACGCGGCATCGACTTAAGTCCCTGCCCGCCGCGTAAGAACCGTTGGTGACAGGCGGGGACGCCTTTTTCCGCCGAAGGCGGAATCCCGCGGTGGCGCCTTCTTAAACAATTTCTGCGAGGCGCCACAAGTTTCGCGGGGCAATCCGTCAAACTCTTCGGGTCTTGTCGAAAGTCTGGCCGTCCCGACGTTGTCGGGATGGCGTGAGAGAAGAATTCTTTGGCGGCCTGTTGAATGAATCCTATTTCTCAAACAGCTCCATCGACTTCACAACCTTGATCCGCTCCGCCGGAATGTCCAGCCGCACGCCCTACCATACCTTGTCCTTCTGAACAACTTATCTGGTCGTGGCTCCATTGGTGCTACCAGAGATCCAGGGCGTCCCTTATTCCTTTGCTCACTTTGGCCAGTAGAGGTCTGTCAAGTTCTCCGAGTTTTTTGCCGAGTCGCACCGCATCGATGGCTCTTATTTGACCGCAATGAACCACACTGTCCTTTGTCAAACCACTCTCTCCCTCCTGGATCTCGATGTGGATCGGACTCGATTTTCCGAGGGCATCCGTAATGGGACAGACGATCACAACATTCCCTACCCTGTTGATGGAGTCTGCAGAAACGATCACCACGGGTCGTTCTTTTCTTATCTCTTTTCCAATAGTTGGATCCAGATTGACTTGGTAGATCTCACCTCGTTTTATCGCCATGGGCTACACCTTTGACTCTGCGGCCTCCCACTCGGCGGCAATTTGTTTATCGGCCTTGTAGTAGAATCTGCACGCCTCCTCGATCTCACGATCCCTCTTTTTTCTCTCCAGCTCTTCGATGGACTTCACGAGGGCCTGGCGGAAAAAGTCACTGAGAGTGAGGTGATACTCTTTTGCTGTCTGGCTGGCTCTGTGAAGAAGTTCGTGGGGAATGAGAAAGTTCACTCTTTCTTTCTTTCCGGGTTGAATTTGAGTGCTCATATTTGCTCCGACCAGTTCTGCGACGAGATTCTACAATTTATGCTCCACTGTATGCAATGTCTTATGTAATATAAGACATAACAATATAAGACTTATCGTATGTTAATGTCAAGTAAGATGATCGCTCTTTCCAGTAACAAATTTGCGCAGACCAAGCTCCTCGTGCAAAACAAAAATCCCCGGGTTCATACCGAGCTCGGGGATTTTCATTTTATTGTTGGGTAAGAGGAATCTTACTTCTCGAACAGCTCCGTCGACTTCACAACCTTGATCCGCTCCGCCGGAATATCCAGCCACACGCTCTCCCATACTCTGTCCTTCTGAACAACTTCGATCTTGCTCATCGGGAACTGCCATACCTCTTCTCCTCCGACTTGTGCCTTGTCCACGTTGTATGAGGCGAAGTCCTTCCCTTTAGCGTTTCTGTTCATCGCAATTTCATCCTTCAGTCTTGCACCCCACTCTTCGTTCGTAACGATCACATACTTCAGGTCTTTCCACTGAAGGTGCTTGCGAATCGCGGCATTGATCTCCTCCGGAGTCAGAGTTTCGATGACATTCAAGTACTGATCGAGATATCCCTTCGTCAATCCATAGAAATCATCGTCTAATTTGTACGCAAGCAACCGTTCGCTTGTCTCGGCAAGATTGAGATAGAGGACTGTCGCCTTGTTCTTTGCCAGCGCACACTGCTCAGGCGTGATCCCGTTCCGCACAAAGTTCTCCAGTTCCCACGTGATCGCCTTCATCACGTGGTGCGCGTACTCGTGCTGCACCGGACGAACCCAGATGCTGAAATACTGGAGCCGCCGCGGGACATTCGGCGGGGGGAAAAGATTGAACGGTCTTCCCTGGAACCACTCGATGTACGAATAATCTCCATAGTTGTACCCGCGTGCCTGACGGATTTGATCGTACAACACCCCGAATCCGTCACGGTGGGTGCCAAGATGAACGTTGGCAACGTAGAGCGCCCAGTACTCTTTCGAATTTCGGGAGTATGAGATCGGAAAACCGGCATGAATCCCGGTCGCGATCGTCGCCGTCTGTGTCACGATGAGAACACTTCGATCCCTCGTCGGCGTAGATGTTGGAGCAGGGCCTTTTGGAAGAACTTTTGCCTTAACCCCCTTCCCCATCCCCTTAAGCGAGGTCTGGACCAGATCCAGCACTGCTTTGTCCGACGTGCTCACCGCCACCGACAGATTCGCCGGCGTATAGTATGAAGCATAGAACTGCTGGAGATTCGTCCGCGTCACTGCGCTCAACCCTTTCATTGAGCCGCCGGGGAAGTGCCCATACCGCGTCCCTTCATGGACATATGCGTCAAGGGCATAGAGACCGAGCAACTCCGTGTTCTCCATTCGCAGCGTTGATCCGATGAAGGTCTGAGTCTCCTTTCGAATGCGATCCAGCTCCGCTTCGGCGAAGAGGGGTTGCGTGAAGAGAGGCTTAAGGACCTTTTCTGTGTACTCGGGGAACGCCTCCTTCGGAACAACAAACGAAAAGGTCGCCGTCTCCTTCTCTACCAGCACGGAGGGCCTTGCCTGTGATCCCCAAGGCCGCACAATGT
>Ga0208244_100688_pt1 | contig 27382 bp, 24 predicted proteins | sample SubbioCR12Aug_5A_FD_184828 | JGI IMG/M metagenome (GOLD analysis project Ga0208244, IMG submission 184828) | Serpentinite rock and fluid subsurface biosphere microbial communities from McLaughlin Reserve, California, USA - CR12Aug_5A (SPAdes) | ecosystem: Environmental > Terrestrial > Deep...
CCGAGCCGCTGCCAACCTCTTTGCTCAGCGCGCTGTAGGCTCCCAACAGCAACTGCTGGCCGGTTTGTCCGCGTGCATAAAAAGTACGGGATACCTGTGCCCCGCCAAAAGATCTGTTGTCGAGCAGTCCGCCGTATTCGCGGGCGAAGGGCACACCCTGTGCCACACACTGGTCTATAATGTTGTTGCTCACTTCAGCCAGACGGTACACATTGGCTTCACGAGCGCGGTAGTCGCCTCCCTTGATGGTGTCGTAAAAGAGTCTGTAGATACTGTCGCCATCATTGGGATAATTCTTGGCAGCATTGATACCACCCTGGGCAGCGATGCTGTGGGCGCGTCTGGGGCTGTCGTGTATGCAGAATACCTTTACGTTGAAGCCCAGTTCGCCGAAACTGGCTGCCGCTGAAGCCCCTGCAAGACCTGTTCCGATAACAATGATATCGAGCTTACGCTTGTTTGCAGGGTTGACGAGATTCTGATGGGCCTTATAATTTGTCCACTTTTCGGCCAGAGGGCCGGCTGGAATTTTAGCGTTTAACTTAACCATATTGTTCTGTATTACGAGAAGTAAATAACCAACGGAATAGCAATGAAACCCAGTGTGATCAGTGCCGAAAAAGCTGTGCCGGCCCTTTTGATCCAGGGGGTGTAGCGGCTGTGGTTAAGCCCGAGCGACTGAAAAGCCGACTGAAATCCATGATCGAGATGAAACCCAAGCAAGAGGAGGGCGATCACATAAAAGGCTACATAGCCGCCGTCGCTGAATAACTCAACAACCAGCAAACCCAGATCCTCATAGGTGCCCGAGGCGTAGGTAATCGGTTCGATATGGCCGAACTTGGCTTTTACGAAAAAGTTCGCAAAGTGGATGATGAGAAAAATAAACACGATGGCTCCGGTGTGGATCATGAATTTGGAGAAATACGACTGCTCGGAGGCGCCCTTTTTCTCATATTTTACCGGCCTGGCCATCCAGTTCTGAATTTGAAGCACCACCCCGAGGATAATGTGGACGATGAATCCGGCAAAAAGCACCCATTGGAACGTCTGAATCAAGGGATTAGTGACCATAAAATGAGCCGCCTGATTAAACAACTCCCGGGAGTCGTCGAAAAGGATCAACAGGTTGATCAGCAGGTGAACCACCAGAAAACTCGTCAGGAAAAGACCTGCAAGCGACATGATTATCTTCTTGGTGATCGATGAATAATGAAGTGCTTTGCCCATAAGATAAGTTTTGCGTTAGAACAAATGAACCCGATTTATTGATCAAAAACAGTTAAAAAAATTACTTTTGCATGGATGAGCTAACAAATGTAGGGATTAAATTGCTTCGTTGCATGCAAGTGTTTGTTCGTTTTTTTTAACATTTATCAGGATATAATAAAGCTGATGAGGTATATTCCTTTGAAAAACAGTATGTTCTTTAACAACCGAAACCGGTTTTCGGCCATGTTGCCCGGTGGATCCATGGCTGTTTTCGTGGCAGCTGAGCTGATGCCACGCAACGGTGACCAGTTTTATCCGTTCAGGCAACAGTCCGATTTTTTCTACCTCACGGGCATTGATAAACCCGGTTGCAGCCTTATTATTTTTCCATCATGTCCGAACCCTGCCTATCGAGAAGTGCTCTTTATTCCCGTTTCCGACGAACACAGGGCCATCTGGGAGGGCAAAGGCCTGAGTGCAGATGATGCACGCACAATTTCGGGGATAGAAAAAGTGATGCAGGAAGACCAGTTCGGCGCAGTGCTTCAGGAGGTGATGAACTATGCCGTTGAGGTGTACCTCAACAACAACGAATACATCAAATATCAGTCGGATACGCAAACCAACAGCCAGCGCTTTGCCCGCAGTCTGATGGAAAAATATTCCATGCATACTATCCGACGGGCCGCACCGCTGCTCGAAAAACTGCGGACAATCAAATCGTCCGAAGAGGTGGAATTGATCCGCGAAGCCTGCCGCATCACAGGCCGCGCCTTCGACCGTGTGTTGAAAACAACACGTCCGGGTAAGTTTGAATTTGAAATTCAGGCCGAGGTGGATCATGAGTTCACCATCAACAGGACTCAAGGGCATGGTTACCAGCCCATCATCGCATCGGGCGAAAACGCCTGCACATTGCATTATACAACAAACAACAGCCAACTGGCCGATGGGCAGCTGATGCTGCTTGACATTGGCGCCGAATACGCAAACTATTCGGCCGACCTGAGCCGGACCATTCCCGTAAACGGACGATTCAGCCCACGCCAGCGACAATGCTACGATGCCGTGCTGCGTGTGTTTCGTCAGGCAAAGGGCTTCTACAGACCCGGAGCCACCATCGAACAAATCAACCATCAGGTGTGGCAACTGCTCGAAGCCGAAATGACCGGTCTGAGGCTTTTCACAACTGATGACATAAAAAAACAACCCAAAGACGCCCCGCTCTACCGAAAATACATGATGCATGGCGTGGCACATTATCTTGGCCTCGATGTACATGATGTAGGATCGAAATTCGATCCTCTGGCACCGGGCATGGTACTAACACTCGAACCCGGAATCTATATACGCGAAGAAAAACTGGGCATACGCATCGAAAACGACCTGCTGATTACCAGCAACGGAGCTGTCGACCTGATGGAAGACATCCCGGTTGAGGCTGAAGAAATTGAATCGATCATGGCAACGAAACATTAATATCAAAATAAATAAGACGACTATGTTTGCAAAAGAAGTGTATGCCGAAAGGCGCAGAAAACTCAAGGCGGAAATCAATTCCGGTATTGCCCTGTTTCCGGGCAATCCCGAAGCCTCGTTCAACTATCCGGCGAATACCTACCATTACAGGCAGGACAGTCATTTTTCCTATTTCTTCGGAATCAACCATCCCGGATTTGCCGGTCTGATTGATTTTGAATCTGGTGAAGAAATTTTGTTCGGCACCGATTTTGATATTGACGACATCATCTGGATGGGCGAGCAGCCTTCGGTAGCCGCTCAGGCTGCCGAAGCGGGTATCAGTACCACACATGCATATTCCACCCTCGCAGATTGGATGACCAAAGCATTGAAACAAGGACGCACAATACATTATCTGCCACCCTATCGCGGCAAGGTGATGATCGAACTGGGCAGGTTGCTCAACAAAGCTGCCCATGAGGTGAAAGCAGGTGCCAGCGTTCCGCTGATCAAAGCTGTTGTGAAACTCAAAGAAATCAAGGAACAGCTTGAAATCAGCGAAATAGAAAAAGCAGTGGATGTGGCCTGGCTGATGCATACCACCGCCATGAAAATGGCCAAACCCGGCATGATCGAGCAGGAAATTGCCGGTACCATCGAAGGTATTGCCCTCGCACACGGCGGCCCTGTTTCTTTTCCGGTAATCCTGAGCGTCAACGGTCAAACACTGCACAATCATTATCACGGCAACATACTCACCGGAGGACGGATGCTGGTGGTGGATGCCGGTGCAGAGCTCCCCTCACTGTATTCCAGCGACATCACCCGAACGATCCCCGTTGGAGGCAGATTCAATGCCCGCCAAAAAGACATTTACGAAATTGTGCTGAAAGCCAATATGGAAAGCATTAAGGCAACAGCACCGGGTTTGCCCTATCGCGACATGCACTTCATTGCTGCGCGTACCATTGCCGAAGGATTAACCTCCCTGGGACTCATGAAAGGCAATCCCGAAGATGCCGTTGCAGCAGGCGCACACACCCTGTTTTTCCCCCACGGACTGGGTCATATGCTTGGCATGGATGTCCACGACATGGAAGGAGTAGGCGAAAATCATGTTGGATATGATGAAGAAACAAAGAGGTCGGATCAATTTGGCACAGCATACCTGCGCATGGGCAAACGCCTCAAACCGGGCATGGTAATGACCAACGAGCCGGGCATTTATTTTATTCCTGCGTTGATAGACAAGTTCAGGAACGAAAAGAAATTCATGGATTTTGTCAACTACGACAAGGTGGAACAGTTTAAGGATTTTGGAGGTATCAGAATCGAAGACGATATTCTGATCACCGAACAGGGTCACCGCATTTTGGGCAGACCCATCCCCAAAACTGTAGCAGAAGTGGAAGCCACAGCTGCCGAAACGCGCCAATGGATTAAAATGAACGGAATCTACTGATCTGTTGCCTGTTTCAGGAAGATTCGCTGCCCAGGGTAAAGTGATTAGGGTGTCGGATCGCATCTCTGGTTTCCTTGGCATGCTAAAAGATCAGCAATATCAACTAATGACGAATTACTCAGGATGAAAAGAGCCCTTCTGGATCGCAAAGAAATAGCCTACCATGTAAGTGGCGATGGCCCCTGTCTGTTGCTGGTGCATGGTTTTCCGATGGACCACCGGGTATGGGAAGGCTTCGTCGGGAGACTTTCGCCATATTTCAAAGTCATCTGCCCCGACCTTCCCGGTTTCGGCGATACGGCCATGATGGGCGAAGCCCACAGCATGAACCTCATGGCCAGAGCTGTGAAAGCGGTGCTGGACGAAGAAAAAGTCAGTCGCTGTGTCTTTGCCGGACATTCGATGGGAGGATATGTGGGATTGGCTTTTGCCAAGCATTTTCCGGAGACCCTGGCCGGACTGGTGTTGTTTCACTCGCAGGCTGCGGCCGATGACGAGCAGGCCATCGTTAAACGCAACGAAGCTGTTCTGCAAGTGATTACCGACAAACACGCTTTTCTTGATCAGTTTTTACCCGGATTGTTCGACCCGGCATTCCTGAGCGCACACGCCGCCACCGTTTCTACATTCGACAGCATTGTCAAATCACAAAGCGAAAAAGCCATAGTGGCTGCGCTTGTGGGCATGCGCGACCGCGAAAGCCATATCAGCCTGCTTACCCGCATCGCCAGCCCTGTTTTGTTTATTTTGGGCAAAAGCGACACCCGTATGCCCGCAGTCAAAATCATGGCGCAGGCCGGTCTTCCGCTCCACGCCGAAATGTTAATGCTCGAACATGTGGGTCATATGGGCTTTGTTGAAACACCCTTGCTCACGGCAACAACGATCAGGTATTTTGCCGAAAAATGCTATCTCATCCAATAATCTCATTACTGATTGCATGGCCAATAAAAACAAGGATAAGAATCCCAAAAAAACCGGCTCGCAGAGCGGTCTTCCGGAGCTTGTGCCCGGAACCAGATTATCTATCTTGCTTCTGGGATTAATTTCGGTTTTGTTCTATATCAACACTGTCCGAAACCATTATGCGCTCGATGATTATCTGGTGGTGGAAAACAACGAAACAGTAGCCAAAGGGTTAGCCGGGATTCCTGAAATCCTGACAAGTCTTTACACCGTTGAAAAAAGCAACTCATTCGGATACAGACCAATTGCTCAGATAACTTTTGCCATTGAGCAACAATTCACTGCCGGACTGGACTGGAATGCCAACATCAGTCATTTCGTAAACGTGCTCCTTTACATGTTGGCGGTATGGCTGCTTTACCTGGTACTATTGAGGCTGCTCCGCGGATATAATCCCTGGTTTCCATTGTTGATCTCCCTTGTTTTTCTGGCACACCCTTTGCACACCGAGGTGGTGGCAAGCCTCAAAAACCGTGAGATTCTGCTGGAGTTCATTTTCTCGCTGCTGGCACTCAGAAGTCTGGTCAACTGGGCAGATACGCAGAAAAAAACTGCCTTGTTTGCAGGTATGTTTTATTATGCCCTTGCACTTCTTTCGAAGGAAACCGCCATTGCACAAATCGCCGTTTTTCCGCTGGTGCTTTATTTCTTTACCCCGGCCCGACCCAAACAAATGAAATGGGTGATTGCGGTTGGTGCTCTTATCATGATTCCAGTAATACTGGGCCCCCGAATGATGCTTCCGGAGATGGACCGCAATTTCAGACTGATGGAAAACCCCCTGTTTGTTGAAGAGAATTTCTTCGTGCGCATGGCCACAGCGGTGTACATCCTGGGATACTATCTGAAACTGCTTTTGTTGCCCTTCCCGCTACGTTATTATTACGGCTTCAACATGATACCTCTGACCAACTGGGCCGACCCATTGGTGTGGCTTTCTCTGGTTATTCATCTGAGCTTGTTGTATCTGGCCATCAGGGCATTCCTGAAAAAGTCAGTGCTTTCGTTTTTTATCCTCTATTATTTCATCAACATCTCCATGTATGCCAACATCGTTTCACCGGTTCCGGGCATTGTTGGTGAACGCTTTATGTTCTTTTCTTCGCTTTCCTTTGCTGCATTGACGGCTTACCTCATCCACCGCATCAGCGGTATTCCCTTGACAGAAGGAAAAACAAAACTGCTGCCCGTTGTTGTCAGCTCAATGTTGCTGCTGGCCGTGCTGATTCCTTACGGATATCTAACAATTAACCGGAATGCTGAATGGCGGACACATTTTACTCTCTATCAGGCCGACATGCGCAAACTCAATCAATCCGTTAAAGCCAACGATCTGTTTGCCGGCGAACTGATGAAGCAGGTGAATACCGAGCTCGCCAAACCTGTGAATCCATATAAATTCATCGTTCCCCTGATTGAAAGGGCTACGAATCATTACAAACAGGCATTGCTTATCGATTCAACCCATTGGTCATCATACAACAATCTGGGAATCATCAGTCAAAGGATACACGGCGCTCAGTATATGCTTCGTTCACGAAGCCTCTTCAGCAACGGCGACACACTGAAAGCCCGCCAGGAGTATGAAGGAGGTGTTGCTGAGACCTACAAAGCCATTGAATATTTTAAAAGAGCATTACATTTCAAGCCCAGCTACGATGCAGCTTTGTTTAACATCGGCATGTCATTCGACCAGTTGAATATGCCTGATTCATCTATTGTGTATTACCGCAGATCACTTGCGATAAGCCCATCGGTAATAAACACGCGGTCGCGATTGGCGAATGCACTCTTCCGGACAGGACAAATGGAAGAGGCTGTGCGCGAAAACATGAGCATCATCGAATCCGACCCGGCTTCGGACCTGCCCTACATCAACCTCGGAAACTACTATTACTCACTGGGTGAACGCGAAAAAGCAGTGAATTACTATCTTGAAGCATTCTCGCGAAATCCCAAAAAAGAGATCGCACAGGTTCTGAGCACTTATTATCACGAAACAGGTGATGCCGGGAAAGCAGCGTATTATAAGCAGGCAGCAGAAAACCCTGTAGAAACCCGAAAATGATACAGGAAAACGTGAATATCAAAGCACTGGCCACCTATCTTCCTGAGCGTGTGCTGAGCAACGAGGATCTTTCTGTGCTTTTTCCCGACCTTAAGGTGAAGGAACTGACACGGCTAACAGGTGTCTATCAGCGCCATATCTCAGCCCCCGATGAAACATCAGCCGACATGGCTTTCCTGGCAGCAGAAACCCTTTTTGGCCAGAATGAAGCACTTCGCGAAAGCATCGACTTTGTTATACTATGTACGGCCGGAGGTGACTACAACACACCGGCTTCGGCTTGTATTCTCCAGCACCGATTGGGTTTAATCCAGGATTGTGGTGCTTTTGACTTTAATCAGGGATGCACCGGATATCTTTACGGCCTCAGCTTAGCTAAGGGCCTTATTATGAACGGTTCGGCCACGAATGTGCTGCTGCTCACTGCCGAAACCATCACCAAAACCATTCATCCTGAAGATAAAAGCAACCGGGCCATCTTCGGCGACGGTGCCACAGCAAGTATCATCAACCGTTCGGATGAACAACAGGCAGGCCTCGGTGAATTTGTGTTTGGTACTGATGGCAGCCGCTATGAAGAAATCATCATCCGCCACGGACGCGAACGATATCCCCTGCCCGAGTCGGCACAACCTGATTTTACCGATGCTTACGGTAACATCAAGAACCACGCCAGATTTTATATGAACGGACAGGCAGTTTTTCAGTTTTCGGTGAGCAAAGCCCCCGAAATGGTGCGCCAACTCCTCGAAAAAAACAAGCTTGTTCCCGAACAGATCGACCTCTACATCTTTCATCAGGCCAACCAGGTAATTCTGGAAACCATCGGAAAAAAACTGGGCATCACTTCCGATAAGAATCTGATATGCCTCGCCAACACCGGAAATACTGTTGCTTCCACGATCCCCTTTGCGCTCGAGTATGCCCGGAAACAAGGTCTTCTCAAAAAAGGAACAAGGGTGTTGCTCGGAGGCTTCGGCGTTGGATTCTCCTGGGGCGGAACGGTTTTGACGATATAATCTGGTTTCTTGTTTCTTGCTTCTTGTTTCTTGTTTCTGGGTTTCTCCTTCATTTATTCAACTACTTTATAAACAGTCTTTTTACGGTACACTTTTCTGATCCAGCGGGGCAATACGATGGCGCCGATGAAAAGATAGGGATAATAACTGAGGAAGCGCCAGAGCAGGGCAAGTGGTATGGCCCAGGCAAGATTGGGAATCATGTCGCCCAGAAAGTCGGTGAAAATGAATTCGGCTACACCACTTCCGCCCGGTGTCGGGCTCACCAGAAGTATGATCCACATGGTCAGCTGACGGGCATAAACCAGCAAATGGTCAGCAAAACTCAGGTGGCTGAAGAAAAAGGCCATGAACATGAAATTAACCACCCAATAGCGACTTGTCCACGACAAAAATGTAGCCAGACCCGAACCAAACCAGTATTTCCATGATTTTCCTCTGATCTGTTGTGAGGTGACAATCAGCTGGTTGGCTAATTTTCGGGCACGCATCCGCCACCGTCTCAGAAAAGGAATCATGAACACGAAAGAAAGAAGCCATTTAAAGAAATAGGGATTGAAAAACAGAGTGTAGTAAAGCAATAATGTATAAATCAAGATCAATCCATATCCAATATAAAGTGCCGTGCGCACCCCTTCGGCGAATGGAAGTCCGTCGGGCGGAAAAACCTGACTGCCAAATATCAGATACAAAACAGGCACCATCAGTATGAAAAACACCTCATCGAGAAAGATGGCGGTGAGCACAACTGCAGTACTCTTGCCCGAATTAAGGCCCTCTTTATAAAGAAAATAAATGGCCGGGCCAGTGCCACCTACCACCGAGGGCGACACAGCCGAACTGAATTCCCAAAGCATAATCACCTGAAACGCCTGCCGCCAGCCTATTTCACCATCTGTAAGTATTCTGATGCGGATCATATAAGCCAGGTCGCGCACACCCATCATCATCAAAGCAACAGACAACCAAAACACCGCTGCCCAAGTCCACTGAAAAAAACCAAAAGCCTCAGGGTCGAAATTGCGGTAAAGCATCCAGAAAGCCACACCCAAACCCAGTACTATTGGGTAAACAATACGTCCGGGCCGCAATGATTTCCTCAGATCTTCCATGATGCTAAAATTACTGCAAAAATACAGTTTAGGCAATCACCTACTTGAATCTTAAATAAATAATTGATATATAAATTGTTAAGAAATCTGAAAAAATTCACTAACTGTCACTATGTCATGTTGATTTTTTAACAAACTGTCATTATGGCGTGTATATTGCTGAATATTTTGAGTGGAACAAAATTTGAACGGTCGATGGTTGTAAACATAAAATTAAATAACCCAAAAAATAGGAGGACTAAACCATGAACTTAATCAGATTTAATCAGCATCCGGTGAGTTTGCTCAGCGAACTAATGGAAGATTTCGACAGGAACTTTTTCGCCCGCACCCCCGAAACAAGGGGAATGGTTCCGGCTGTGAACATCCGCGAAAGTGAAGACAACTTTGTGCTTGATGTGGCTGCACCCGGATTGAAAAAGGAAGACTTTAAGATCAACCTCGACAACAATTTGTTGACAATCAGTTCGGAACAGAAGAACGAAAACGAAGAGAAAAACGAGAAGTACACCCGTAAGGAGTTCTTCTTCAACGCCTTCTCTCGTTCGTTTACCCTGCCCAAGACCATTGATCTCGACAAGATCAGGGCCGACTACAAAGACGGCGTACTGTCCATCAGCCTGCCGAAACGCGAAGACGCCAAAGTAGCTGTAAACCGCGAGATTGCCATCGCATAAGCCGGCACATTACACCACTTGATGACACAAGCCCATGCTCAGACGAGTGTGGGTTTTTTGTTTTTTTATGTTTTATGCTTGAGCAAAACGATCAAAGACATTTTTTCATTGACTTGAAAATAATTAGAAGGATATCAGAAAGTTTATGTGTATTTTTATGCTTGCAAAAAACCAAAAACAAAACACATGAATACCTTAATTCAACTAAACTTCAGGGTATCTTTAATCTTTATTTCGTTGTTTGTTAATTACCTCTCTTTCTCTCAGACAGGCCAGTTCGACAAGGTATTCTACAATGGTGAGAGATTTATTTCTATAAGAGCAATGGCACAATCAGAAAGTGGTTCTATTCTGCTGATCGGTGCTGTTTCCAATCAGGGTGCACCAAATCAAATAAATGGGGCACTGATACAACTTGGACCGGAAGGCACGGTTGAATGGATGCGTGCATTGCAGTCGCCCGGAACTACTTATAATATTCATTCGACTGCATCAAATGATGGATGGTTCGTTATTGCAACACAATTCGACACAGATGTTTTCGTTTTAAAATATTCTATTGAAGGCAACCTGTTGTGGCAGCGAGGGATTGATTTTCCTGTGAAAGTAACGCCTTCGGCGATTTGTCACGACGGAGTTGGGGGTTGTGTGCTCATCGGGTCATACGATTATTCAAACTGGCACGACGGACAATCCATGATGCTCGTTGCACGGTTTGGTCCTTCGGGCAATCTTTTGTGGTCACATACTTATTCGGGCGATTTTCCCAAAAGTCGCGGCGTGACTGTCAGACCTGCCGGTGACGAGAACTTTCTGCTTACCGGTTTTCTGTCAGAAACTTCAGGTGTTGCACCTTTGATCGCAAAGATCACCGGCGACGGAAACGCCTTGTGGGGTAAAAAATATCATTCGCCGGATGTTGTTTTTGGAGGAGTTTATGATATGATCAACACCGAAATGGGATTAGCTTTACATACCTACCAAAACGAAAGTTCGAATGATTGGGATGTGGTATTCTGCACCGATCAGGAAGGAGAACCTTTATGGGCAGGTAAATATGAATACTTAACCCAATGGGGATGGACAAATTTTGATTTTTTCGGCAATATTCGTCCTTTGCTCAACACAGATTATGAAGGAAACCTGGTAGTGTCCGGTAACACTTATCAATCTCAGTTCATCCACATAGGCTCAGAAGGAGAAGTAGTCCGTGCCAATATGTATGAAATGTATGGAATTGGTTCCTTAACCTCGCCCGAAGGCAATATGATTGTCATCGGCAATGGTCCCGTTATTTATGTTAAGGGATATCAGGATTATACTGATCCTCATTCAGGTTTAAGCAAGCTAAGTCCGGAAGGCCAAAGCGAAATGTGTATGGCTTATAGTTCATATTCTGAATTTCAAACAGTTCAACTGGAAACTGTCCCAATAGATTTGTTTCACAGTCCGGCGGGGGAGGTTTTCGATGCAATGATGGAAAGCAATGAATTGCTGCTTACAGTCAGAGACACTTGTCTTTCAATCATTGGCAATATATCAGCACTCGATGCTGAACCAGGTGAACAATTAGTCGTCACACCCAACCCCGCCACCACCGAAGCCTGGCTGCAACTGCCTGCAAATATTCCCTTAACAGACATGCAAATAGAGCTTTACAGCCCCACAGGCAGGCTGCTTTATAAGGCACAACCAACAAGCAACTTTCATAAGATTGAAACCGCGAAGCTTCCAGCAGGCTTGTATGTCGTCAGGCTGTGGGATGGAAGAAGCTGGCAGAACGGAAGGTTGGTGGTTAAGTAGGTTTAAAAGTTAGAAGGTTTGAAGGTTTGAAAGTTTGAATGTTTGAAAGTTTGAAAGTTTGGAGGTTGGAAGGTTTGGAAGTTAGGAGGTTTGAATGCTTCGACTATCGCTCAGCACAGGTGTTTGAAAGGTTGGAGGGTTAAAGGTTTGGAGGTTTGACAGTTACCCTAAAGTCAACGATCCAGTCGCTCCCCCATTTTTGGGGGTTGCGGGGCAAAAAGAAGAGTATGTAAACGCTGATTTTTTAGCGACTCTCCTTCAGGGGTCGAGGAAAAACGCTGAAAATCAGCTATCCTAAATATAGCTTGATTAATTTTTGCCAGGCAAAAGATTACCTTCAGCGAGAAAAGTTCGTGCGGCAGCGATGGTGAAAGTAATGGGCAAAGTTGAAGCTTGGTGGTTAAGTAGGTTTTTATTGTTTTTACTTAAAACCCTCTGCCGTATCTTTGTCACCGGCAAACACACAACCGGGATGAAACATCTGGTCATACTCAGCGGCGCGGGCATGAGCGCCGAAAGCGGCATCAAAACCTTCAGGGACGATGACGGACTGTGGCGCAAACACCGTTTCGAAGACCTTGCCAGTCCGCAGGCCTGGGAAAACAACCCTCAACTGGTACTCGAATTTTACAACGAACGCCGGAAACAACTCTTTGAGGTAGAACCCAACGAGGGACACAAGGCATTGAAAAGGCTCGAAGAGAAGTACGAAGTGCAGATCATCACCCAGAATGTTGACGACCTGCACGAAAGGGCCGGTTCGGGCCGGGTGCTGCACCTGCATGGCGAACTGAAAAAGGTCAGGAGTACTGCAAATCCTTCATTGGTGTACACGCTCGACCACTGGGAACTGAAACTGGGTGACTGCTGCGAAGAAGGTGCTCAGCTCAGACCGCATATTGTGTGGTTTGGTGAGCCGGTGCCCAACATCAGTGAAGCCATCAGGCTGGTGAAAAAGGCTGATATGCTGGTTGTGGTCGGCACCAGCCTTCAGGTATATCCCGCCACCGGACTCATTGATTATGCCCCACACGGAATTCCTGTGGTGTTGATAGACCCCAAAGCGAACCCTGCCGCACACCAAAGCCATGTACGCGTGATCCGCGACACCGCCGCACAAGGCCTGCCCAAACTGGTTGACGAACTCCTGCAACAACAATAAACCAATATGAAAATCTATAACCTGCTGATTATTTTCCTTATTGCACTGGTCTCGTGCGGCGAAAACAAAGTGGTTGATCAGGCCGCCATTGACAAGCAGAAGATAGAAGATTACCTGGCCGAAAAACAGCTTGATGCCTTAAGCACAACCTCCGGCTTGTATTATATCATCACGGAAGCCGGAACAGGCAACAAACCCGGGCCGGAGGCAACGGTAACCGTCACCTACAAAGGCTATCTGCTCGATGACCGCGTGTTCGATCAGGGAGATTTTTTTACCGGTGCCCTACCTTCGCTCATCAAAGGCTGGCAGGAAGGAATACCGCTGATCGCCCCTGGAGGAAAGATCAGACTGATCATCCCTTCAGCCCTTGGCTACGGAAACAGAGCTGCCGGCAGTATTCCGCCCAACTCAGTGCTGGTTTTCGACGTCACCCTGCATTATTTCTCCGGAAAATAACCGAAATGTTCCACCACTTTAATGAAACTCAATAACCGCCAAAGGTCAAACAGGGCATTGGCGTTCGTCCGAAAGCATTACCTTTGTCCGGAAGCAACAAACGATGAAACGAATTTGTGTTTTTTGCGGAAGCAGCATGGGATATCAGCGGGTGTACCGCGATGCGGCAGCCGGTTTGGGCCGCCTGCTCGCCGAACGCGGGCTTGGCCTGGTGTATGGGGGTGCTGGTGTTGGCCTCATGAAAGTGCTTGCCGATACGGTGATGGAACATGGGGGAGAGGTAGTGGGCATCATGCCGCAACATCTGGTGGACAAGGAAGTGGCCCATCCGGGCATCCATAAGCTGCACGTGGTGGACGATATGGCCGAACGCAAAGCCATGATGATCGCCCTTTCTGATGGCTTTATTGCCCTTCCTGGAGGATTTGGCACTTTGGATGAGCTTTCAGAAGTGCTTACCTTTAACCAGTTGCGTCTTATTGATAAACCTCTTGGTTTGCTCAATACCAACGGATACTTCGACTTTCTGCTGCGCTTCTTCGATCAGGGGGTTTCCGACGGATTCATCCGCGACGAGCACCGCAACAGCCTTATTGTTTCCTTCGAAGCTTCAGCCCTGCTCAACAAGATGAAACAGTGGCAACCGGTAGCTATGGGCAAATGGATTGACGAGCTAAAAGCTGAAAGCCAAACAAATAAATAATATGGTCATCATTGGCATCACAGGCACACTTGGGGCAGGCAAAGGAACCATTGTTGATTATCTGGTCAGCGAAAAAGGCTTCAGGCATTTTTCGGTGCGCGCGTTCCTGGTGAAGGAGATCGAACGCAGGGGCATACCCGTGAACCGCGACAGCATGACCTCTGTGGCCAACGAACTCAGAGCACGATTTTCGCCCAGTTATGTCACCGACTGTCTGTACGAGGAAGCACTGAAAGGACAACAATCCTGTGTGATCGAGAGCATACGCACACCCGGCGAGATTGCCTCGCTCAGACAAAAAGGACGTTTCCACCTCTTTGCCGTGGATGCGGACCCAAAACTTCGCTTTCAGAGAATCAGTCTGCGCCGGTCAGAAACCGATTCGGTGAGCTATGAAACTTTTCTGGCCAACGAAGCCCGCGAAATGACTTCCGACGACCCGAACAAGCAAAACCTTGCAGCCTGCATCAGCCAGGCCGACTTTCTTTTTTTAAACAATGGCAATGTTGCTGAACTACACGATCAGATCGCACAGGCATTAAAAATTATCGAAAAACATGAGTGATTCTTCGAACGAAAAACCAAAACACCTGCGCCCCAGCTGGGACGAATATTTCCTGAAACTGGCCGATTCGGTGGCTACCAGAGCAACATGCGACCGCGGCCGCAGCGGTTGTGTGATTGTTAAGGATAAGCAGATTTTGGTTACAGGATATGTGGGTTCGCCACGCGGATTGGCCCATTGCGATGAGGTAGGACATCTGATGAAGAAAGTGATCCACGAAGACGGCAGCATTACCCAGCATTGCGTACGCACCGTTCATGCCGAGCAGAATGCCATCACACAGGCCGCCAGACGAGGCATAGCCCTCGACGGTGCCACACTCTATTGCCGCATGACACCCTGCCGCACCTGTGCCATGCTCATCATCAACTGTGGCATCGAAAGGGTTGTGTGTGAAAAAAAATACCATGCCGGAACCGAATCAGAGGCCATGTTTGCCGAAGCCGGAGTGAAACTGGAGTTTGCCAGCGAAGAGGTGCAGCAGTACGAGAAACAGTAATCAACCAGTGGTGGTTTACTCTGCGAACGTGAGTTTCTGACCGTAATCAGGGTCTGCTGAACAATCCGGATGGATGGTGATTCGCTTCTAACCGCAAAGGACGCAGATTTTTTTATCGCAAAGGACGCAAAGGAGGCGCAAAGAGCGCAAAGGGACTGCGCCTAACCAAATTTTACGGATATCAAATATTTCTCTGCGTACTTTGCGCCCTAACTCTGCGCCTTCGGCGGTTAAACCTCTGCGATCTTTGCGGTTAAACTCCGCGATCTTTGCGGTTAAACTCCGCGCCCGCCGCGAGAAATAAATCGTTGCGTTCGTTGCGAGAAAAAAAGAATTTCACGCAGAGACCGCTACGAGAAATATAACGCCGCGCCCGTTGCGAGAAAAAGACATCAATCAGACAGTGTTTTTCTAAAAGCTTCCAAAGCCGGCAAAGCTTTGTTGTTAAAATCCCACAAGGCTTGATTCTCCCAGCTTGAGCCCTGAGTTGACTGGCTTCCCTTGAACGAAATCCACTCTGCACCCCAGTAACAAAAACCTTTTCCTGTTGAAACACTATCAACAGCAGACCTTATTCTGAGCAGAAAATCCAGTTGTCCCTGCTCCGATGCCGGAAATTCATCCAGTATCTGGTCACTACTCCCGATGATGTTGTTGGTCCAGTCGTTCCATCCGAAGGTAAACGGATAGGAGGTTTCGGCGATGAGTACTTCTTTTCCGGTTTGCGATGACAATTCGTGCAACGATTCTTGCAAAGCGTTTATGTCGCGGCCATGCCAGATGGGGTAGTAAGAAATGCCAACCTGATCATAATCCAGCTGTTGCATTTGGTTAAAAAAGGATGGGGCATCGGTGTGGCCTGCATAATGCAGCATAATCCGTATGGTAGTATCTGATTTCCTCACGGCTTTGATGCCGCTTTCGAGCAGGGACCTGAAGCCCGTCATGTTGCCTGCGCTGCCATCCGGCCACAGAAAACCGTTGTTGATTTCGTTGCCGATCTGGATAATGTCTGGCTGAATATGTGTAACGGCTTGTTGTGTAAATGCATAAACACTGTCTTTCAAAGCGTTGAAGGAGATGTTTTGCCATAAGGCAGGCTTGAGTTGGTTTCCGGGATCGGCCCAGGTATCGGAATAATGCACCGTAAGCCAGACCTTCATACCCAATTGCCTGATCTCTTCTGAAAGTGCAGCCACTTCTTCAAGCCCTGAATGTCCATCGGAGGGATTGTTCCACAGTCGGAGTCTTACACAATTGACACCTGCATTTTTCAGGCTTGTGAGCATATCTTCCGGCTGGCCTTCGCGGTTATAAGTGCTGATGCCCGAGGCGCGTATTTGTGGCAGAAACGAAATATCAACAGCCCGTACAAAGCTGTCTTCAGCAACCGGGGGCTCGGTCTGTTGGTCTTTGTCGCAGCCCGCCAGAACATACAGCAGCAGCGCGAGGAGAATCAGATTTCTATGCGGTTTCATTGAAGCAGATTGCTGTTTTAGTTGGGTTGGGTTTCGTCGGGGTAGATAGCGACAAAGGGTTCACTGCCTGCTTTCACAAAACCCCTGAACATACCGGGCGTATTAAAAGGCATGGCGATATTTCCGTATTTGTCCACCGCTATGATGCCTCCACCTGCATCCAGTGCAGATAGTTTTTGCAGCACCACTTCATCGGAAGCTTGCTTCAGGCTTTTGTTTCCATAGAGTATGCGTGCAGAGATGTCGCTGGCTACTGCATTGCGGATAAAATATTCTCCATGTCCGGTGGCCGAAACAGCACAACTGTTATTGTCGGCCCATGTTCCGGCACCTATAACAGGCGAGTCGCCCAGCCGGCCCACCCTTTTGTAGTGCATGCCTCCGGTGGATGTTCCGGCGGCCAGGTTTCCGTTTTTGTCAAGTGCTGCTGCGCCAACCGTTCCTTTCGGTTGAAGAGGAAACTCACGTTCGAGGCGGCTGTTGCGGGTTTTTTCATAGCTTTCCCATCGTTCCGGAGTGATGAAATATGTCGGACTGATAGTGTCCACACCCTGACTCAGTGCAAAAGATTCGGCTCCTTTGCCGACAAGGAAAACATGCCGGCCTTCGTCCATAATTGCCTTTGCGGCCAAAATGGGATTACGGATTGTCTGCACTGCTCCTACAGCTCCAGCCCTGCCTTCACTGCCTTCCATGAGCGAAGCATCGTGTGCAATGTCGCCTGCTTCGTTGAGCACAGCCCCTTTGCCTGCATTGAACAGCGGATTATCTTCCATCAGAACAATAGCAGCCACTACGGCATCCACACTGCTGCCTCCCGACCTGAGAACAGCTTCGCCTGCTTCGAGCGACTCAAGCAGCCCCTGTCTGTATGCGGCCTCAGCCTCAGGACTCATCAGCGAGCGTTCCATCGCACCGGCACCTCCGTGAATGACAAGTACATATTCAGGACGTTCGGCTTCTTCAGCTTTTTGTCTTGTGCATCCCGAAACCAGCATCGCTGTCGCCACGACGAATAGCATCAGCAGCAAAATGCCCTTTAATTGCCTCATTTGAATCATAATCCGGATTTGTTTCTGACAAATGTACGTTTTTGCTCCATAGTAATGCCGTTTCAATAGTAATTACGACAGTTGCATTGGGTGTTTTAACTAAGTGCAAATGCTTGCTGTTGTCCGGTAAATAGGATAATCGGAAACTACTTATAGGTGTTGAATTGAAGGAATTTCATTAAATTGCTTCAATACGTTGAAGGAATTATCATGAATTGCTTCAAAACTCTGCTGTCTTAGCTTTTTCCCATCATAAAGCTGATCAGTTCGCCGATATCATATATGCCAATCAGTTGGCCGGATGTAAGGACAATAACCACCACAATCACCCATTTCACAAAGGTGATGCCTTTTTGAACAGCCATATGCGATGCGATGTACGCTCCGATGATGTTGCCGATAGCATGAATGAGCCCGAATTTCCAGTCAACGGCATTATTACCGACAAACACTGCCAGTGCAAAAACGGTGTAGAGCAGCACTATCCACACTTTCAGGGCGTTGGCGCGAATCAGGTCGAAACCGGCACCGGCAACCAGAGCTGCAAGCAGGAAATAGCCCACACCTACCTGAAACATTCCACCGTATATGCCAATAAAGAAAAAGATGACAAACTGCACCCAGCTTACTTTTTTGGCCATGAGTTCGGGACGACCTTTCAGGAATTTTTCGGTTTTAAAGAACATAAAAAAGATCATCAGCAGCATGACCACAGCAATGGCTTTGCCAAAGGATTCGCGGTCAATGTCAACGGCAAGCCAGGCCCCCAGTATTGAGCCAAGGATTGCAGGAAGGGCAAGCCAGCTCCCTTTTCGGATGTCGAGAACCTTTTTCTGGTAAAAAGCATGGCTTGAAGTCATGTTCTGCAGTATGACGGCAATTCGGTTGGTTCCGTTGGCAACATCAATGGGCAAGCCCATAATCAGGAACACCGACAGGGAGATGATGGTGCCACCGCCGGCAAGGGTGTTGATAAACCCAACCATCACACCCGTCACAATCAGGGCGGTGATTTCGATCCAATTCAGCATAGGGACTGATTTGCGTTCAAAGGTAGTGTTTAGGGTGCTTCAGAGATGCTGCCGCTGTTGATTTTTTTGCCAAAAACACGGACAACAAGCACAAGCAACAGCACCGAAAAAGGCAGCAGCAGCCACATGGACAGCCCGAAGGCAGCCGGGATGGTTCCTGCCAGCAGTGCCACGCTACCCACCGTCAGGGCATAGGGCATCTGGGTGCGCACATGCTCAATGTGGTTGCACTGGCTTGCCAATGAACTAAGTATGGTGGTGTCCGATATTGGAGAACAATGATCTCCGAGCACAGAGCCGGCCAGCACTGCCGAAACCACATTGTAGAAAATCAGCAGGGCATGTTCATGCTCCATACCTTGCTGGTGTGTGAGCATCCATGCCGATGGGAGGATGAGCGGGTACAGAATAGCCATTGTGCCCCAAGACGAACCCGTGGAAAAAGCCACAAGGGCACCCAGAATAAAAGTCAGTGCAGGCACCAGGTAGGGGGAGAAAGAAAGCCGGAGCAACAGTTGTGAGATGAAATCAGCAGTGTGCAGGTGTTTGGTAATCAGCGCCACAGACCATGCAAGCGTAAGGATCAACACCGCCGGAAGCATACTTTTGAATCCGTCAACGACACTTTCAATGGTTTCCTTCAGGCCCAGCAGCCGCTGCGCCAGTGTCATAGCCACTGCTACTACAAGAGCCGAAAGTGACGACCACAGTAGTGCAGCATAAGAATCAGCTGCACCAATGGTTTTGGAAATCTTACTCACAAGACCATGACTGCCATCGTCCCAAACCGACTGATCCCAGCCCGTGTAAACCAGCCCGGTAATCGTCCCGACAATGATCACGAGCACTGGTATCAGGGCGTTGAACGATCTGGCTTTCTTTCCCTGAATCATCAGAGGCATTTCAGCCTGTATTCCATTTTCTGATTCTTTAAGTTGCTTGATTTCCTGATTACCCGAACGGGCTTTCGATTCGGCATTGTACATCGGACCGAATTCGCGATTTGAAAAAATCAGTATAAGAATAAAAATCAGGGCAAGAAATGGGTAGAAACTGTAGCCTAATGAATGGAGAAACACATTGTAAGCTGACTCATCAATGCCTATGGTGGCAATACCGTCCTGAATATAACTCAGCTCGGCCCCGATCCAGGTTGTCACAAATGCCACAGATGCGACAGGCGCAGCAGTTGAATCTACAATATAGGCAAGCTTTTCGCGGGAAATTCGCAGACGATCAGCCACCGGACGCATCGTGTTGCCCACAACAAGGGTATTGGCATAATCATCAAAAAAAATGGCAATGCCCATCGCCCAGGTGGCCAGCTGTCCTGATCGTGCTGTGGTGGCATAGCGAGAAATCCTGTTCACCACACCCTGCATGCCTCCGTTGCGGGTGATGAGATGTACCATCCCTCCTATAGTAGTCGAAAAAACAATGATTGCCATGTGTCCGGGGTCTGTCAGAGAGTCCAGAACATAGGTGTCAACAAGGGTAAGCATGCCTTTGAACAGAGCTGCGAAGAAATGATGTCCTTTATAGAAATAAATTATTGTGGTTCCGCTGAGTATGCCCAGAAACAAGGAAACAAACACCTCGCGCAGCAACAATGCCATCAGAATAGCAATCAGCGGCGGCAAAACCGACATCCACAGCGGAATCGGACGCACCTGCAGTTGCAATTGTTCTGAACCTATTGAAACAGTAAGGGTTTCTTTTTCCGGAAAACTGTAACTGAAAGACGCTTCATTACCATTGAATTGCACATCAATCGGAGAACCATTCAGTCTAAGTTCAGTTAGGCTGTTTGCCAGGCTGTCGCGAAGGGCCATGTCGGAGAAGCTAACCACAACTTCCTGATTTACATGGCTTACTATGATGTCCGGCAGCCTGAGGGTAAATCCTGCAGTTGTGTTCTGATTCGCCTTTGCGATAAAACTCAAGAGCAAAACGAAAATCAGCAAAAAGAAATGGACAGCCGGGCGTAAAAACTTATGTTTCCGGAAACCGCGGTGATGCAACCGGCCGGTTAGTTTGCCTTCCTTCATGCTTGCGGACATTTGAAGGACAAAGATGCACAAAAGAAAACAAAGATGGATGCAAATGTTTGTCAGTGGAAATGTTCTCTGATGGTTTTCTCTATACCGTCGGCATCAAAACCGCAGAGTGCATATAATTCATGGGGTTTCCCATGCGGTATAAAGGCATCAGGAATCCCTAAAGTAATGACCTTCCCTGCAAATCCAAAGCGATTGGCTTCCAAGGCTATTTCGCTGCCCAGACCCGAGGATATCACTCCGTCTTCGACCGTAATGATGGTATGGTGCTCTTCGAAAAGTTTTTGAACCAACGCTGTGTCCATAGGTTTGAGGAAACGCATGTCGGCATGGGTACAGCTGATTCCCTCCGACTGAAGCTTGTCGAGGGCTTTGGTAACAAAATTACCGGGATGCCCGATGCTGGCCACAGCAATGCCTTTTCCTTCCCTAAGCACCCTGCCTGTGCCTGTTTCAACTGCATCAAATGGTTGTCGCCAATCCGTAGTGGTTGCTGCACCCCGGGGATACCTGATGGCGATCGGTAAAATTGCGGATTCAAGTTGAGCGGTAAACATCAGGTTTCTGAGTTCCTTTTCGTTCATGGGTGCTGCTATGGTAATTCCGGGAATGGCTTTTAGATAGGCCAAATCGAAAGCCCCATGGTGAGTTGCTCCGTCTTCACCCACCAGTCCTGCCCTGTCGATGCAAAAAACCACCGGAAGTTGCTGCAGGGCCACATCATGGATCAATTGATCGTAGGCACGCTGGAGAAAAGTGGAATAAATGGTACAGTATGGGATAAGTCCTTCGGCGGCAAGTCCGGCGGCAAAGGTTACAGCATGCTGCTCGGCTATGCCTACATCAAAGCAGCGATCGGGAAAACGCGCTAAAAAAGGGCCCAAATTACTTCCGGTTACCATGGCCGGTGTGATCGCCACGATGTTTGGGTTTATTTCACCAAGTTCAAGAAGAGTTTGCCCAAACACTTCCTGATAAAGGGGAATCTTGTTAATATCAGTGTTATGCACGATGGCTCCAGTCTGTCGGTCGAAGGTTCCGGGAGCATGATATCGTACCTGATCGAGTTCGGCTTTTTCAAAACCTTTTCCTTTGGTGGTAAGCACGTGAAGCAAACGAACACCTTCCTGCTTACTGATAGCTTCAATGGACGGAATCAATTCGTCGAGGTTGTTGCCGTCAACCGGACCGCTGCAACTGATGTTGAATGCCTCGAAAAGTGGGTTGGCAAACTCAGCAAGTCCGGTTTTTTCGGCCTGCAACAGCAGGTAATCTTTGAGTGCTCCCGTGCTGTGATCAATGGAAATGCCGTTATCGTTGAGAACAACGAGCAGATTCACCTTGCTGTTTCCTGACTGATTCAGCGCTTCGAAAAACATGCCCCCTGTGATGGCTCCATCGCCCACAACGGCTATATGCTGCCGCCTGATCTTGCGGATTCGGGCTGCTTCGGCCATGCCTAAGGCTGCAGACAAAGCCGTAGATGCATGTCCGGTTCCGAAAGCATCATAAACACTTTCCGTCATCACCGGAAAACCACTTAATCCGCCCAACTTACGAAGGCTTTCAAACTGTGTACGCCTGCCTGTCAAAATTTTATGTCCATATGCCTGATGGCCAACGTCCCAAATGAGCTTGTCATCAGGTGTGTTGAAGCAATAATGCAGTGCAATGGTCAGTTCCACCACACCTAAAGAAGCCCCCAGATGACCAGGATTCGCTGATACCACATCCAGAATGAAACTGCGCAACTCCCCGGCAAGCATCCTGAGTGATGTCTTACTCAACTTTCTGAGATCGGAAGGTGAACTGATCGTTGCCAGAAGCTTGCCCGGTATTGATGTCATGACCTGATTTTGCGCAAAAATACCAAACTTATCCCTTGGAACCACCCAAAGGTTGTCAGACAATAACCAAATGTCCGGGGGATCGGAGAACAAAGTTTACCAGAATCTATTCCCTTATATGAAAATTTTTCATAAAATTGTAGCCAAATCAACCAAAACTCATGGAACACTACATCATAAGGGCAGTTTTCCAGGATTTTTTTGCTCATCTTAAAGCCCATATGAAACCCACCGACAGGGTAAAACTGTGTCTGGTGTTTAAAGATCATGACCAGATCCAGGACATTCATCTTTCTACTGCTGAAAGGGAAATACTTGACATAGTGCGGATGAAGTATGAACTGCATCCCGGCAAACACCCTTATCTGATCATGGAGGCAGAACCGGGGTTGTTTACTGTGTTGGGCAATAAGGCTTACGCCGAAACAAAATCCTGACTGTCATGGGCTTCCCAGCTGCTAATCAACTCCCGTTGTCATACAACGAACCTCTACCTACAATACATGGAAGATTCGAATCTGTGGTGTCGGCCGGCCCCGAAAGGATTGCGGTTACTGACGAAAGTCTGAGTTTTGACTACAAAACCTTGAACCGTATATCAAATGCCCTTGCAAAAAACCTAACAGACATTTACGGTGCGGAGAACATTGCCATATTTCATGAGAATACCGTCTGGCAAGTTGTCAGTATTCTGGGCATCCTCAAAGCAGGCAAAACCTATGTGCCGCTTGACACCACCTTTCCGCCCGATCGAAACCGGGCCATCATGCAAGAAGCGGGTACAAGACTTATCCTGACCGAAACCGGCCTGACCGCGAAACATCAACACTTCCTGAATGGGTTTGAGGTTGTTTGTTCAGATCAATTCATTGATAAACATGATGTTGATGCTCCAGAAGTTGCAGTTTGTCCAGGGGACCGTGCCATTTTGCTGTTTACTTCAGGTTCGACCGGCAAACCTAAAGGCGTTATTCAGACCCATGAAAACATGGTTCATTTCATCGGTCGCCTGACTTCGTTCTGTGACATCAAACCGGATTTTCGCTTTGCCCACTATCTTTCTACCGGCTTTTCGGCCCATGCCCTGCCCTTGCTCGCTGCACTGCTCAATGGAGGCCATCTGATGCTTTTCAACGTGAAAAAAGATGGAATAACCGCTTTTACAGACTGGTTCACAGCACAAAAAATTAATGCCGCATTGGTATTGCCTTCATTTCTGCGACATTGGCTGGATGTCATTGAGAAAGGAACAACATTCCCCGATCTGAAACTCTTACTTTTCGGCGGTGAAACCCTTTATCGTGGTGATGTGGACAAAGCCCGGAAAGTGTTTGCCCCGCACAACCGGATGATCAATATACTGGCAAGTACCGAAGCCTATCTTTCAAGGGCATTCATCATCAATCATGATACTCCGCTTGTTGGAAACATAGTCCCTGTGGGCTATCCTGTCGAAGGCGTTGATCTGGTTCTCCGCGACGAAGAAGGCAATGACTGTGCACCGGGCGAAACCGGCGAGATCTATCTGCGCAGCAAGTATGTGAGTCCGGGATATTGGAACAACCCTGTCCAAACCAATGCAGATGTGGTGAGGGATATATGGGACAACAACTTGAAAACCCTCAGGACTTACGACAAAGGAGTGATGCGGGCCGATGGATGTGTAGTGCATCTGGGCCGTAAAGACCACATGGTGAAAATAAGGGGCTTCCGTATTGACCTTGCTGAAATTGAAAGTGTGCTCCTGACCGAACCAGAAGTGAAAGAAGCTGTTTGTGCCGTAAAAAAGAACTACCTAGGTGTAGAACACCTCATCGCCTGGATTGTGCCTGCCACCGGCCACATGCCCGATCTGAGTTTCCTCAAAGCAAAAGCCGCCAAAGTATTGCCCGACTATATGGTTCCCTCACGAATCATGCAAATTTCAGAGCTGCCGAAAAACGCAAGCGGCAAAACCGACCGCACCCTGATACCCGAACCGGAATGGAATACTGCGGATGTTGCCGGACGGAAAGAACTTCCGATAGATGATACCGAGAAAAAGCTGTTAATGCTATTCGAGAAAAGCCTGCAGATAAGTCCGGTCGGTGTTACCGACAACTTTCTTGAACTTGGTGCCGATTCCCTGCGTCTTTTTGTGGCTTTCAACAGCATCGAAAAGGAGTTTGGCCGCAGAATTCCTGTTGATGTCCTGCTGCAGCATCCCACCATCAGGCAGATTGCGGGGTTAATCCTAAAACCAATGACTGATGAACATTGATATCCGCAACTTCTTGTTTACAAAGCTGATGAAGCTTTATAACTCGCCTGTTGGTGCTGCACGGATTCCCTATGTACCCGGTTCGGCACTGATCCGAAGAATTGCCGCCTCTAACTATGCCCGCAAGGAATATCTGCTCCACAGAGCAGCACCGTTCAAAGAGTTCTTGGTACATATCGGGTATAAAGGTGACCATGAAGCTATGCTGACGGCTTTTCTGCAAACCCATTTTCACCATGGTTGGCGAACAGCGGCACTATCGCATCTCAGTAACCATGGGCTCAACAAAATGATCCGTTTCGATGGCAAGGAAATTTTTGATGAACACTACAGCAGTGGCAAAGGGATTGTGCTTGTGAACAGTCACTATGGGTGGCCTTCTGTTGCATTATGGCTTTTTACGCGCATGGACTATACCAACTATTACTCTATCATTGGTGAAAAAGGTTCCGAAAGCCTCAAAGTTGCAGGCATCAGAAAAGACTGCCTGCCTCAGTTTCTCTCTGTAAGCAGGGAGTCGAACACAGAGGCTTTCCGGCTACTTTTTCAGGCAAGGGAAAAACTTGAGTCGGGCGGGATTGTGCATATTCTGGGCGACGGTCAGCACGGCCGGGCACATGTTTCACTACCTTTTGGCGGAAAAATAAGGGGTTTCAGGGCCAGTTTTGCCGAATTGGGACTAATCACCGAAGCTGCTCTGATACCTGTTTTTGTAATTCCAGGCGAAGGTCATGGGGCTATTATTCAGTTTCACAAACCCCTCGATAAAGGTACAGACGAAATGGAACATCAGCAGCGCTTAGCACATATCATCGAACAGTACGCCCGATTGCTCGAAAGTAAATGGCTAAGCGCACCACATCTTGTCAACGGAGGTTTTGTGGAAGTGCATATCAGACAGGTAGGAGTGTAACTGGGTTCTGGTTACTGGGTTCTGGTTACTGGGTTCTGGTTGCTGGTTACTGGTTACTGGTTGCTGGTTACTGGTTGCTGGTTAACGGGCTCTCTGAACCCGAAACTCGTAACCCGAAACCCGAAACCCGAGACCCGAAACACTACAAAAACCCAAGTTCAAGCTTTGCTTCTTCCGACAACATGCTTTGGTCCCAGGGCGGTTCAAAAGTGAGCTCCACATCGGATGAGCGTACGCCCGTTATTCCGGCAATCTTTTGCTGTACTTCAACAGGCAGACTTTCGGCTACCGGACAATTGGGGGATGTGAGGGTCATCAATATCTTTACATCGGCATCGTCGCTGATGGCTATTTCATAAATCAAACCCAGTTCGTAAATGTTCACAGGTATTTCAGGATCGTATATGGTTTGAAGCACACTGATGACATCCAGTTCAAGTGCTTTTTGGTGTGTTGTATTCATATCAATTGTTCATTTTAAGTTTGAACACCTGGGCATACAATTTTATCTGTTTGATCATCGACAACAGTCCGTTGGAGCGTGTTGGCGACAGATGCTCTTTGAGACCAATCTTGTCGAGAAAACCCAGATCAGCCTGCAGTATCTCTTCAGGGCTGCGGCCCGAAAGCACCCTGATGAGCAGGTTTATAATTCCTTTAGTGATCACAGCATCGCTGTCGGCACTGAAAAACACCTTTCCGTCCCTGAATGATGCATGCAGCCATACCCGCGACTGACAACCCGAGATCAGATAATTATTGGTTTTGTAATGTCCATCAATCATGGGTATATCCCTGCCCGTCTCAATCAGATAGTTGTATTTGTCGAGCCAGTCTTCGAACACCGAGAACTCCTCAACAATCTGCTGTGCGGTTTCTTCAATCGTCATGGCAGTTTTTTTTTGCAAAGATGCAAATCTTTATGTTAGTGATTTCTTCAAACAAACCTGAGTCAATCCTAAAAAGAAAGGCAGAGTCAACTTTACCTGCACACAACACCACCATAACCCGATATGCAATTCTAAGGCAATGTCTACTAATATAATCAAATACAGACTATTGCCAATTTCACCTACAATATTTCAGACCAGAACATTTTATTGTTAATTTTTTCACAAAAAAATGCTTGATACTTGAACCGTTATGCTAATTTTGCATATCGAAATTTAATCATTATTAAAACCCCAAACGAAATGAAACCCATTACCCTGAATCTGATTTTGTTGTTTGCAGCCGCCATGCTTGTGTTCACCTCTTGCAAGAAAGACGAGGATAACGAACCGGCTAAAAACATTGTTACACTGGGTGCTCAGGAAAACACCACTCATGGCGCATTCTTATCTGTGACCGAGAAGAAAGTGTATAAACAGGCCGATGCTTTCGCTGCCTCTGACAAAATTGATATTCTCTGCTTCTTTGAAGAAGCCGGTGGAAACAACATTGCCATCGCTGCTCCCGGAACCGGTATTAATGGCATTTACACAGGCGAAACCGCACCTGAAAACTGGGCCACCAAAAACCAGACTTATTTCACAGATCCTGCTACAGAAATAACTGTTGCGCAATTCGATCAGCT
>Ga0208244_100689_pt1 | contig 27259 bp, 12 predicted proteins | sample SubbioCR12Aug_5A_FD_184828 | JGI IMG/M metagenome (GOLD analysis project Ga0208244, IMG submission 184828) | Serpentinite rock and fluid subsurface biosphere microbial communities from McLaughlin Reserve, California, USA - CR12Aug_5A (SPAdes) | ecosystem: Environmental > Terrestrial > Deep...
ATCTCCGCGAGCGGGTGCCGGAAGAGCAGCCGCCCCGCCCCGCGCACCCGCACGGGGCCCGCGCCCAGCGCCGTCGCCGAGGCCGGCCTCAACGCCCCAGCCACAACATCCGTGATCCCCGTATAGGTGTTCGCGCCCCCCAGCACCAGCGTGCCCGTCCCGTCTTTAACCAGCCGTCCCGCGCCCGTCACGGGGCACGCCACCGTCAGCGTGCTCTGCCCCTCCGCGCGCAGCGTCGCGCCTCCCTCGTAGCGCAGGATAGAGGGATCCGTGCCGGAGGGGAAGCCGCCCGCGTTGACGTCCGTGCCAGAAGTCCCGCCCGTCGCCAGCAACGTGACGCCACGGTTCGCGTCGTCGAGCGTCACGTCGTTCGTCACGCTGATCCCGCCGCCGTTAAAACGGAGCTGATCAGCCCTAAAGAACGGCGGATTGCCGCCCAGCTTCACCTCGTCGCCGATCCGAAGCCAGAAATTGGTGTGCCCCTCAACATGGATCCTGCCGAGAAAATCAGGGTTGTCCGCGTAGAACGTGGACACGTTGTTGAAATAGGCGGGGTTCCCCTGATTGAAGAGGAAGAGGTCGCCATATCCCGAAAGCGTGGCATACAGGTGCAGGTCGCGCCCGGAATTGTTCCCCGTGACGCGCATGGCATAGGTACGCCCCGCGTCTTGCACGGGGTGCAGCCGGATATTCCCGGCCAAATACTGCCGCACCGGTTCGGCCGTCGAACACGACGCATCGTTCATCATCGTCAGATCCGTGATCGTCGGAACCGCGCTGACCCCCTTGAGCGTGAGGTTCTGCCCGTCCATAACCAGACGTTTCCCCCCGAAAGTCATCGATTGGGTGTGCGGCGTGCGCGGCCCCTGCGTGCGGCACACATACGTCTTCACCCCTGTCGGCTCGTTCGTCGGCGAGAGCCCGTCCGACCAGCGCTCGCCCAGCAGAAACGCCGACGTGTTGATCGGGTCGGAAGCAATCAGGAAAACGATTTTCTCCTGCGGCGTGGGGGTGAAAAGCAGCACCTGCCCGCCGCCCGCGTCGGGCGCCACAGAGAGTTCCCCGATCCACGGCGGCGTCACGCAGAAATCGTAAGAGGCGAAAACATTGAGGTTCGAGGCCGAGAGAACACGATAGGGCGTCTCCATCGCGTTGTTGGTATTGACCACGAACTGGAAAACCTGCATCGGCACCTTACTGACATCTCCCGCCACGCGAATGAGCGTCACATCGGGGTTGGCCTCGGACAAATCCACCTCAAACGTCACGTTGGTCGTGTTCAGCACGTCGAGGCGCCTGATGTCCCATCCCCCCTTCTCGGCAGCGAGCCGGCCGCCCGCCGCGAGCGTCACGTTGCTCAGAACACCCTCACCGATGACGCGCGCCGTGGAACCGGAAACAACCAAGGACGACAGGCCGTGCGAAGCGCCCGTGGCCAGCCGCAGGGTGCCTGCCTCGACGGTGGTCAGGCCGGCATACGTATTGGCTCCCGACAGGCTCAACGTGCCGCTGCCGCGCTTGCCCAGCGGCCCTGCCCCCGTGATCGGACATCCGACCGTCAGCGTGTTCGCGCCGGTCACCTCGAAAAAACCGCCGGGATAGATGTGGCTGCCCGCGTTCAGCGTGTTGTTCAGCGTGAATCCGCGATTCGCGTCGTCGATCATAAAAGTGTTGGTGGCGATAAACGTCGCACCCTCGAACGCCACCTGATCCGACGAGAACGCCGCAGGGTTCCCGCCCAGCCCCTCCTCCGCGACAGCCCCGAACTTGCCGCGCCCGCGCAGCGTCAACTTGCCTGTGTACCCGCTGTTGTCCGCGAGGAAACTCGTCTGCTTGAGCGAGCTGGTCTGGTTCATCGCGATCGTCAGGTTCGCCGTGCCGGAGATCGTCGAATAGATCATGAAAGTGCGCGGATTGTTCTCGTTCGCCGTGAAAGAGGAGGCCGCCGTCACCGAAATGTTGCCGAAGAGCCGCGCCGTGGCATGATCCTGCCCGTGCCCGATCGAGCCGCCCGCCAGCACCAGATCATCGACCGTGATGTTTCCTTGGCTTTTCCACAGAATATTACCCCCCGCGCTGACGGTGAGGCGGTCTCCCGCGAAAACATGCGCCGCCGTCCCCTCCGGTGTGCGCAACTGGTAGCTCCCCGTGCGGTACGTGTGCCCCGCCTCGGGAGCCAACTGGTTGTTCCAGTTGGAGGCGCTGTTAAAGGAGCTGACCCCTATAGCATCGCCCCGGATCAGCACGAACTCATCCGCGCCCACCGTCACCGCAGCGCCCGCCAACAACAAAAGGATGAAAAGTCTCATTGCCGCCGCTCCTTTCCACACGTTCCCGCTATAAGTAAAAATATTAGCGGAAACGGTCAGCCATAACAACCGCAAAGGGTGCCACGTCAGTCCCAGCTTTTCCCTTATTTCCCAAAGCGTGCGTTTCATTTTGCACTTCGTGCGGACGGCGATGTCGTCCCCATTTGATGCAACGGGCACTTGTCCGGCAACAGGGGGTTTAGTAAGATAACGGCAAATCTCTGGCGACAAGGCCTTTTTTTTCCGGAAAGCCGGACGGGCGCAGGCGGACCCGCCCCGAATCGCCCCACATGAGAGTAAGGAAAGGAATCCGAAGATGTTTTACCTTGACCCCCTCTACATCGTCATGCTGCTCCCGGCGATCATCCTCGCCGGTGTCGCATCGCTGCTGGTCAAAACCACCTTTGCGCGCTATTCGAAGGTGCGCGCCTACTCCGGTATGACCGGCGCACAGGCCGCCGAACGGATGTTGCGCAGCAACGGCATCTTTGACGTGCGGGTGGAGGAGACGCAGGGCTTCCTGTCGGATCATTACGATCCCACCCAGAAAGTGCTGCGGCTCTCGCCGGACGTCTACCGCGCCAATTCGCTGGCCGCGATCGGCGTCGCCTGCCACGAGGCGGGACACGCGCTGCAGCACGCCGCCCAGTATGTGCCGCTGATGCTGCGCTCCGCGCTCGTTCCGGTCACCAACTTCAGCAGCATGTTCGCGTTTTACGTTTTCTTCGCGGGGATCATCTTCCGTTCCCAGCCGATGCTCTACGCGGGCTGCATCCTCTTCGCGCTCGCCTTCGTTTTCTCCGTCATCACCCTGCCTGTGGAATGGGACGCGAGCGCCCGCGCCAAGCAGCATATGGTGATGTCGGGGATCGTCTCGCCGGGGCAGGAGACCGAGGCGGGACGCGTCCTCAACGCCGCCTTCCTGACGTACGTGGCGGCAGCGGTCAGCTCGCTGATGACCCTGCTCTATTACCTCATGCGGGCGGGCATCATCGGCGGCGGACGCACCCGCGACTGACGGCGGAAAGACGGCAACGGTGCCTCTGCGGCACCTGCCGCCAGCCCTCAACATCAACAAAAAACATCTAAACAAACAAAAGGAGCGCTTCGTTTCCATGAGCAAAAAGACCCATGTCTTCAAGGCCGAAATCCAGCAGGTTCTGGATCTGGTGATCCACTCTCTCTACTCTAAAAAAGAAATCTTCCTGCGCGAGCTGGTTTCCAACGCTTCCGACGCGATCGACCGCGCGCAGTACCTCGGGCTGACAGACAAAACGGTCGTCGCGGACAGCCCGGAGTGGAAGATCGACATCATCGCGGACAAAGAGGACAAAACGCTGGCCGTCTCCGACAACGGCGTCGGCATGAGCGAAGAGGAACTCGACAAAAACCTCGGCGTCATCGCCAGCTCGGGAACAAAGGCTTTCGCGCAGGCCCTGAAGGAAAAGGACGGCGCCGCCAACCTCCCCGAGCTGATCGGCCAGTTCGGCGTGGGCTTCTATGCCGCCTTCATGGTGGCGGAGTCGGTGACGGTCATCACCCTGCGACGCGGCGAGAACCAGAAGGCCGTAAAATGGACGTCCACGGGCGACGGCACCTACACGCTGGAGGATGCCGCCCGCGACAAGCCCGGCACCACCATCGTCCTGAAACTGCGCGAGGGCATGGAGGATTACCTGAACGAGTGGCGCATCCGCGAGCTGGTGCAGAAGTACTCCAATTTCATCGCGTACCCGATCCGTTTCGGCGAAAAAGGCGAAGCGCCGAAAGAGGACGCGCCGCCGCTCAACACGATGAAGGCGATCTGGAAACGCGCGAAGAGCGAGGTCACCGAGGAGGAGTACAACGAGTTCTACACCCACCTGACGCACGACCACCACGCGCCGCTCAAGACCGTGCACATGTCGGTGGAAGGCGCGATCGAGTTCCGGGCGTTGCTCTACCTGCCGAAAGAGGCGGGCTTCGACCTGCTGATGCCGAACAAGAAGCACGGCCTCAACCTGTACGTGCGCAACGTGTTCATCGGCGCGGATTTCGACCTCCTTCTGCCCGAGTACCTGCGTTTCGTCAAGGGCGTTGTCGATTCGAGCGACCTGCCGCTGAACGTCTCGCGCGAAATGCTGCAGGACGACGCGGTGATCCGCAAGATCAAGAGTAACATCACGGGCAAGATCCTCGCGACGCTGGCCGAGATGATGAAGGACAAGCCCGAGGAGTATCAGGCCTTCTACGCTGCCTTCGGCCGCATCCTCAAGGAAGGCATCCATTTCGACTGGGAGAACGCCGACAAGCTGAAGTCGTTGCTGCTGTTCCACTCCGCGAAGAGCGAGGGCGACAAGCGCATCGCGCTCAAGGATTATGTCGCGGCCATGCCGGAGTCGCAGAAGGAAATCTACTACCTGCTCTCGGAAAACCTCGATACCGTCCGGCAGTCGCCGCACATCGAAGCCGTCACCAAGCACGGCTACGACGTGCTCTTTTTCGTCGACGCCATCGACCAGTGGGTCATCGACAACCTGCGCGAGTTCGACGGCAAGAAGCTGGTGGCCGTGGACAAGGGCAACCTTGAGCTGGGCACCGACGCGGAGAAGGCCGAGTCCAAGAAGAAGCTGGAGGAGGCCTCCGGCGACTATCAGGCGTTGGCGGCCTTCATCAAGGAGCGGCTGAAGGACGACGTCAATGACGTGCGCCTCTCGCCGCGCCTGACGGATTCGGCCTGCTGCCTCGTGGCGGATGAGCACGCCATGAACGCCAGCATGGAACGCCTGATGCGCGCGATGAACCAAGAGGTGCCCAAGCAGCTCCGCACGCTGGAGCTCAATCCCGATCACGCCCTCATCAAGCGGATGAAGGCCATGCTGGACGCCGACAAGGACGATCCGAAACTCGCCGGTTACGTCGAACTGCTCCACGGGCAGGCGCTGCTCGGCGAAGGCTCGTCCCTGAAGAACCCCCAACACTTCACCCGCCTTGTGGCGGATCTGATGGCGAATGCGTGAAAACGCGAGAGAGAGGCGATATGTCCGGAAAGAAACGGATCCTCATTTCGGTGCTGGTATCGGTCTGTGCATGTCCCTCTCTCGCTGACTACCGCCCCGCCCCGGTGCCGTTGATGACGGTCTGGGGCGAACGGCTGACGCCCGAGACCGCATGGCGCGAACATCCCCGCCCCCAACTGGTGCGCGACGGCTGGACGAACCTCAACGGACTGTGGGATTATGCCGTCACGCCGAAAGACGGCGGGCAGCCGACCGCGTGGCAGGGACAGATCCTTGTGCCGTTCGCCATCGAGTCGGCACTCTCCGGAGTGGGACGCATGCTGGAGCCGAACGAGCTGCTCTGGTATCGCCGCACCTTCACGGACCAGCCGAAAAAGGGCCAGCGGCTCCTGCTCCATTTCGGAGCCGTCGACTTCCGCGCCCAAGTGTGGGTCAACGGCATCGAAGTCACCGATGTGCCACACGAGAGCGGCAACCTGCCCTTCTCGCTCGACATCACCGACGCGGTTCACGCGGGCGAGAACGAGCTGATCCTTTCGGTCTGGGACCCGAGCAACGAGGGGTTCCAATCCGTCGGCAAGCAGCACCTGAAACCGCACGGATGCATGTACACGCGCGTCTCCGGCATCTGGCAGACCGTCTGGCTCGAAAGCGTCCCCTCAACCTACATCACGGGATACAAGGTGGTGACCGACATCGACGCGGGCACCGTTGCCGTCACGCTTCAGACGCAAGGCAACCTGATGGGAGCCAAGGCCGAGATCGAAGTCCTGCGCGACGGAAAGACGCAGGCGCGGGCAAAGGTCACGGCATGGGAGCGGCCCGTCATCCTGAAAATAAAAGACCCGCAACTGTGGTCGCCGGACACCCCGACGCTCTACGACCTCCGGCTGACCCTCGATGCGGCAGGCGGCAAAGACACCGCTGGCGGCTATTTCGGCATGAGGAAAATCGAGTGGCGCAAGGACGCGAAGGGCGTGCCTCGCTTTTTCTTCAACAACCGTCAGCTTTTCCTGCAGGGCACGCTGGATCAGGGCTGGTGGCCCGACGGACTGCTGACGCCCCCCTCCGACGACGCGATGGCCTTCGACATCACCCTGCTGAAACGCTGCGGCTTCAACATGATGCGCAAGCACATCAAGATCGAACCGCTGCGCTACTATTACCTCTGCGACAAACTGGGCCTCATGGTGTGGCAGGACATGGTCTCCGGCTGGCAGGACGGCGAAAACCGCTACGCGCTCTACCGCCGGGAACTGAAAGGCATGATCGACCTCTTGCAAGCCATCCCCAGCATCGTGATGTGGGTGCCCTACAACGAGGAATGGGGCCAGCCCGGCAAAGCCAAAACCAACATGACGCAAACATGGGTCAAGCGCTACGACCCCACACGTCTGGTGAACGGGCCGTCCGGCTGGACAGATCACGGCGTCGGCGACACGAAGGACATGCACAAGTACCCCGGGCCGGACATGTTCCCCGTCATGGAAGACCGTGTTTCGGTGCTCGGCGAGTTCGGCGGGATCGGCCTCATGATCGAAAACCACATGTGGGCGAAAGGCGGCAACTGGGGGTACGTCAGCGACAAGACGCAGGAAGAGTCGTTCGCGCGCTACACCGCGCTGATCAACCGCCTCGCCCGCCTCGCCTCGCGTGGCCTCGCGGCCTCTGTCTACACGCAAACCAGCGACGTGGAGATCGAGACGAACGGCCTCGTCACCTATGACCGCAAGCACGTGAAATATGATCCCGAGGCACTCGCCCGTCTCCACCGCGCCGTCTACGAGGCGGGACTCAAAACCGTCTCCGTGACCCATCAGGAGCTTCTGCCGACATCCAAGGACACGCCGCAGCGTTGGCGCTACACCTTTGAGAAGCCCGCCGAAGGGTGGCAGAAGCCGGATTTCGCCGACAGCGCGTGGGCCGAGGGCGAGGCCGGTTTCGGCAACGAAAGAATCAAGGCCGACCACAAGGAGGCGCGCGTGCGGACGGCATGGGAGACGCCCGCCATCTGGTTGCGGCGCACGTTCGAGTTCAGCGGCGAGGTGCCGACCCAGATCGATCTCAACATCTTCTACGACGAGGATGCCTCGGTTTACCTCAACGGCGTGTTGCTCCGCACGTTCAAAGGTTACAACACGCGCTACGCCGCCGAGGAGATCGACATGGCCGTCTTCGCCAAAGCCCTGAAACAGGGCCGCAACGTCTTGGCGGTGCATGCCGTGAACGCCATGGGCGGCGCGTACATCGACCTCGGTCTCGATACCGCGACCGAGAAATGATGCCGTTCCGCAGGCGGATGAAGCTGGCGGACGTTGGGGACACTCATGCTTGAACATGTGATGGAACTGCTGAACGGGGCGCACGGCTCCGACATCATCCGCGCCGTCAAGGTGGTGTTCCTCGCGTTCCTCACGGTCACGGCGGCGGCGATCCTGTTCGCGCCTTCCGTCAAGCGCGGCAAAACCAGCTACACGCTCCTGCGCCTCGTGTTCACCGCCGCCCTCCTCGCGGTCTTGTGTTATCAGGCCACGTGGCAGCTCTTCGGCTTCACAAACCCGCAGTTCGTCAAATTCATGCGCCGCTACAACAAGCGGCCCAACGCCGCGGAAATGCAAGTCATGCGCGGCCCGCTCCTCGACCGGCGCGGCATGGTGCTTGCCGCGCCGGTTCAGGGCGACATCTGGGGCCGCCGTTACCCGCTGGGCGAGGCGGCGGTCCACCCGCTGGGCTACTACCACGCGCGCTTCGGCATCACGGCGGTCGAACGCGTCTGCGACCCTGTCCTCAGCGGATTCGCCACGGAAAAACCCGAAGACCTGCTGGGCCGCGTCCTGTTCGCGCAACGGGCCGAAGAAGGCGGGGCCGTCACCCTGACCCTCGACCAGCGGCTCCAGCAGAGAGCCTACGACCTGCTCGACGGACGCAAGGGCGCGGTTGTGGTCATGCAACCGGACAGCGGCGACCTGCTCGCGTTGGTCAGCTCCCCCGGCTTCAACCCGCTCACCCCGGAAGAGGCGCTGTCCGACGAGGAAAACGCCCCGGCCTTCAACCGCGCCGTGCAGGGCCGTTACCCACCCGGCTCCACCTTCAAGATTCTCGTGGCTGCCGCGGCCCTCGAAAAAGGCGCCTCTCCTGTCCTGCCCTGCCCCGCACTCGGCTACATCGCCGGGCCAAACACCCCTCCGATCCGCGACAGCGAGTATTACGCCTTCGCGCGCCGGGGAGCCGTCTGGCCCGGCTGGGGGCGGCTCGACATGAAGGAGGCGATGACCCATTCCTCCAACGTCTATTTCGCGCAACTGGGCGTGGCCTGCGGCACGGCTGCCTTCAACGACATGATGGCCAAGGCTCGCATCAACAGCCCCTTGACCTACCTCCCCGGAGCCGCAGGTGACCTGCAAAGCGCCCCCGGCAACATATCGGAAATCAAGAAGCGCCCCGCGCTCGCCCTCCTTTCGATCGGACAGGGCGAGGTTCTCACAACGCCCCTGCACGTCGCCTGCTACACCGCCGCCGTGGCGGCAGACGGCAAGATGATGCGTCCGCGCCTGAACCTCAACACCCCCGCCAGCGAAGAGTCCCGTCTCTTTTCGCCCGCCACCGCCGAGCGGCTCAAAGCCATGCTGCGCGATGTCGTCACGCGCGGCACAGGCAAAGGCGCCAACGTGCCGGGGCTGGAAGTCTGCGGCAAGACCGGCACGGCGCAGGCCCCCAGAGGAGACGACCACGCGTGGTTCACCTGTTTCGCACCGCGCAAGGCCCCGCGCATCGTCGTCACCGTGCTCATCGAGAACGGCGGCTTCGGCGCGCAGGCCGCGCTCCCCGTCGCCCGCGCACTGCTCGAAGAGGCCGACCGTCTCGGGTACGTGCGCCACAGGGAGGGACGCACGCCATGAGCCGGAAGCAAAACATCCTCACGCCTGTCGCGGCGGCGGCAGGCATCTACATCCTCTCGCTTTTCGCCGTCGCATGCGCGTGCTTGTCCATCCTCTCCGTCAAGCTCGGCAACGCGCCGGTCATGCCGTGGGAACAACTGATCCCGCTCAGCGTCTATGCGGCAGGCATCCCCCTCGCGCTGATCTGGCTGAGGGCGCTCGGATGGAAGGGCGACGCCGGGCTGGTCGGCGCGGTCATCCTGCTCTGCGGCATGGGACTCGTCATCCAGTTCCGCATGGGCAGTTTCAGCCAAGGCCTGAAAAACCCGCTGGCGCTCGCTCCCTTTCCCATCGGGCTCGCCGCGTTCATCGCAGGCGCCACGCTCACCGCCAAAGGACGCGGCACATGGCTGGCCAAGACCGGCGGCCTCGCCTACCTCGCCGCCGCAGGCGTGCTGGCCGCCATGATGCTCCTCGGGCGACGCTACCGCGGCGGCATCTACATGCCCGGCAACATGAACCCCTCGGAAGTCGTCAAGCCGCTGCTAGTCTTCTTCCTCGCCGCCTACCTGAGCCGCCGCCAGAAGGAGTTCTCCGAGACGCAAAACGGCATCCCCGTGCCACCGTTTCTCTCGCTGCTGGGCCTCGTCTTCCTGTGGGCAGGCCCCATGATCCTGACGATCCTGCTGAAAGACCTCGGCCTGATGATGCTGCTCAACGCCATCCTCATCGTCATGCTCTTCGCCGTGGCACGTTCCACAGGTTATCTCGCGATCGGTCTCGCCGCCGCCACCGCCGCAGGCTTCGGCATGCGGTTCCTCTCCTCCAACGCGCGGGCCCGTTTCGACGTGTGGCTGCACCCCTTCGCCGACCCCACCGGCAAAGGCTGGCAGATCCTGCAAGGACTCTCCGCCATGTACTCCGGCGGCGCGTGGGGTTCAGGACTCGGCTCGGGCGTCCCCCAAACCGTCCCGATCGTGTCTTCCGACTTCGTTTACGCGGCGCTGGCTGAGGAGATCGGCCTCGTCGGCTGCGCCCTCTTGCTGATGGTCTACGCGGTGCTCTTCTCCCGCGGGCTCCGTGCGGCAGGCGCGGCGCGTACCCCCTTCGAACGGCTCCTGTGCGTCGGACTCACCGCCTCCATCGCCGTGCAGACACTCCTCAACGTCGCGGGCGTCACCAAAGCCCTGCCTATGACGGGCATCACGCTCCCCTTCATCAGCCACGGCGGCAGCAGTCTCATCACCACCCTGCTCGTCGCGGGCCTTCTCACCGGCCTCTCAGACCGGAAGGGCTGACCCCGTGAACCACCCGAAACGTCAGAAATAACGCGCGGCAGCCTTCACGTCTTCCGCGATCTGGCGGGCCAGCGCGTCCGGCGACTCGAAAACCCGCTCGTCGCGCAGCCGCCCGAGAAAAGCGACCTCGATGGTCTTCCCGTAAAGGTCGCCCTCAAACCCCAGCAGGTGCGTCTCAAGCACCGCGCGATCCGGCGTCACGTCCGAAAACGTCGGATGCACCCCGAGGTTCGCGACCCCGTTGTGGCAGCCCCCCTCAACCGTCACCCGCACCGCATACACGCCGTTCGGCGGCAGCACCTCGGTACGCGGCTGAACGTTCGCGGTCGCCACATTCAGCGTCTGCCCGATCCCCCGCCCCCGGATCACCGCATCGCGCACCGAGTACGGACGCCCGAGCATCGCCGCCGCGTCGTCCAACCGCCCCTCACGCACCGCATACCGGATACGCGTGCTGGAAATCTCAAGCCCCAGATGCTCCGCGTACGGCACCACCACCACGCGGAACCCGTACACCTTGCCGAACTGCGCCAGAAGCTCGGGCGTCCCCGCGGCACGCCGCCCGAAACGCCAGTTCTGTCCGCACCGGATCTCGCTCAGCTTCGCGGCGTTGCCTTTGCCCGCCCCCTCCTCCGCGTGGGGTTTGCCGCACAGCCAGCGGACAAACGCCTCCGGCTCCTGCGCCGCAAGCTGCCGCGTGAACTCCAGCACCAGCACCCCGTCGATGCCGAACCCCTCCAGAAGATGCAGCCGGTCCTCCAGCGTGCACAGCAGCGGCGGGCACTTCGCTGGAGACAGCATCGCCAACGGGTGACGGTCGAACGTGAGAACCCACGCCTGCCCCCCCATCTCGCGCGCCCGTTCCATCGCGCTGGCAAGCACAAGCTGGTGCCCGCGGTGCACGCCGTCGAAAAACCCTGCGGCAAGCACGACCGGCCCCGGTATCTTGCGGAACTGCGCTGGTTGTGTGAGCACTTTCATAATCGGGCCCTATTTTTGCATGTGTCCCCGGTTTTGGGAAGCCAATTGATCGTTCCCGCACGCCGCGCGGAGTTGACCCGCGCTCGCCACTTGACTTCCTTCCCGAAAAACGCTTTAATGCCGCCGTTTCAAATGAGCAGCAAGAAAGCATACTTTTACTTTAGCTACTTTAGGTCGCCGGACACACGGTTCGGGTCGGCCCGATAGCTATTGTATATCGGGAATGACTTTGAATGAACCGCGTGTCCGGCAAAGGACACGCGGTTTTTTGTTTTTGCACACAACACAACAAAGGCACACATCATGATCATCGTTCTTAAGCGTCACGCATCCGAAACCGACATCGCCACCGTCAGCGACCTCGTCTGCTCGCTCCGCTACCAGCCGCGCATCATCCGCGGCGTCGAGCAGACCGTTCTCGCCTGCATCGGCGACGAACTCAGCAACCGCTCGCTCGAAGTCCTGCGCAACCTCCCCGCCGTCGAGTCGGTCTTCCCCGTCCAAAAGAAGTTCAAACTCGTGTCCCGCGAGTACCACCCCTCCGACTCGGTCGTCAACGTCAAGGGCTCCCTCATCGGCGGAGGCCACATACAGGTCATCGCCGGCCCCTGCGCCATCGAAAGCTACGACCAGTTCCGCGCCGCGGTCCTCGACCTTACACGCTGCGGCATCACGCTCGTCCGCGCCATGCCCTTCAAGCCCCGCACCTCGCCCTACGACTTCCAGGGCCTCAAGCTTGACGGCGTCAAAATCATGCGCGACATCAAGGCTGAATTCGACATCGCCCTCGTCTCCGAGGTCCCCGGCCCCGCGCAGATCGAAATCCTGCGCGATGTCGCCGACATGTTCCAGATCGGCGCCCGCAACGCGCAGAACTACGACCTGCTTGAGCACATTGCCCACGCGGGCAAGCCGGTGCTCCTCAAGCGCGGCATGGCCAGCACCGTCGAGGAGTGGCTCACCGCCGCCGAATACCTCGTCGTCAACGGCTGCCCCCAGGTCGTCCTCTGCGAGCGCGGCCTCCGCTCCTTCGACAAAGCCACGCGCAACCTTCTCGACCTCGGCGCGGTCGCGGTCGCCAAGCAACTCTCGCACCTCCCCGTCATGGTCGATCCCAGCCACGCAGCGGGCACCCGCAGCCTCGTGCCTGCCCTTGCCCGCGCCGGCCTCGCCGCCGGGGCGGACGGCATCATCGTCGAGGCCCACCCCGACCCCGTCAACGCCTTCAGCGACGCCTCGCAACAGCTCGAATCCTCCCAGTTCAGCGACTTCCTCAAGGATCTCCAGCCGTGGCTCGATCTCGCGCGCGGCCTCCATGCCACCCCCAACGCCTAACGCCACATACCGCCATGCAAACAACCCTCTATCTCGGCCCGCAAGGCACCCACTCCCACGAAGCGGCGCTTCAGCATTTCGGCCCCGACGCCTGCCTGATGCCCTGCCTTTCGCACTACGACGTCTTCGACCGCCTCTGCGCCGCCAACGCGCGCCCGCGCCCGCAGGCGATCGTCCCCGTCGAGAACTCCAGCGAAGGCCCCGTCACGCAGACGCTCGACCAACTCGCCGCCCGCCCCGGAGTGACCATCACGGAAAGCTTCTCAATGCCCATCCGCCACCACCTGCTGGCGCTGCCCGGCACGGCCAAGCTTTCCGCCATCCAGCGCGTCTACAGTCACCCGCAAGCCCTCGGCCAGTGCCGCGATTCGCTCCGCGCCCTGCTGCCTCATGCCGAACTCCTGCCCGAATCCAGCACCGCGGCCGCCGCGCACCGCGCCGCCCGGGAACAGGGCGCCGCCGCCCTCGCCTCCGCTGCCGCCGCACGGCTCAACGCGCTCAAAATCCTGAAGCGCGACATGCAGGACAGCAATGAGAACGTCACCCGCTTCTTTGTCGTCACGGCCAGCCGCAAGCCCGTCAAGCCGCACGCGAAGAAGCCGCACGCCTGCCGCTCGCTCATCCACCTCGTCATCGGCAACCGGCCCGGCGCTCTCCTGCACGCGCTCGCCCCCTTCGACGCGAGCGGCGTCAACCTCACCTTCATCCAGAGCCGCCCCCTTCCCGGACGCCCTTGGGAATACGGCTTCTTCATCGAAGCCGCCACCGACTGGAAGGCCCCTGCCGCAGAGGCCGCGTGGCGGCTCGTCCTCGCGCTCTCGGAGTCCGGGCGGAAAATCGGCACCTATCCCGTCAATTGACCCGAACAATTGCGTAGAGGAATCCCGGCATCGTGCTATAATACGGGCCATTTGAACGGGTTCCACGGCAGCCCTTTTCTCACGAACGACCTCACATGAATAAACTCGCCCAGCTCCGCAACATCATCGCCTCGCTCGACGAGACCCTCGTCAAGGCCTTCTGTGGACGCGCCGTCTTCAGAATCAACGGCGAACTCTACAACGAACTCAAACGCCCCCTTTCCGTCGCCGAGACCGCCTCCCTCTTCTGCACCGCATCCACCATCGCCGGACGCGCCCATATCATGCGTCCTCTTTACATCAACACCCTGCTCCCCGTCCTCTGCGCCCCCGGCACCGACGAAGACCGCCGCAAGTGCATCGCCGCCGACGCCAACTGCATGAACGCCCTCGTCCAGCGCCTCAACCTCTCCGTCCACGTCGCCGCGCTCAAACTCGAGGAAATCCCTGACGCCCTCCGCATCCCCCTCGAAAACCGCGATCCGGTTCTCATGGAGGAAGCCATCACCAACCACACCGTCGAGGCCGAGGTCATCGCCCGCATCCTCGCCATGTCCCGCGAGCTGCACGCCAACGAAGCCCTCCAGAAAAAAATCGCCGCCCTCTACGAAACGTGGATCATCCCCATCTCCCGCAGGATACAGGTCAACGACCTCCTCGCGAAATACCGCCACCTGCCGCCCTCCCCCACACCCCGCGTCCCATGACCGTCGCCTTCAAAACCTTCGGCTGCCGCCTCAATCAGGCGGAAACCGCCCAGTTCGAAGACGACTTTGCCGCCGCAGGCGTCCGCCGCGTTCCTCTTGACACCCCCGCCGACGTCATCGTCGTGCACTCCTGTGCCGTCACCCGCAAGGCCGAGCACGAGGGCGTCAAGCTTCTCCGCTCCCTTCGCGCGAAGTGGCCCCACGCCTGCATCGTCCTCGCAGGCTGCGCCGCCGCCTCAATTCCGGCCGACGCCCGTGCCGCGCTCCCCGCCGACCTGCTCATCCCCCCTTCCCGCAAGGCCGATCTCGTCCCCGCCGTCCTCGCCCGTCTCCGCCTGCCGCCCGCCCCCACACCTGCCGCCCCCCGTCCCCCCCAACGTGCCACACAGCGCGCTACCCTCAAGATTCAGGACGGCTGCGACTTCTTCTGCGCCTACTGCATCGTCCCCCACACGCGCGGCGCACCTGTCAGCGCCCCGCTCGAAACCGTCCTTTCAGAAGCCCGCGCCCTCATCGACGCCGGCTTTCAGGAACTCGTCATCACCGGCTGCAACATCGCCTGCTATGACGCCGGAGGAAGCACCCTCCCCCAACTCCTCCGCGCCCTCCTCCGCCTCCCCGGCCTCGGACGCCTCCGCATCGGATCCATCGAACCCGGCACCGTCGAGCGCGACATCATCCGCCTCATGGCCGACTCCCCGAAGATCTGCCGCTTCCTGCATCTCCCCGTCCAGAGCGCCGACGACGCCACCCTCTCCCGCATGCGCCGCCGCTACACCGCCGCCGACCTCCGCGAGACCCTCGGGCTCGCCCTCGGACTCATGCCCCGACTCGCCCTCGGAGCCGACCTCATCTGCGGTTTCCCCGGCGAAACAGAGGACGCCTTCCTCCGCACCCTCGCCTTCGTCACGAAACACCCCTTCAGCAACCTCCACGTCTTCCCGTACAGCGAACGCCCCGGCACGCCTGCCGCCACCTTCGGCGGCGCCATCCCCGAGCCCGAACGCAAGCGCCGCGCCAAACGCCTCATCGATCAGGGCCGCATCAACCGCGACACGTTCGCGCGGCGTTTCCTCCAGACCCCCGTCGAATGCCTCGTCGAACACTTCGACGCCCACGGCCTCGCCCACGGCTGGAGTTCGGAATATCTCCCTTGCGCCGTCAGCGGACTCCCCCGCGACCGCCGCCGCACCCTCTGCACCTTCACCCCCGACCGTCTCCACAACGGAACCCTCACAGGCCCGTCCCGTTAAACGACGCCAACCTGCACGTCCAATAGGGACGCCACCCACGGGCGCACGTCACGACGGCTGGACAATCACCGAAACGCCGTCCGGGATCACCGTGACGCCTGCCGACGCGCCCGCCGTGGCGAACGCCATGCGGAGCGCCTCTTCAAGGCTCGCCGCGTGTTCCATGTGCATCGCGCGGATCAGCCCGCCGTCGCACAGATCCGTCACCAGAATCACGCGGTGCTTCGACAGGATGCGGCAGAGGATCTGATACTCCCATTGGTCCGGCGGCGTCTCGGACTGCGGCACCGTCAGGATGCGCTCCAGCAGGCGTTGCGGACTCTCCGCCTCGGCCATCGCGCGGAAGAAATGCTCCCCACCCGCGCCGTCGCTGCATCCCGCCACCATGATGATGGTGCCGCCCGCCTTGCAGCACGCCTCTGCCGCCGTCATGCCCTTCACGGCCTGATAGATGTTCTGATCCAGCGGATAGCCCCCGTTACTGGTCACCACGATCTCGGCAGGCACGGCCCCCACCGCGACCGCACGCGCCATCTGGCGGCACCCCTCCTCATGCGCCGCCACGGGGTCACCCGCAAACGCCGCCGCGATCGACTTGTCGGGATTGAGCGTCACATTCAGGATAAACGCCAGCTTCACCTGCCGCGCCGCGGAAAGCATGTCGCGGTGGATCGGGTTCCCCTCCAGATTCCCCGCGCGCGCAAGGGGATCCGCGATAAACGCCGCGCAGTGGTTCGCCAGCACCGTCCGCCGCCCCGCGATGCCGGGCAGCACGCTTTTGCGCCCGCCCGAGAACCCGGCGAAGAAATGCGGCTCGATGAAGCCCTCCGAAACCAGCAAGTCCGTCTCCACCGCGTAACGGTTCACCCACAGCTCGCCGCCCGACGGCAACTGCCCCACATAGACCAGACTCGCCTCGTCCGTGCAGTCGTGCATGACGAAGGTCTCGCGCGCGACGACGTCCTCGCCGAACTTCTCCCGCATCTCCTGCGGCGACATCGCCCGGTGGCAGCCCGTGGCGACCAGCACGCGGATCTCCGCCGACGGATTGCCCGCGCGTATCCGCGCCAGCAGCAGCGGCAGCGTGATGTGGCTCGGCACCGGCCGCGTATGGTCGCTCGTGATGACCGTCACCCGACGCTTCCCTGCGGCGAGCGCCTCAAGCCGCACGCCGCCCGACGGGCAGTCCAGCGCCGCACCAACCTGCCGCCGCTGTTCGTCGAGCCCGACGTCGTGGGCGGCAGCCGCGTGCCCCGCCCCATGCGGCGTCAACACGGCGCGGAGTTGGCCGGGAGCGAGCGCGGCCTCCTTAAAGCTCTTGTAGTAAGGCAGGCGGATCATCGGGTTCATGCGTTCTCCAAAAAAGCGGCGCACAGGCGGGAAACACCCGTGCGCCGCAGGATCGATTGTCCGGTGCAGCCCTTAGCGCATCCAAAGCACCGTGCCGTTGACGAAGATGAGACGCACCGTCCCGTCTGCCGCATAAATCACTTTCCAGCGGCTGTCGGATGCGGTGACAGAGGCGACGACACCCGTCCGCGTGCCCGTGTGGGTCATGAGGACGTACTGCTTCTGCCGGTTCAGCCTCTCGGTGTCGGCGATGACCAGTGCCAGCCCCGTCATGTTGACGTTCCCGTCGATCGCGAGGCAGTCGCTGTTGCCGTCCTCGTCCACATCCACCACCAGTGTCCCGGAAAGCGTGACGTTCGCGGCAATGCCTAGCGTTCCGATTGCGTCTTCGCCGCCGGGCATGACCGTCCCGGTGACGGTCAGCGTGCCGTTCTGCACCGTGCCGCTGCCGGAGAGTCCCGCCAGCGTCTGCGTGTTGCTGCCGAGGTCGAGCGTCGCCCCGTCGGCGATCTCGACGACGCTGCCCGCATCCATCAAATCGGTGAACCCGCCCGTCTCGGTCGTCAGCGTCAGCAGGCTGCCGTCGCCCGGGTCGATCAGGTTCTGGTGCGTCGTAGACAATCCCGGCTCATACGTCGTGATGCGGGCCAGCGGATCGTAGCCGAAGCCCATCGTCACCGTCGTCCAGATGTTGGAGACGACTTTGGGTCCCACGCCGCCCGTGCCTTGCCCGAACCGCAGCTCGATCGGATGCGGGCCGGGCGTCAAGGTGTAGGTGGCCACCACCGGCTGGTTGTGGAGGGTGTTGGTGATCAGCGTGACGCCATCGATCTTCAGCAGCGTCGAGTCGTCGAAGGTCTTCGCGAAGCTCCACGTCACCGGCTCGCTGCTGTTGTTCCAGATGTACCCGTTGTAGATGTAGGTGCTGTTGTCAACCCAGACACCGCCCGACTCCGCGTTGGAGCTGAACGGGATGTCCGCGTAGCGCGGCGAGAGGGCCACGGCCGTCATCGGGTTCGCCGCGGTCGTGTTGAAGCTCCCGGAGACGCGCCCCTCGTACAGGCCGGGCTGGCGGCTCGGAAGAGCGAGTGTGCCCTCCTCGATGCGGACCGGCCCGTAGGAGCGCTGCCCCGCGTTCAGGGTCAGCAGCCCGGGCCCGGTCTTCACGAACGTGTCGCTGACCAGCGCACCGTTGAAGATCACGCCCTGCGTCGCGCTGACCGCGCTGTTCGTGACCGTCAGGCCGCTCAGATCATACGCGCCGCCCGCGACCACGACGCTGGCGTTGGTCGGCAGCGCGTCGGGATGCGCGAACGCGAGCGTCCCTTCGAGAATCGTCGTGGCACCGCCGTACGTGTTGGTGCCGCCAAGGACGAGCCGCCCGGAGCCCCGTTTCGTGAGCCCGCCGCTGGCGACGTTCTGGGAGAGGAAAACCTGCCCCGGCTGCGCCGCCGTCAGGAAGCCGCCGCCGCGCAGGGTCACCGAAAGCGCGTCGCCCGGCTGGTAGCCGCTGCCCGGGCTCGTGACGGTGAACAAGGTGATCTGCCCGAAGGTCACGCTGCCCGGATTCTGGTCGACCGTGGCCACCGCCGTGGCGCCGCTGCCGCTGCCGCCCGAGATGAGGACGACCGGCGCGCCGATGTACCCGGCGCCGCCGAAAGCCACGGGGATGAACGACACCCCAAGCCCCTCAGAGGCGAGCAGCGACTGGTTGACCACGACCGACGCGTTGTTGGTGGTGTCCACCACCGCGCCGCCGGGATAAACCACCGCGGACGTCAACCCCTGCATGAAGGTCGCGCCGTTCGCAGTGCCCGCGTTGACCTTGAGGGTACCGCCGTTGAAGTTGAAAATGGACGGCGTGCCGGTGTTGGCGGCCCGGATGCGGTTAGCGAGCAGCGTGCCCGCGTTCAGGTTGATGACCGAGGCGCGGTTGCCCGCCGTCGCGGCCATGTTGAACGAGCGCGCGGTCCCGTTCCCCGTGCTGTTCATCACGGCACCCGCGCCGAGCAGGTTCAGCATCGCGAACGAGTCGTTGTTGGCGGAAAAAGCCATCGTGGTGTCGTTGCCGGAGGGCGGCCCCGCCAGCGAGCCGCCGTAGAGGTTGACCACGCCGTTGCCGCGCACCCAGCCCCAGAGCAACCAGCCGCTCGTGGAGGTTGTGGCGAAGTCTCCGCCTAAGATTTCGAGCACGCCGTTATTGCCTGTCGTGCCGCCGCCGCCGCCGATCGAGACCTGCCCCGCGCGGAGCGTGCCGCCACTCATGCGGTAATAGCCGTACCCGCCGTTGCTGCCGAGCGAAAGCACGTCGGTGCCGCCGGTGGTCGGCGCAACCTCGACCGTGCCGCCAGTCTGCACAATCGCGCCGTTGGCCCCGACGACGTTGCTGAGATACATCCGGTTCATCACCGCGTTGGTGGCGATCACCACCAGCGGGCGGTCGCCGTTCGCGTTGCCTGAATACAGATTCTCGAAACGCGAAACCCCGTTGACGTACAGCGCACCGCCCAACGAACTGGGCTGGACAACCACACGCCCGAAGATGTTTGAACTGCCCTCAGCCAACACCACGGTACCGCCCGCATACACGCGCAACTCTCCGTACTGCGTGGTGCCCGTCGAGTTCGTGTTCACGCCGCTGAGCGTGAGCGTGTTGGTGCCGCGGGCGTACAGGGTGAAGGCCCGCTGCACGTCCGAAAGCGCGACCGGCGCAGCGGTCATGTCGATGTCCAGAAAGGCGTTGTTCGCGAGGAAAGCGGTGTTGGCGATCAGATCCGCGATCTGCCCGGAGGCCCAGCCCGTCGTGCCGTCGCCGGAAAGGATACCGAGCGTGGCGCCTCCCGCGAGCGTGACCCCGCTGGCCGCGCCGTAGCCCGGCAATGCCCCGGGGTGATATGCCCAGAGCGTCCCATTGCTGATGATCGTCCCGCCGCTGTAGGTGTTGTTCGTGCTGGCCAGCCGCATGACGTTGGAGCCGGACGTGATTTTGACCAGCGGCCCCGTGCCGGAGATGTCGCCGGTGATGGTGCCCTGCGTGTTGTCACTTCCGGCAAGGAACGCCGTACCGTTCAGCGTCACGGGGCCGGCCCAGATGTTCTGCAAGAGGCTGTTGCCGCTGGAGGTGATGAGGCGCCCGCGTTCCTGAAGCGCGAGGCTCCACGCCAACGGGGTGGCGAGCTGGTACATGTCGAACGTCGCGCCGTCGCTGACGGTCACCGTGTTGGCCGCGCTGCCGCCGAGGGTGGTCGCGGACTCCAGCCGGAACGTGCCCTCGGCCACGGTGATATTGCCCGCACCGGGTGTCACCGGCACACTGGTGAGCCCCACAAGGTTCGAGCCGACCTTCGTGATGTTGTACCCGTTCATGTTCAGGTACTGCCCGGCCCCCGTGTTGCGCACATCCCAGCGCCCGCCGCTCTGCTCGCCCCCGAAGACGGTGTCGCCCGCGAGCGTGAGGCAACGCAGCGCGTTGTACTGCGAGGTGTTGGACGAGTTGATAATCGCGCCGCGCCCGTCCACGCCGGAACCGCTGACCGTCACAGGCTCCGCCCCGAGATTCAATCCCTGCGCACTGAGCGTCCCTCCGAGGTCGAGCGTGCCGCCCGGCTCCACAGTCGTCCCGGACGCCACCGTGCCCAGCGCCACGCTGTTCTGGGCCACGAAAACGCCGCCCCGGATCACGACCGGGCCGGCGAGGGTGTTCGCGGCGGAGAAGGTGGTCCTGCCGCTCCCATCCTTAACAAGTGTCCCGGTGCCGCTGATGACGTTCGCGACCGTCTGCGTGATGGACCCCGCGAAAATCAGCTCGCCTTCTCCGATGTTGACCGCTCCGGTCAGGCCCATGCGTCCGTTCAGCCGGACAGGACCCGGCCCGGCTTTGCCGAGCGTCGAGGCGGAGGTGTTGTTGGTGAGCGCCGCGTTCACGGCAAGCATGCTCTCAGCGTAGTTCGCCAGCAGGATGTTACCGCCGGATGCCAACGGCATGAGCGCCCCCTCGCCTTCGACCGCGCCAAGCGTCAGCGCCTCTTTTCCGGCCCCGATGATGACGCCCGAGGTGCGCAACGTCCGGTCGGCCATGCTGACGCGCGATTCCCACCCGGTGTTCTGCAGGAGTGTGTTCACACTGTTGACCGGATCGCCCGCAAGCGTGACGTCACCGTCCTCACCCTCTTCGTTGATCCGGGCGTTCAAGGCCGCGTTGTCCGGGATCACCGAGGGACCCTTGGCCGCGAGGTCTGCGTAACTCCCTTCCGGCGCGGGGATGACGCCCAATGCGCTGTCGTAGGAAGCGAGTGCCGTGCCGTTGTGCATCGCCCACGGGCCGATGATGCCGTTCTGGAGCGTCGGGGCCGCACTGAAGAGGATGCGATTACGGCTGTCCTCCCCAAGCCCCGCGCCCGCGAAATTGACCGTTCCCGCGCCTGTCCGCGCAAGCGAGGCGAAGGTCAGGTCAGAGGTGCGCTCCTCATCGGCCTGCGACGTCTCGACGGCCGTCGAGCCGAGTCCGACCGTGAGCGCACCGAGCGTCTCGCTGTAGTCGGCCTCGCCGCCGGGATGGGCGAAACGCAACTTGCCGCCGTTGAGCGTCACGGCGCCGGAGTTGATGACGCGGTCGCCGAGATTCATGTCCGGCGCGTTTGTGATGACCAGCGTGCCGCCGCCAAGGGTGAGCCCGCCGCCGACACGACCGTTCGCGCCGCCGATGATGAGCTGGCCGTTGTTCGCGTGCGTGATGCCGCTGAAGGTGTTCGCGCCCGAGAGTGTCCATGTGCCGGTGCCGACCTCGCGGATCACCGGTAGCGCCGCCGTGGCACCGTTCGAGATCACGCCCGAGATTTCCCCGTCCCCGTCGCCCCACAGGCGCAGTTGGCGGCTGGTGTCCGAGGGGGCGTAGACAAGCCCCGTCGCGGTCAGTTTGCCGGATTCCGATTTGAGGATCGTGTCGCCATCCCCCGAGGTCAGGTGGATCTGCCCAAGTATCGTGTTGTTGCCAGACTCGTTGATGATTGCCCCGAGCCGCTGATTGCTCGTGCGGAAGGTGATCTCAGGAGGGAAGGTGAGGTCGCCGGCCGAGCCGTCGAAGTGGATCCGCGGGTTGGCGTTGTTCGCGTTGTTCGCGGCCTGCACATTTTTCGGCCCGGGGCCGAACGCGCCGCTGTTGCGGATAACCAGCACGCCATTCTCGACGGTGACATTCCCCTTGAAAGTGTTGGCACCCGACAGAGCCCACACGCCTGTGCCCGACTTGAGAAGGGTGTTGGTGGTCGAGGCGCTGTAGTCCGAGACCACGCCGGCGAGCACGCCCGTCGCGCCGACCGTGCTCCCCTGCAAGCGGAAGGTCTTGTTGCCCGCGCCGGTGGTCGTCACATCCCCCGTGATCTGCCAAACGTTCGTGCCCGAGTGGTCGAGCGTGACCGTGCCGGTCGTGGTCGTCAGCTCGATGCCGCGGTCGGTGGTGTCGCCCATGCCGTCATACGTGAGCTGTGCGCCCGTCGTGCCGTTGCCGATCTTGATGACGCCGTTGGCCGCGTTCGCCGGCGCCCCCAGAGAGCTGGGCTGTCCGATGTTGCGGATCGCGCTCGCCCGCAAGGTTCCCGCGCGGATCCAAACCTGCCCGCCGAATGTGTTGTTTGTGCCGATGATGCCGATGGTGTTCCCGCTCACCTTGTTGACGGGAACAGCCCCGCCCGCATCCGCGATCTGGCCGCTGATGAATCCCGTGCCGCTACCGCTGCCGAAAAAGCCGTCATTTGCGTCCGTGAACACGCCTGCAAGGAAGATCGGCCCCGCCCACAAGGCGTTGCTGTCCAACCGGAGCTGGCCGTTGGACTCGCCCGTGTTGCCGCCCTGCAACACCAGCGTGCCGTTGTGCGGGATGGCCGAGTTGCACCAGAGGGTCGCGTTCGTGCGGACGACGATGACCGACGCGGGGTTGTCCCTCGCGTTCATGCGCACCCGCCCGGCCGTGGCGCCCGCCCCGACGCCGATGTTCCAGACGCCGGTGAACCCGGTGTAGTCGCCGTCGAAATACGACGTGGATCCGCCGAGGTTGGTCTGGATCGTCACGTTGTTCGTGCCGCCGCCGCTGATCTTGTAGGAGGCGCCCGAATACGTCGCGGGCGACACCGTGAAATCGATCGTTCCGTTGTTGACGACCGGCCCGACGCCCAACGCCTGAACGTGCGCGGCGTTGACCAGCCCCGCGTTCACGGTGACGCCGCCGGAGAACGTGTTCACGCCCGAGAGCGTCAACGTGCCGCCGCCCTGCTTGACGAGGCTCCCGCTGCCGCCGATGCTGCCCGCGTATGTCGTGCTCGCGTTGTTCTGCCCCACCGACAGCGCCACCGGCGCGCCGAAATCGTTCGCCAGCATCAGCTCGCGCGTGCCCGTCAGCCCGCCCAGAGAGAAGGCGTTCCCCACCACCGCGCTGCTGAAGACCGGCGTACCGGACGCGCCCAGCGTGAGCGTGCTGTTCTGGAGCGCGGCGGCGTCCGCCAGCACCAGCGTCCCTTCGTTCAGCGCCGTCGCGCCGGAGAACGTGTTGGGCGCCGCAAGCGTCACCGTGCCGGAGCCCGCCTTGGTCAACGCCGAGGCCGAGGTGTTGTTCGCGATGACCGCGTTGACCGTGAGGCCGCCGGTTGCCCCGCCGCTTTCGAGGATCAGGCCTCCGCCCGCCGTGGAGGCCGAAAGCGTGCCCTCGCCCGCCGCGACACCGACAGTAACGCCCGCCTTTCCGGCAGGGACCGTCACGCGGGCGGCCCGGAACGTCTTGTCCGCCGTGTCCACGACCGCCTCGGTCGCCGTGTTCTGCGTCAGGCTGCCGATGGTCGTCGTCGTCGCGCCAAGCGTGATCGGCCCCGCCTCACCCTCACTGTTGATCCTGACCTGACTGGTGGCCCCGTCCTGAATCGTCGAAGGCCCGCGCGCGGCGATGTCCGTGTAAGAGGCTTCGCCCGCCGCGTAGACGCCGAGCGTGCTGCTGTAGGCGGCAAGGGCCGTCCCGTTGACCGTCGCCCAAGGGCCGATCAGCCCGTCGGCCTGCCCGTTGATGAATATGCGGTTGCGGGCGCTCGCGCCCAGCCCCGTGCCGACGAAGTTGACCAGACCCGCGGTCCGCGTCAGCCCCGAGAGCGTCAGCGTCGAAGTCTGCCCGGCGGCGGCCTGCGAAGCGAAAATGATGTTGGCGCCTGACGCCACCGCGACCGTGCCGAGCGTCTCGCTGTAGCTGGCCGCGCCCGCGGAATGCGAGAAACGCACCGTCCCGCCGTTCAGCGTCACTGCGGCCGCGTTGCGGACACGGCCGGGATGGTTGTCGGCAGGCGTGTTGCCGACCGTGAGCGTGCCGCCGTTGTTGAGGGTGACGCCGCTGGTGTTCGGTATCGCGCCGGCAGGGCCTGCCAGCGAGAGGGTGCCGCCGTTCACGGTGGTGGCCGCCGCATAGACGTTGGTATGTGTAAGGAGGAGCGTCCCGTTGTTGACCGTCAGCGCGCTGTTGAACAGGTTGGGGGCGGAGAGCGTCCATGTGCCCGTCCCGTCTTTCGTGACGGCGACCCCAGCTGTCCCGTTGGAAACCGTGCCGCTGATCTCAGCCGTGCCCGCGCTGGAGCCTTGCAGCGTGAGCGTGAGTCCGCCGCCTGCCACAATGTTGACCGGCGAACTCAGGATCAAATGGCCCGTGCCAGCCTGTTCGATCTTGCTGTGCGAGTTCAATTCCAGCCGACGGTTCGACGTCTCACCCGTACCGATGTACTTAAGTGTCGGCCCGCCCAGATTGTTATTGTTGAAACGGATGCGCACACCCGCGCCCAAGCTGCTGTCCGTGGAGCCCTGATTGCCGAACTTGACCGCGCTGAGCGTTCCGGCGGTGTTCAGGAAAATGTTTCCGAGGAAATCGTTATTCGTGTTGTTCAGCGCGATCGTGCCCGATGCCCCGTTCGCGCTGTACAGCTCAAACCCCGCGCCACCGGTGAGCCGGCAGTTGATGTTGAGCGTCGCGTTGAGGTCATCCACGCGGTTGTCCGCGTTGTTCTCACCCGTTGCGGTGCTGAGCACAAGCGCTCCCGAACCGGTGATCGTCCCGCCATACGTGCTGTGGATATTCTCACCACCCGAGTTGGTGAAGGTGGTCATGCCCGCCCCGATATCGACCACGCTGCCCGGCCCGCCGTACATCCGCATCAGCCGCAGGATGTTCGTGCCCGAAAACGTCGTGATACCGGAGCTGTTGACGATGAGGTCGAGGTTGTTCGCCCCGCCCCTCGTGACGTTCCCGAGGAAGCGGATCATCCCGCTGCCGTTCACATAAATCGTTTTATCGCCTGCCGTGCTGCCGCCGCTGGCGGGGCCAGCCACATCGCCTGCCACCGTCAAGACGCTGAACAGGTGGTCGTTCTGGAACGTGTACGACGCCGATGCGCGGTCGGGGCCGAGCTGCACCGCCGCGAGAATGTTCTGGCTCTTGTTTGCCGAACTCGTCAGGCGGATGTTGCCGCTGTTCCGGAAGACCAGCGTCTGGCTGTTGATCGGCTCAAGACCGATGTTGTAGTTGTTAACGCTTGTGGTATCGAAGGTGATGTTCTGTATCCCTGAAAGCCCGGCAACGTTGATGTTCGTCCTGTTGTTGCCGGTGCCGTTGAACGTCGCGGTTTGGTCGCCGCTGGGGAAGGCGACGGCGTTGTTGTTCCAGTTCGAGTTCAACGCCCAGACCTCACTGGTCTCGCCGTCCCACGTCCCGCTGTCGCCTCGCGCGGAGATGCCGCTGAGCGCCAGAACCGAAACGAGCACCAAACGCCTGCCGCACATGTCACTATGTTTCATACGTTACCTTTCCACATCACTTCAACATCATGATAAAACCGTTCAGGAACACCAACCGGACACTCCCGTCCTCACCGTATTTGACCATCCAACGGTTGTCGGGAAGATTGCTCGAAGCGAAGCCCCCGTTCACCGGTGCCCCGCATGTCGCGATCGTGTAGATTTTCTGGCGGTCTAACGACGCGGGATTCACGATCTCCAACCGGGCTGCCCCAGTAAGGCTCAGGCTGCCGCCGACCGCCAGCCGGTCGCTGTTGCCCTCGGCGTCCACATCGACGCGCAGCGTGCCGGAAAGCGTTACCGAGGAGGCGACCGTGAACGTCCCGACCGTGCCGTCGCCGCCGGGCGAGAGCGCCCCGGTGACCGTCAGCGTCCCGTTCGAAACCGTGCCGCCGCCGCTCACCGCGTCAAACGTCTGGCTGTAGGTGTCAAGGTCCAGCACCGCCCCCGATGCGATCTGCAGCGACGTGGCGGGATCAAAGAGGTTGACGGGGGTTGACCCCGCCGCGGTCAAGGTCAACAGGCTACCGTCGCCGGGATCGACCAGCGGCTGGTAATTGCCGATCACGGTCGAGTTCCGCCCGGCGAAGTCGATGCCAAAACCGAAGGCGGTGGTCGTCCACCAATCAGAATTGACAGGCCCCACGCCGCCGGTGCCCTGGGCGAACCGCACCTCGAAGGCGTGCGCACCGGGGGTGAGGGTCACGGTGCCGATGCTCGGCACGTTCCACGTGCCGTTGTTGAGAACCGTCTGGCCGTCGATGTACAGCCTGACATTGTCGTCGAAGTTCTCCGCGAACGTCCACGTCACGTTGGTCGGGTCGCGGTTCCAGATGAATCCTGTGTAGACGTAGGTGCTGTTGTCCACCCAGATGCCCCCGGAGGCCGCGTTGCTCCCGAACACAATGTCGGCGTAACGGGGCGAAAGCGTGGTCTGGCTCTGGGGATTCGGGTCGGTCGTATTGATGTTGCCCGGGACGCGGCCCTCATACAGTCCCGGCCCGGCGCCGACCAGCCGGACAGTCCCGGAGGAAATGACCACCGGCGCCGCCGAGGCCACCGTGGCGCTCAGGAAGGCCGTGCCGCTCCCGGTCTTCGTGAAGCTCCCGGCGTTCAGCACGCCGTTCACCAGCGAGCCGCCGCTGACGGTGACCGTGCCGTTGGTGAGGACGTGGCCGCCCATACTGAGCGCGCCGCCTGCGAGCACGAGGTCTGTGCCCGTCGGCAGGGACTGCGGCAGCCCGATAAACAGCGTCCCGTTACTGATGACCGTCGCACCGGAATAGGTGTTCGTGCTGGTCAGCGCAAGCGACCCCGACCCCAGTTTCGTCAGGCCGCCGCTGACGTTCGCCGAGAGCGTCACGCCGGTGACGGCCGTCTGGACGTTCGTCCCTCCGCCAGAGAGCGTCACAGTCGGCGCGGACGTATATCCGAATCCGGGGCTCGTGACCTTGATGCCCGTCACCATGCCG
>Ga0208244_100690_pt1 | contig 27239 bp, 27 predicted proteins | sample SubbioCR12Aug_5A_FD_184828 | JGI IMG/M metagenome (GOLD analysis project Ga0208244, IMG submission 184828) | Serpentinite rock and fluid subsurface biosphere microbial communities from McLaughlin Reserve, California, USA - CR12Aug_5A (SPAdes) | ecosystem: Environmental > Terrestrial > Deep...
GCCGCCAAACGCCTCAACGAGGCCAAGGAAAAACTCTTTCAACTTATCAACAAATCCCAACAACGCGCCGCCTGAATCAGCTCAATTCACAACACCGCCCAGGCTCATGTCCGGATTGGAAAATACTCCTTAGGCGGTGGCTTTGTCGAGTTCGAAGGCCTGATGCAACGCGCGCACTGCCAGTTCCATATATTTGTCTTCGACCACGACAGAGATCTTGATTTCCGATGTGGAGATCATCTGCAGGTTGATGTTTTCCTTCGACAGGGTTTCGAACATCTTGCGCGCGATGCCGACGTGCGAGCGCATGCCGACGCCGACGATGGAGACCTTGGCGATCTTGTCGTCGCCGGTGACTTCGCGTGCGCCGATGCCGGCCGCCGTGGCCTTGACGATGTCCATTGCCTTGGCGAAGTCGTTGCGGTGCACGGTGAAGGTGAAGTCGGTGGTTTTTTCGTGGCCGACGTTCTGCACGATCATGTCGACGTCGATATTGGCGTCGGCGACCGGGCCGAGAATCTGGTAGGCGATGCCGGGGTGGTCGGGCACGCCGACCACGGTGATCTTGGCTTCGTCGCGGTTGAAGGCGATGCCGGAGATGACGGCCTGTTCCATGGTGTTGTTTTCCTCGAATGTGATGAGCGTGCCGTCGCCTTCGTCCTGAAAGCTGGACAGCACGCGGAGTTTGACTTTGAATTTACCGGCGAATTCGACCGAGCGGATTTGCAGCACCTTGGAACCGAGGCTCGCCATTTCGAGCATTTCCTCGAAGGTGATGGTCTTCAGGCGGCGCGCTTCGGGCACGATGCGCGGGTCGGTGGTGTAGACGCCGTCGACGTCGGTGTAGATCTGGCACTCGTCCGCTTTCAGCGCGGCGGCCAGCGCCACGCCGGTGGTGTCGGAACCGCCGCGTCCCAGGGTGGTGATGTTGCCCTGTTCGTCGACGCCCTGGAAGCCGGCGACCACCAGCACGTGGCCGGCATCGAGGTCGGCGCGCATTCTGGCTTCGTCGATGTTGAGAATGCGCGCCTTGGTGTGGGCGTTGTCGGTGAGGATGCGAACCTGCGCGCCGGTGTAGCTCTTCGCCTTCAGGCCCAGATCCTTGAGCGCCATCGCCAGCAGCGCGATGGTGACCTGCTCGCCGGTTGACACCATCATGTCCAGTTCGCGCGGGTCGGGGGTCGCCTGGATCTGTTTGGCCAGGCCGATCAGGCGGTTGGTCTCGCCCGACATCGCGGAGAGCACCACCACCACCTGGTGCCCGAGCATTTTGAATTTGGCGACGCGCTCGGCTACCGTGCGAATGCGTTCGACGCTGGCGACCGAGGTGCCGCCGTATTTTTGTACGATGAGTGCCATGTCTAGGAGCTTGGATCTAGGAGTTAGGGGCTAGGGAACAGAAAAACAGCAATATTAAGGGATTAGCGCTCGAATAGCGCGATCGATTCCACATGCGCGGTGTGCGGAAACATGTTGGCGACCCCGGCCGCTTCGAGCCGATAGCCCTTGGTATGCACCAGCACCTCGGCGTCGCGCGCCAGCGTGGCGGGGTCGCACGAGACATAAACGATGCGCTGCGGCGCGCCCGCTTCGGGCAGGGACTTGACCATTTCGATGGCGCCGGAACGCGGCGGATCGATCAGCAGCTTGTCGAATGGGCCGAGGGCGGCGAACTTCTCCGGCGTCATTTCGAACAGGTTGTCGAGTGCGAAGCGGGCGTTGGGCAGGTTGTTGCGCAGCGCGTTTTCGCGCGCGCGCACGACCAGTTCGGCGCTGCCCTCGATGCCCAGCACTTCGGCGCCGCTCCTGGCGAGCGGCAGGGTGAAGTTGCCCAGCCCGCAGAACAGGTCGGCGATGCGTTCGCCCGGCTGCGGGGCCAGCAGGCGCAGCGCGCGGCTGACCAGGGCGCGGTTCATGGCGACATTGACCTGGGTGAAGTCGGTCGGTCTGAACGGCATCACCAGGCCGAACTCGGGCAGGCTGTAGCTGAGTTCGGGCGCGATGTGGGGCCAGAACGGGCGCACGGTGTCGGGGCCTTTGGCCTGTTCCCAAATCTGCACGCGATGGTGATCGGCGAAGGCACGCACCTTGACGGCATCGTCGTCGGTCCAGGGTTCGAGCAGGCGGAACACCAGCACGGTGACGTGTTCGCCGACGGCAACCTCGATCTGCGGAATGCGGTCGGCGTTCGATAGCGCGTTGATCAGTTCGCGCAACGGCTGGAGCAGCGCTGAGACGTCGGACGTGAGCACTTCGCAGCTCGTCATGTCGACGATGAAGCTGGAGCGTTTTTCGCGAAAGCCGACCAGCCCGCCGCCTTTCTTGCCGACCCAGCGTGCCGACAGCCGTGCGCGGGTGCGGTAAGCCCAACTCGGGCCGTGCAGGGCGGACAGCATCACATCGGGTTTGACCTTGCCGATGCGGGCAAGATTGTCTTCCAGCACGCGCTGCTTGGCGGCCACCTGGGCGCTGACTTCCAGATGCTGCATCGAGCAGCCGCCGCAGCGCCCGAAGTAGCGGCAGCGCGGCTCGGCGCGCTGCGAGCTGGCCTTGAGTATGGCGATGGCGTTGGCCGAGTTGTACTTGGCGTGTTCGCGGTATACGGTGATTTCGGCGCGTTCGCCCGCCAGCGCGCCGTCGACGAAGGTGACCTTGCCGTCGATGCGGGCGATGCCGTGGCCCTCGTGGTCGAGGGAAAGAATGTCGACGATGGGATTCATGGGTTCAATGCATTAACCACGGAGACACAGAGGCACAGAGAACGCACGGGGTTTGTCTCCGTGCCTCTGTGTCTCTGTGGTGAAAAGGTTTACCCCCAGGCAGCCAAAAATTCTTGCCAGTGCGGGGCGGCGTGGGCTTGCACGGTGCTGCGTGCCAGTTCAATTTCGCCAGCGTAAGCGGCTTCAGTCAGCGTGCCGCGCATTTTCTGGAAGCGCAGGTATACCAGCCAGGTGTTCATCACGTCGGTTTCGCAGTAGTTGCGGATGGCGTCGATCTCCCCCTGCTGGAAGGCGTCCATCACTTTCGATCCGTCCATCCCCAGCTTGCCGGGAAAGCCGCACAGCTTGGCCATCTGGTCGAGCGGGGCGTTTGCGCGCGGCTGGAACATCGCCAGCACGTCCATCAGGTCCAGATGCCGGGTGTGGTAGCGCGACAGGTAGTTGTTCCACTTGAAATCCTTGTCGTCGTCGCCCCAGTCCCAGTAACGCGCCGCCGCAATGCCGTGAACCAGGCTGCGGTAGTGCAGCACCGGCAGGTCGAAGCCGCCGCCGTTCCACGACACCAGCTGCGGGGTGTAGCGCTCGATGCCGTCGTAGAAGCGCTGGATCAGCTCGGCCTCGCTGCTGTCGGGTTCGCCCAGCGACCATACCTTGAGCTGATCTCCGCTTCTGAGCGCGCAGGAAATGGCGACGATGCGGTGCAGATGATGCGGCATGAAGTCGCTGCCGGTTTTCTGGCGGCGGGCGAGCAGGGCCATTTCGGCAAGCTCGGCCTGCGGCAGCGCCGCTGTGTCGATGCCGTTGACTGCGGCGAACCCGGCGAGGTCGGGAACCGTTTCAATGTCGAAAACCAGGGTGGGATGCATAAGGTCAGTGAGCGGGCAAAACCGCCATTTTACGCTGTCAGTGCAGGGCTTCGTCGAGTGCCGAGGCGGCAATCAGGGCATCCAGATAGGCCACGGAAATCTGGTGCAGCGGAATCTCCAGTTGCTGCGCGTGCGCGGCCAGGGTTTCAGCGTCGTTGTTTTCACAGGCATACGCGAGTTGCAGCATGGTGCCTTCGGGGGAGGGGTGCGCGCTCAATGCGCGTGCGCTTGTCGCCGACAGCCCCAGCTTGCGGATGAGCGTGTCCACCGGCAGCGACAGCGCACGCGGGGCAATCGATAGCAAGCCGATTTCGAAGGCGTCGGCGGCACTTTCGGCGGGGGCACCCAGGCGGGTGATCTTGCCCATGAACAGCGCCCGCGTGAGGGCGGTCACGGCATATTGGCGCGCCGTTTCGCTGGGGTGGGCGCCGGTCAGCGCCAGCAGTGCCGCGACCCGGCGGGCGCGTTGTGGCCCCAGCATGACCAGTGCATGGGCGGCCGATTCGGCGGGCCGGCTCAAGCCGCCGGCCTGGGAATTGGCAATGGCAAGCATACGCGGTGTCATATCCGGATTCAGCCGGAAGAACTGCACCAGGGTGTCGACCGACTCGCGCAGGGCGATGGCCAGCAAGTCCAGCTGGACTGCCTGCTCGCGGCTGATTTCGGCGGGCTGGGTGTCGCCGGAAAAGAAGCTGCCCTTGAACCAGGCGTTCTTGGGCCAGCGGGCCTGGATGTGCGCGTGCCGAACGCCTTCCACGATCAGGCGCGCAGTCGCCGTGGGCGGCGTGTCGTCGGCGTGGCAGGCCAGGTAGCGCCAGGCAGACGCGCTGTCCAGCATGATCGCGTTGTTGCGATTGAACGTGGGGCAGAACGTCAGCCCGGCATCCTGCAACGCCAGGGCGCGTGCCAGATGCTGTTCGTTGTCGAGGGCCACGCACCAGATCAGCTGGCGTTGATTGATTTGCTGCGGGATGTCGCTGAACAGCACCCCTGCGCTGATCCGCACCAGCAAAGGCAGCTTGCCGGTCAGGCCGCCCTGCGTCAATGAATAGAGGCCGGTCAGCAGCATGTCCTCTTCCATTTGCCGAAGCTCGGGCGGCGCATCGGCGGCCGCGGCGCGGCCGCGCAGGACCAGCTGATGCGCAACCAGATTGGAGGCTGCGTCGAACAACGGATCAAACGACAAAAAGCGCGCGCGCAGGGCGTCCTCGCGAACCGGGTCGCTGTTGTCGATGCCGAGCATTTGCGTCACGACCACGGGCTGTTCGGATTCGCGGGTATTGATGCCGCCGCCAACGATGCGCGAGGGATGGGGGTCGTCTGAGGTCATGTCGTTCACTGCGGGGGTGTACGGCCATTCTAGCGCCGCGAACCCTTTTTGGTGCGGTTCGGTCATCATGGCGTTTTGCCGCAAGCTGTGCAGGAGCCCCAGCATGACGAAGAAAAAACTGCTGAATGCGATGATCGCCGGGCTGATCGCCGCATCCCACGCCAGTTGGGCCGCGCCGAGCGAAGCGGTTGCCAGTACGGCAGCCGACCAGCAAAGTGTGGCGGTCACCATTTACAACGACAACCTGGCGCTGATCAAGGATGCCCGGCGGGTCGGGCTTGCGCGCGACATGAACCAGCTGGCGTGGCGCGACGTGTCGGCGCAGATGCGACCGGAAACCGCGCAACTGCGCAATGTGACGAACCCGGCGGGGTTCCGGCTGCAGGAACAGACCTTCGATTTCAATCTGTTGACGCCGGAGAGGCTGCTCGAAAACCACGTCGGACGTGAAGTCGGCGTGATCCGCACCCATCCCACCACCGGCGTAGACACCCGCGAGACCGCGACTGTGCTGTCGACCCATGGCGGCGTCGTGCTCAAGTACGCCGACCGCATCGAAACCGGCGTGCCGGGGCGGCTCGCGTTTGCGGGCGTGCCCGACACGCTGCGCGACACGCCTACCCTGGTCATCTCGCTGGTCAATCCGACCGCGGGCAGCCAGAACCTGGAGCTGTCCTATCTGACCGGCGGGCTGTCGTGGCGTGCCGATTATGTGGCCGAATTGAACGAGCGCGACGACCGGCTCGACCTGAACGGCTGGGTGACGCTGACCAACCAGAGTGGCGCAGCTTACCCCAATGCCCGTCTGCAACTGGTGGTGGGGGATGTCAACCGGGTGCACGATGCCCAGCCGATGCGTGCGACGATGGCCAAGGTGGCCGATGCAGCCGAAATGCAGCAGGAATCGCTGTTCGAGTATCACCTCTATACCTTGCAGCGCCCCACCACGCTGGCACAGAACCAGACCAAACAGGTGGCGCTGATGTCGGCGGGCCGGGTGCCGGTGAAGAAGGAATTTCTGCTCCAAGGCGCAAATTATTATTATTCGGGGCAGCACGGCGAGTTGGGGCAGAAAATCAAGGTCGGGGTATTCGTCGAATTCGACAACAAGGGCGAAGGCCTCGGCATTCCCTTGCCCCGCGGCGTGATCCGCCTGTACAAGCAGGACAGCCAGGGCAATGCGCAGTTCGTCGGCGAGGATCGCATCGACCACACGCCGAAGCACGAAACCGTGCGCCTGAAGCTGGGCGACGCATTCGATGTCACCGCCGACAGGACGCAGACAGATTTCAAGAAACTGGCCGGTACCAGCCGCTACAACGCCGTGTTCGAGTCGGCCTACGAAATCGTGCTGAAAAACGCCAAGCCGGAAGCGGTGACGGTCATGGCGCGCGAGCCGATGCCGGGCGACTGGGAAATGGTGAGCGAATCGCAGCCGCACACCAAGGCGGCGTCCGGCATGGCCGAATGGCGGGTATCGGTGCCCGCCGGGGGGCAGGCGACGCTCAGTTACCGCGTGCGCGTCAGGTACTGAACCCGCGTCACCGGCGGTGGCCTGTGGTCAGGGCGATTTGCGGGGGCAAGCTTCATCGGTATCATTAGCCTGCGGTGCAGGTGCCAAGCCGGTGCGGGCGCAGCATTTTTTCGACGCTTCAGGATGAGACAGCATGGTCACCGTGACACAGAACAAACTCGTATACATCACCTATTCCATCCTCGACGCGCGCGGCATGGTCGTCGAGCAGTACGATATCCCGGTGGGCTATGTGCAGGGCGCCAACAGCGGCATTTTGCCGGCGATCGAGTCGGCGGTGGCCGGCCGCAAAGTGGGCGACCGAATCGAGATCACGCTGTCCCCCGAAGAAGGCTACGGCCTGCGCGACGAGAGCCTGGTGTTTACGGACGACATCGAGAACGTGCCGCCGCAATTCAGGCGCGTCGGCGCTGAAGTCATGTTCGAGAACGATACGGGCGAGACCAAGGTTTTTTACGTCACCGCGATCGAGGACGACAAGCTCACGCTGGACGGCAACCCCTCGCTGGCCGGGCAGAGCGTCACCTGCCTGGTGAACGTGATGGACATCCGCGAGGCCACGCCGGAGGAAATTCGTAACGGCCGGCCGCTGGATGTCAAAACCGGCACGGTTCATTAAGCCAGTAGGTTTCTACGGTGCGCTGACGTAAAAAGGCCGGGATCACTCCCGGCCTTTTTCGTGTGGCGTAAGCCGCTTATTTCGCAGGGCAGGCCTGGTCGCCCGGAATCTTGCCCGGCAAACGCAGGAAGGCCCCGAACGGCCCCATCACGCCCATGGCTTCCACCTTCGGGCCGGTGAACTTGAGGCGGCCGAGCATCATGGCCCTCATCGGGCCGTATTCGCCCGCGCCCATTTCGTTCCAGCGCTCGGTGGTGGCGTGCATGGTGTAGTCGACCGCATGATCCATTTTGGTGTTCTGCACGGCGCCGCCATAAACGCACATGGCCTTGCCATCCTTGCCCATGATTTTCAGCTCGGTCTTGGTGGCTTCGCCGCAGTCGGTGCGATACAGGTGAATGATCTTGTAGCCGCGGTCCTTGTCATTCTTGATCCATTGGTCACCCAGGCCATCGGTCAGGGTGGCGTCCTTGTTCCAAGCGTCGCAAGCCTGCGCGGTCCACTCGGGGGACATCATGGCGGGTGCAGCGTGTGCGGTGCTTGCGAGCACTGCCAGGGCAGCCAGCGCGATTGACGTGTATTTCATGGACACTCCTCCTTATTGAATATTGGGTTACAGCTTGACTGTAGTATACGAAGAAGAAATCCTTCGAGGCTGCACGGTAATCATGCTGCACAGGCTTGTCAATGCAGCCGTTGTTTATTTGTAAAATTGCACAGGCTGGCGCTTTTCTGCCGCCTGCTGTCCACCGCTGATGCATTGTTTCATGGGCCGGTGAAGCTCTGTTCGATCAACTGAATGCGCCGGCCGAGGCGGGCAGATTCAGCGGCATTGCCCTGGGTGGTCGCCTGTCGTTGCTGTAATTTAAGATAGGTCAGCAGCGGCTGCCGCCAGCCTCGCTCCGAGGCGGTTTCCGCGGCCAGCGCCAGCGTGGCGGCATCGGCTTCCTGGCGCATCACCAGCAGGCTGGCGTCGAGCAGGCGCGCCAGCGGGTCGGCGATCCGGCTCAACGTTTCATGCCGCTTTTCAGCCGGTGCGCGCACCAGATCGCGGTGCTGGCTGGGCAACAGGGCGACATCGAGGGCGTCCCAGCGCAGGGTGAGGAACTGATAGTAGGCATGGTCCGCCGCGTTCGGCGCGATGCGGGCGAGATCGGCGTACTCGGCGCAGGCATCGTCGATCAGCATGGCGCGGCGGGTGGCGCAGCGCACCAGCCACAGGCGCGCGGTCTCGGCGACGCGGCCGGCGCCACCGGTGGCGGTGACGGCCCGCTGGAAGTAGCGCTCGGCCAGCGTGTTTTCGCCCAGCAGGGCATGTTTCTGGTAACGCTCGATCAGATCGGCTGCATCGGTTTTCCAGTCGGGCGGCGGCGGGCCGCTGCTGCAGGCGGTGAGTATGACCAGGCTGGCGAGGGCGAGCAGGGTTTTCATGGCAGCTTCACCTCGGGCTCGCTCGCAAACGGCCACATCCTGTTGATCTTGTTGACCAGCGCGTTGGCTTTGCTCACCGCATCGTCGATTTCGGCGCGCAGCGTGGCGATGTCTTGCGTGCCTTCCTTGACGTCGGCGGAAATCGCCACCGCGTTGGTCAACATGGCATCGGCTTTTTTCAGGCTGGATTGCGCGTCATTCAGCATCAGTCGTATCTGGGCCAGCGATTCGTGCGTCTGCTCGGCCACGCCTTCTGGCGCAAACAGCCATTGATCGGCTTTTGCGGCCATGCCGTCGACTTTCAGCGCCAGACTGTCGAGCCTGCCGACGAGGGCGCGGATGCCGTCGAGCGAGTCGGTTACCGTGCGGGCCTTTTCTTGACTGCCGAGAATGCTTTCCAGCATGCCGTATTCGCCGGTCATGCGTCCAGTCACCGTCTGCAGGTTGGCCAGGGTGGCCGTGATTTCGCCGTCCTTGCGGGTGAGGTGCTCGACGTTGTCGAGAACCGCCTTGACCCGTTCGACCAATGCCGGAAGTTCCTTGCTGATGTCGGAGGTGAGCATCAGCACGGTGGCGTTGTCGGGCAGTGCGGGGGCGTCGAGATCGGGCGAGTCGACGCGGATCTTGGCGCCGCCGACGATGGGTTTGTCGAGGGTGAAGGTGCTGTTCTCCCGCAGCCATTTTGCATTGCGTTCGAGGAAGGTGGCGTGAATGACGATGCCGCCCGCTTCATTCAGCCCCAGTGTGGTGACGCGGCCGATTTCGATGCCGGAAAACACCACCGGCACCCCGGGGGCGACGCCATCGGCGCTGGCTGCGGCCAGTTGCAGGTGGAAGGTGTCTTCAAAAAAGCCGCGCGCATGCAGCAGATACACCACGAATGCGCCCGCCAGCAGCAGCGAGGCGGCGGCAAACAATCCGACCTTGAAATGTAGTTTGTTCATTCCGAATCAAGTGCCTGCGTATAGAGAGCCTGGTTCCAGCTGAAGTCGTAAATTTCCCAGGTGCCGGTCATGTCTGCCCGCGCCGCCAGTTGCCCGATGAAGGCGGGATACGGCACATCGTAAAGCATGGCGCCGGGACGGTCGATCACCAGGCGCGGGCGCTTGAGAATGAGCGCGCGCGCCAGCTTGGTGGCAAAGCGCTCGGCCGGCGTCATGTCGGGGTCGCGCAGCGACGCAATCCCGGCATGGTCCAGTTGCTCCAGCATGGCCTGCGCCTGCCGGGTCGATTCGGCTGCATTGTAATGGCGCTGGTAGAGCGGAATCAGCGCAATGTTTTCGAGCGCCGACAGGTTCGCCCGCAGCGGCAGATCGAGGGCAACGCGCGCCACGTCGTCGGGCAGGGCGGCAACTGCTGCCATCAGCGCGGCGCGGTCGGCAAACGGGGTCAGATGTATTTGAGCGCTAATGACACCACCTCGATCGTTACAATGGCGAAGAACACCCGCATCATGCCGCGCAGCACGGAGACCGGAACCATGAAGAGTTTTTTCGGCGTTTCGAGTCCGGCGGTGACCGGGATCAGGGTGACTGCCAGCCCGAACAGCGCGCACTTGACGAGCAGCCCCGCCATGATTGTGAAATCGAAGATTTTTGCGATGGTCCGGGTGTACGGCTCGAAGCCCGCCGTGCTCACGCCGTAGATGGCGAGATAGCCCATCAACAAGGCGAGCAGGCCGGCCAGGCCGGCGAGGATGACGACCGAGACCACGCCGCCGATCAGCCGCGGCAGGAACTCGAACTGCATCGGCGGAACCTTGCAGTGCGCCAGCGCATCTAATTCGTTGTTGACCTGCATCAGGGCGACTTCGGTGTTGATTGCGCTGCCGGAACGCAAGGCGATAAAGAGCGCAGTCAGGAAGGGCAGCAGTTCGAGCACCAGCACGCGAATGGTCATTTCGCTGGCGAATGCGGTGAGGCCGAAATCGCGTGCGGTGGACAGAATGATGGTGATGATGAGCCACGAAATGACCAGTGCGTAGCCGAGGAAAACAGGCAGAATCTGCACAGCAGTAAAGTAAACCTGCTTCACTACCACGTCGAAGGTGGCGCGGTTCCAGGTGGTGCGATCCAGCAGCAGCAAGCCGGCCTTGGCCAGAAAGGCAAACATGGCGTAAGCAACGGTAAACCAACCGACGACCTTGGCGCCGAGCGATTCGATGGAGGCCGCAAGAAAGTTCATTGCGGCATCTTAACGCCATAGAATGGCAGTTCATGCAGTTTTGCTTCAGATGGAGATATCGCACGATGAAAACATTCTTGATTCCGGCAGCCGCGCTGGTTCTGTGCGTCGCGTCGGCGACTGCCTGGGCCACGCCTGGAACGGTCTTGCGCGATGAAAAACTCTACAGCCAGCCCAGTGCAAGCGCCAGCGTGACGGCCAATGTATCCAGGGGCGCCAGCGTCGAAATCCTCGCCAAGCAGGGCGGCTGGCTGCGCGTGAAGGCCGGCAATTCCACCGGCTGGATCCGGCTGCTCTCGGTGCGTGCAGGGGCGGGCGGATTGGGCGGAACCGGGGTGGGCGATGTGGTGGGGGCCGCGACCACGCGGTCCGACCCTACTCGCGTGGTCGCGGTGGCCGGCCTGCGCGGCCTGAATGACGAAGACCTGAAGCGGGCCCAGTTCAATGCCGACGAACTGGCGCGGCTGGATGCCATGAAAGTGACTGCGGTGCAGGCCAGAAGCTTTGCTCGCCAGTCCGGTCTGGTCGCGGTCAAGGTAGCGGAATTGCCCAAGCCCCAGCCCGAGCAGTCCTCGTCACCGTGGGGGAACAACTGATGAAAATCAAATCGATGCTATTGGCCGTTACGCTGGTGTCTTTCAGCAGTGCGTCAGCCGCGTTCGATCTGGGCAAGTTTCTCGAAGATCGGGTTAAACAGGAGTTGAACAAGGACAAGCAGACGCAGCCGGCACCGGCTCAAACAACGCCCCCCCCTGCGTCACAGAGCGCCGCCGCGAGCCCGCCGCCGCCCAATCAGAAAATCGATGCCCGGCAGCTGGGCTTTGCGCTGTTCGGCGATTACTCGCTTGAAGAAGAAATCCGCATCGGCCGACAGATTTCCGGCAACCTGCTGGGCGCGGTGCCGCTGGTGCGCGACGACAAGCTGCAGAACTATGTCAACCTGGTCGGCAACTGGGTGGCGCTGCAAAGCGGACGTCAGGATCTCACCTGGCATTTCGGCGTGCTCGACACCGAGGCCATCAACGCCTTTGCCGCGCCGGGGGGCTACATCTTCGTGACCAAGGGCCTGTATCGCCTGCTCAATAACGAGGCAGAGCTGGCCGGTGTGCTGGGGCATGAGATCGCCCATGTCACGCAGAAGCATCACCTCAAGGTGCTGAAGCAATCCAGCCTGATCGGGGCGCTGGGGCAGGCCGCCAGCAGAAAGGCGAAAGGCAGCGACCAGGTGGTGCAGAACCTGATCGGCAACGGCGCTGAAATCATGGTGCGCGGGCTCGACAAGAACGCCGAACACGAGGCCGATCGCATCGGCATGGTGTATGCGGCGCGCGCCGGCTACGACCCGTGGGGCCTGCCCAGCGTATTGCAGGACATGGCAGCCCTGCCCGCCGGGGACAACCGCACCAGCCTGCTCTATAAAACCCACCCGCATCCGGCCGATCGCCTCGCAGCGCTGGGCGAGGCGGTGGATGGGCGTCTCGATGCCGTTCGCGGCAAGGAACTGGCCGAGCGTTTCTACCGCATCCGGTGAAGCGCGTTCTGTCCAGGCTGGCGCAGGCAGGGCTGTCTGCGCTGTTTGTTGTGCTGATCGCGGCGCACGTTTCGGGGCTGTTCCACATCGCTCCGATGCAGCGCGCCGAAGCCTGGCTGTATGACGCCTGGCTGCTGCGAACTGCGCCGGCCGGGGTGGACGATCGCGTGGCCATCCTCGACATCGACGAGGCCAGTCTGAAAAGCCTCGGCCGCTGGCCGTGGAGCCGCGACACCATGAGCGCGCTGGTCGAGCAGTTATTTGACCACTATGGCGTGGCGGCGGTCGGTTTCGACGTGGTGTTTGCCGAACCGGACACGAGTTCGGGCCTCGATACCCTCAAACAACTGGCATATCGCGATCTGGCGGGCAACCGTGATTTCAGGGCGGCGCTCGAAAAGCTGGCGCCGCGCCTCGACTACGATGCCCGCTTTGCGCAGGTGCTTGCCGAACGTCCGCTGTCCCTGGGCTATTACTTCATTCCGCAAGGCTACGGTGACGCCCAAACCGGCCTGCTGCCGCAGCCTTCCTTGCCGGCCGCTGCGTTCGACCCGCTGCAGCCCGGTACGCCGCCGCCCACGGGTTACGGCGCCAACCTGGCTGCTTTTCAGCAAGCGGCGCAGGGTGCAGGATTTTTCAACATGCGGGCCGACGAGGATGGCACGGCGCGCCAGATGAGTCTGGTCAGCCTGTATGGCGCGGGCTACTACCTGGCGCTGTCGGCCTCCACGCTGCGGGTGGCGTTCGGCGGCGATCCGGCGCTTGCCGGCATCGACAGGCAGTCGGTGCTCGGCCGGCAGTACCTGTCGCCGTGGCTGGAAGTAGGCGGCATCCGCATGCCCTTGAGCGAGGACGGCCGCGTGCATGTGCCGTACCGCGCCGGCGCGCCGTTTCCCTACCTGTCGGCGGCCGACGTGCTGGCAGGCAAGGCGCCTTTGGCGCAGTTGGAAAACCGCATCGTGCTGCTGGGGTCGACCGCCCCGGGCCTGGCCGACCTGCGGGTGACGCCGTTTTCCAACGCCTTTCCGGGAGTCGAGATCCATGCTCACCTGATCGCCGGCATCCTCGACGGCACCATCCGCGCCACGCCGCCGTGGGCGGATGACGCGCGGCTGGCCGCGGTGCTGCTGCTGGGCGCCTTGCTGACGGCGGTGCTGCTGCGCTTCGGGCCGACCATCGGCCTGGCTGTCAGCATGGCGCTGCTGGCCTTGCTGCTGGCCGCCTACGGCGCAGCCTGGTCGCGCTTCATGGTGGTGCCGATGGCAGCGCCGATGCTGACGGTTTTCGGCCTGTATGCGCTCAACACCGCCTACGGCTTTTTTGCCGCGACCCGCAGCAAGCGCCAGATCACCAAGCTGTTCGGCCAGTATGTGCCGCCCGAACTGGCCGCCGAAATGAGCCAGAATCCGGCGCATTACACGATGGAAGGGCAGTCGCGCGACATGAGCGTGCTGTTCTCCGACATCCGCGGCTTCACCAATTTTTCCGAGAAGCTGCCGCCGGCCGAACTCGCCGAAGTGCTGAACGCCTATCTTTCGACGATGACGCGCATCGTGCAGCAGCAGCGCGGCACCATCGACAAGTACATCGGTGACGCCATCATGGCATTCTGGAACGCGCCAGTGGACCTCGCCGACCACGCCACCCGCGCGGTGCAGACCGCGCTCGACATGCAGGCGGCCTTGCCGCAGTTGAACCGCGAGTTCGCCGCGCGCGGCTGGCCCGAGGTGAAGATCGGCGTCGGCGTCAACACCGGGCGCATGAGCGTCGGCAACATGGGCTCGGAATTTCGCATGGCCTACACCGTGATGGGCGACGCGGTGAACCTCGGCTCGCGCCTCGAAGGCATCACCAAGCAGTACGGCGTCGGCATCCTGGCCACGCAGTCCACGGTCGAGGCCGATCCTGTTCACGCCTTCATGAAGGTCGACGATGTGCGCGTCAAGGGCAAGGAAACCCCGGTGGCGATCTATGAACCGCTGGGGCAGAAGGACGGTCTCGCCGATGCGGTGCGCCAGGACGCGGCCGATTTCGACGCCGCGTTTGCACGCTATCAGACGCAGGACTGGGACGCTGCCGAAGCCGCCTTGCGCGCGCTCAATGTCCGCCACCCGCGTACGCTGTACGATATCTACCTTGAGCGCATCGCGCATTTCCGCGAAGTGCCGCCGCCCGCAGACTGGGACGGCGTGTTCGTCTACACCACCAAATAGCCACGATACAACACGATAAAACAGCGATGAAACTCACCATCCTCGGCTGCAGCGGCGGCATCGGCAGCGGACGCCACACCACCTGCCTCAAGGTCGACGACGACGTGCTGATCGACGCCGGCACCGGTGTCACCAAGCTCGACTTCGAACAGCTGCTGGCGATCGATCACGTGTTCCTCACCCATGCCCATCTCGACCACACGCTGGGCCTGCCGCTGCTGCTCGACAGCATCGGCGACCTGCGCGCCGAGCCGGTCACGGTGCATGCGCTGCCCGAAGTGCTGGCGGTCTTGTCCACGCATCTGTTCAACTGGCATTTGTGGCCGGATTTTCGCCAGATTCCGAGTGCCCAGTCGCCGTGGCTGCGCTTTGCGCCGCTGGACTTCGGCGAGGCGCTCACGCTCAAGGGGCGCACGTTCAGACCGCTGCCGGTGAATCACGTAGTGCCGGCGTGCGGCGTCCATCTGGCCACGGCGGCGGGGAGCCTGGTGTTCAGCGGCGACACCACGCACAGCGCAGCCTTCGTCGCCGCGCTCAACGCCATTCCCGACCTGCGCCATCTCATCATCGACACCTCGTTCGAGAACGCGCTGGTCGACATCGCGCAGGCGTCAAAGCATCACTGGCCGGATTCGCTGGCAGCAGAACTGCAGGCGCTCAGCGTGCGCCCCGAGCTCTGGATTACCCACCTGAAGCCGGGCAACGAGGCAGCAATCATGAACGAACTGCGCGTCGCCGCCCCCGGCTGGGGCGTGGAAGCCTTGATGCAGGGGCAGGTGATCGAACTGTAACGTCGGTGGACAACAGGGTGAAAAATACGCGAGTGACGCTTCAAACGGCCGGGGCCGCTGTCGCAACAGCGGCCCCGGCCGGGTTAGTGCGCTGATGCCGCTCGATCAGCCGAACGAATCGGCGGTGATGCTCTGGTACCAGCCCTCTGCGTAGACGGCTTCCTGGCTGCGCAGTAGCGCTGGCGAATCCGCCGGGCTGAGACCGCCCGCGCCCTTGACGCCTGCGAGCTGGCCATCGTCGCCCAGGCGGTAGACGGCGGCGATACTGATACCGTACTGCGGGCCGATCAGGCTGTAGCAGGTGTTGACATGCGAGGCCTGTGGCGACTTCACGCCCCGGAGCAGCGAGACGATGGCAGCCGCGGTCATCTTGCCGATGTTGTTCGCAGTGTGCGCGGACTTGGGCAGCGCGCCTGCAACCGACGAATCGCCAATGACATGGATGCCTGGCACGAGGGTTGACTCAAAGGTTTGCTGGTTGACCGGACACCAGCCGGCCTCGTTGGCCAGTCCGGACGCGACGGCGATCTGGGCGGCGCGCTGCGGCGGAATGATGTTGACCACGTCAGCCTTGTGCGAGCCGCCATCGTCGGTGAAGACCGTATTGCTTTTCGCATCGACACGAACGACCTTGCCGCCACCGGACGCAGGCACCCATTCGATCATGTCGGGATAGAGTTCCTTCCAGGCAGCCATGAACAAGCCCTGTTTTGAGAAGTTGTCTTTGGCGTCGAGGATCAGAATCTTCGAGCGCGGCTTATGGGTTTTGAGGTAGTGGGCGATCATGCTCGCGCGCTCCGGCGGCCCGGGGGGCAGCGGAACGGCATGGGCGGCGGGTTGATGATGACGGTGCCACCGTTCCGCATGGCCTGAAGCTGCTGCTGCAGTAGCAGCGTCTGCGGGCCGGCTTTCCAGGCGTGCGGCATGAGGAGGCTGGCGGCTTCGTCGTAGCCTTCAATGGCATTCCAGCGGAAGTCGATGCCCGGCGACATCACCAGGCGGTCGTATTCGATCGTCTTGCCGCTTGCCAGTGTAACCAGCCGCTTGCCCGGATCGACCCCGGTCACCCGGTCGTGCATGACGTTCACGCCATGCTTGTTGCGCAACGTAGTGAAGTTCTGGGTGATGTCCTCGATCTTGCGCAAGCCGCCCAGCATCCAGTTGCTGCCGGGGCAGGTGATGTAGTTGGCATTCTGCTCGACCAGGGCGACGTTGAGCTCGGGGTCGTAAATGCGCAGATATTTGGCGCAGGTGGCGCCGCCGAATCCACCCCCGACGACGACGACCCGCTGTGCCGCCTTGGTGGGTTTCGATGCCACTTTCGGCGTGGATTCACAGCCTGCGAGTCCCAGTGCCGACAGCGCGCTGCCGGCGCCCATCAGCTTGACGAAGTCCCTGCGTGAAATGTTGGCCATTGCTTACTTCCCTCTCTTTTGCAGACTACCCAGAAAATTTGCGACCTCGACGATTTCCTCGTCGGTGTAGCCGCTGGCGTGTCGCCCCATGACTGTCGAGGCACGCAAGCCCGCGCGGTAACTTCTCAGGATTTCGGTCATGCGTTCAGGCTGGAAGTAGTCGATGCTGGGGATGGTGCTCGGGCTTACGCCGTGGGTGCCGTGACAGGTGTAGCACGTCCCTGCGATGATCTCGCCGCGAGTAATTGCAGTTTGGGCCGATGCTGTCGCCGATCCCAGCATTGCGGCGGCGACCAGCCAGGACGCCGCAATATGCCGTGTGTTCAAACGGGTTTGTCTCATCTCTTCTCTTCATCCTTATATTGGTGTTGCCACGGAATAGTCCGGCTTGACGCCGGTGTTTCAGATATCCACGCCGAACTTGGCTTCCCCGCCCAGCCTGGGTTTGCCTGCCTTGGCCTTGGCGGCCTGTTGCTCGCGTGCGAGTTTTTCTTCCAGTTCGCGTTGCGCCTTGATCGCGGCCAGACGCTCGTTTTCTGCTTTCGCGGCGCGCTCCTCAGCATCCTTCCGCGCCTTGGCCTGGGCGGCTTCGAGAGCCTGGTGCTGCCTGGCTTCCTTGGCGGCAGCGAGCTCGGCGGCGTCCCGGGCTGCCCGTTGTCGGGTGCGTTCCGCCTCCTGCTTGCGTTCGGCTGCTTGCTTCGCCTCAAGTGCGGCGCGTTCGGCGCGAGCCTTGTGCAGGGCCTGCTGGATATCCGACTGGATCTGTTGTCCGGTCTGGCGGATGCGCTCACCGGTCGCCTTCAATTCACTGTCCGAGAGGGGGGCGGGTGGCGTCGTGCCCTCTGCGGCACAGACGTTCCCGACGGCAAGTAATGCAATCGCCAGAACCGTGACGGCCGCCTGGGTTTTACGGTTGGATTTCATGTCAGGTCCTGTTGAAACAGAAAAGAGTCAAGAAGATTTCCACATCACTAATCGGCAAATTACGGTGGTTCTTTAGTACCGGGCGTATTTTTTTGCGAGCAGCTCAGTGCGTGCGATCAGATCAGGCTCAAGACTGGGTTCGGCTTCCGATGGCGCTCGGCAGGCGATTTGAGCGGCTTGCCTGGTTTACAGCGCGCCGCTGGCGCCGGCGCACATCACGCTTGTCGCGGATGTCCAGCCGCCCTGGTGCAGTTCCCGGGTGATGCCCACCTGCTTGCCGGCGAAGTCGCGCCAGGGGATGCCCTGTCCATCGGTTCGATGACTTCGTCGAGGCTGAGGCCTGGTTTTGCCTGGCATTTGACGGCGGAGTGGTTCACACCCGCGCGCGTTCATCTGCACCGTGCTGGCCATCATTGGCATCGCCATCTGCAGCCAGTGTTTTCTCCTTTGGCGTCAGAATGCGCTTTATCTGCCAGTCGCGGCAGGGCGGCAACATCCCCTGCTGGATCAGCATCGATCCGTAAGGCATCGGCGTGACCTCGATCCGGTTTTGCGGCAGGGTTTGCGAGGGAGGGTGTCGGTGGCGAATGGCGACAGACAGAAAAACCAGGCGAGAACGAACGAAAGAGTGCGCATCATGGGGTGTTTTCTGGATGGCGATGTCTTCAACCTGAGCACCGCAATGCTGCGTCAATGCGTCATCGGGCGGGCGTGCAAAAAAGGGCTTCCAGGGCCGCCAGCTCGGCGGCGGCACTGGCGAAATCGTTATTTCGCACGCTGGCCTCGATGCGTGCGGCGCCTTGCTGGATGGCGCTGGCCATCACGCTGGCTGAAGCGCCTTTAAGCGCGTGAGCTTCCTTGCGGCACGATTCGACATCGCCTAGTTCGATTGCGCGCTTCAGCGCCGCCAGGCTGGCTGCGGTGGTGCTGAAAAAGACCGCTTCCAACTCCTTCACCAACCCCGGATTTCCGGGGTAACGCGCATACAGGGCCGGCAGGTCGAGCAGCGGGGCGCGGGTGGCGGCCGGCGCAGCCGGAGGCAGCCATTGCAGCAGCAGGGCGGCCAGCGACGCCTCGGTATAGGGCTTGCTCAGGTAATCGTTGGCCCCGGCCGCGAGGCAGGCTTCGCTGAAGCCGGCGTTGGCATTCGCGGTCAGCGCGATGATGGGGATGTGGCGGGTGTCCGTCGGCAGGCGGCGAATCTGCCGGGTGGCCTCCAGGCCATCCATTTCCGGCATTTGCCAGTCCATCAGCACCAGGTCGAAGTCGTCCGTTTCCAGTAGCTCCAGCGCTTGCTTGCCGTTGCCGGCCAGGGCGTACTGCAGGCCCATTTCGCGCAGCTGGTGCGCCAGCATTTTCTGGTTTACGGGATGGTCTTCCACGACCAGGATGTGCCCTTGCAGCTGGATGGCTGTCTGTGTCGGCAGTTCAACTGGCGGCAAGGTGGTGGTCGGCAGGCGCAGCGCCAGGGTGAAACGGCTGCCTTTGCCGGGGGCGCTCTCGACCTTGAGCTGTCCGCCCATCAGTTCGGCCAGCTGGCTGCTGATCGCGAGCCCCAGGCCGGTGCCGCCGTAGCGACGCGTGGTCGACGAATCCGCCTGTGAAAAGGCCTGGAACAGGCGCGCCTGCGTTTCGGCACCGATGCCGATCCCGCTGTCCCGCACGCTGAACAGGCAATCGACCGTGCCGTCCGTCGCCTCGAATGTTGCCTGCAGTCCGATTTCGCCCTGGTGGGTGAACTTGATGGCATTGTCGACCAGGTTGAGCAGGATCTGGCGGATGCGGGTGGGGTCGCCCAGCAGGGCGGCGGGCGGATTGTCGGGGAGCGTCAGCGTCAGGCGCAGGTTTTTTTCCATCGCGTGCGACTGGAACAGTGCGACCACGCTCTGTACCAACGCGGCCGGCGAGAAGGCGATCGCCTCGATGGCCAGCTTGCCGGCCTCGATCTTGGAGAAGTCGAGGATGTCGTTGATGATGGAGAGCAGATTCTCCGCCGAACTTTTCAGGGTGGATGCATATTCGCGCTGGCGGCCGTCGAGCGGCGTTTTCAGCAGCAGCCCGCTCATGCCCAGAATGCCGTGCATCGGGGTGCGGATTTCGTGGCTGACGTTGGCGATGAACTCGGATTTGGCGCGCGCCATTTGCAGGGCGGCTTCGCGCGCGGCCTCCTTGGCGGCCTCGGCTGCACGGCGCTCGGAGACGTCGCGCATGATCGCCTGGATCACCGGCCTGCCTTCCAGTTGCATCGCGTGCAGGGCGATTTCGGCCGAGAACACCGAGCCGTCCCGGCGCAGTCCCTGCCACTCCATCAGCGCATGTCCACGGCTGCGTGCCTGGGTTATGGCCTGCATGGCATGATCATAGGCATCCGCGCCATTGGCCTGAACCGGCATGCCGAGTTGCGAAATGGAATGCTTGAGAAACTCGGCGACCGAGTCCATTCCGAACAGCGACAGCGTGGCCGGGTTGCAATCGGTAAAGCCCTGGTCGTCGAGGATGACGACGGCGTCTGAATTGGTCTCGAACAGGGTCTGGTATTTCTGTTTTTCCGTGTCCAGCTGGCGTGTCTGCGTCAGCATGCGGCGGCTCACCAGAACCGCAACCAGCGTCGCCAGCAGTGTGGCCAGGATGCCCAGCACCAGCATCAGGTTGCGGGTGGCCTGATAGGCGGCAAACGTTTTTCCGAGCGCCGCCTCGTTGGCTTCGCGCTGCAGAAGGGTCATGTTGTCGAGTGCCGTAACCAGGCGGTTCTGCAGCGGAATGGCTTCTTCCTGCAGCAGCGTCAATGCGCCGTAATTGTTCTGGTCGAGCGCTGCTTCGATCACCCTGAACATAACAGGCTGATTGATGGCGGTGAGGGCGTCGAGTTCATTGATCAGTATTTTTTCGTCCATCGTGCTGAGCATGGCGCCCAGCTGACTACGGTCCTTGGCGTAGCGTTCGCCGTATTCCTGGAACTGCATGAACATCGCGTCCTTTTCCCAGGGGTCGATCGAGGCCACGATGTTGTGCATCAGCATCTGCCGGTCGCGAATGGCGTTGCGCATCCGCGAGGCCAGCCGGGTCTTGACGTTGTTGATCGATACCACATTCGCCAGCTCGGTGTTGAGGTGGGACATCTGGGTAACGCCCAGTCCGATCACAGCCAGCATCAGCAACAGGGAGACGGTAAAGCCAAGTCCCACATTGAACAGCAGGCCGCGCAGCGGGTAGGCTGCTACCTGCCCGCGTGCGGGCGTGGCCGCCATGTCAGCGGACGACACCGGCCTACTCGCGGCGGAACGCCACGACGTGATCGACCGCCAGCTTGATGCCGATCTTCTCGCCGATGGCGTGGTTGTGGTGCGAGGGCACCAGCGACAGTGCGCGCTGGCCGCTCGGCAGTTTCAGGGTGTAGAGAAACTCTGCGCCGCGGAAGGCTTTCTTCTCGACTTCGGCCAGCAGCAGGCTGTCGTCGTCGTGGACGATGTCGTCCGGCCTGAGTAGAACATCGACGCGGCAGCTGCGCACGCATTCGTCGCAGCCGCTGGCGTCGCATTCGACCGGGAGGTGCCCGCTCAACACGCCGAGTTCGATTTCGACCTGATGGTCGTTGATGACCTCGCCGGGGACCAGCGCGCCCTGTCCGACAAAATCGGCGACGAAGCGGTTGGCCGGCTCGTGATACAGGTTGTAGGGCGTGGCCCATTGCTGGATGCGGCCTTCGTGCATCACGCCGACCCAGTCGGCCATGGCGAAGGCTTCGTGCTGGTCATGCGTCACCATCAGGGCGGTGATGTGTTCGTGTTCCAGAATTTCGCGAACTTCCAGCGCCAGCTTTTCGCGCAAGTCGACATCGAGGTTGGAAAAGGGCTCGTCCAGCAGCAGCAGTTTTGGCCCGGGTGCCAGCGCACGCGCCAGCGCCACGCGCTGTTGCTGTCCGCCGGACAATTCGTGCGGATAGGACTGACCGCGCCCCCCCAGCCCCACCAGCTGCAACATTTTCTCGACGCGCGACTCGCGCTCGGCGCGCGGCAGTTTGGATACCCCAAAGGCAATGTTTCTGGCCACGGTCAAATGCGGAAACAGCGCGTAATCCTGAAACACCATGCCGACGCCCCGACGGTCGGGCGGGATAGCGTATCCCGCCTCACTTACGGTTTGATCCATCAGGCGGATCTGTCCGGACGTGGGCGGTTCGAATCCGGCAATCAGTCGCAATGCCGTGGTCTTGCCGCAGCCTGAAGGGCCCAGAATGCAGCCGATTTCCCCCGCCTCGAGCGAGAACGTCACATCGTCGAGCACGGTTTTGACACCGTAGTTGTGGGCCAAATGGGTCACTTCGAGAACAACCGCCATCGTTGAAACCTGCAAAATCAAAAATGAGATTCATTATAATCTGTGCCCCACCTTGATTTGCACCCTCAACCCGCTGTATGAAAAAACCACTTATCCAGCCGCTGCCCGTATTTGCCGTGCTCACCGCGTTTCTTGTCGCCCTGCCGGTTCTCGCGGTGGTGCTGGAAATTTTCAAGCCGGACCGGGAGGACGTATGGGCTCATCTGGCTGAAACCGTGCTGGCGGATTATGTGTTCAACAGCATCGCTTTGGCCGTGGGCGCGGGGCTGGGCGCGGCGTTTCTGGGTGTGGGCGCAGCCTGGGTGGTGGCCATGCACCGCTTTCGTGGCCGCGGGGTGCTGGAGTGGGCGCTGTTGCTGCCGCTGGCGATGCCGACCTACGTGATTGCGTATGTCTATACCGATCTGCTGCAATTTCCCGGCCCGGTGCAAACCGCCTTGCGCGAAACCTTTGGCTGGGAGCGGGGCGACTACTGGTTTCCCGACGTTCGCTCCTTGGGCGGCGCGATCATCGTGTTCAGCCTGGTGTTTTATCCCTATGTGTATGTGCTGGCACGCGCGGCGTTTCTGGAGCGTTCCGGCAGCCTGGTCGAAGCCGCCAGGAGCCTGGGAATGTCCACCGGCCGCGCATTTTTCCGTGTGGCCCTGCCCATGGCTCGTCCGGCCGTGGCGGGTGGGGTGGCGCTGGTGGTCATGGAATCACTGGCTGAATTCGGCGCCGTGTCCTATTTTGGCGTGCCGACCTTTACCACCGGCATCTACCGGGCGTGGTATGCCTTCGGCAGCCCGGTCGCGGCCGCCCAACTCGCGGTCGCCCTCCTGGGCGTCGTGGCCCTGGTGTTGTTGCTGGAAAAATTGAGCCGGGGGCGCGCCCGCTTCCATGAAAGCAGCCATCGCCTCCCCATCTTGCCGCAACTGTCGCCGGGACGCACAGCGCTCGCCTGGCTGGCCTGCCTGCTTCCGCTTGCAGGCGGATTTCTGCTGCCCACTCTTCTGCTGCTGAACATGGCCGTCACGGAGGGCGATGTCCAGTTCGGTGAGAAATACCTGACCCTGGCGGGCAACAGCTTCACGCTGGCGATGACGGCCAGTGTTCTGGCCGCCGTATTGGCACTGTTTCTGGCTTATGCCGAACGGATGCATTCCGGCCCCTTGATGGCCGCTGCCAAGCGTGCCGCCTCGCTTGGCTATGCCGTTCCTGGAACGGTGATTGCGGTCGGCGCGCTGATCCCGCTGACTGCGATGGATCACGCCCTGATCCTGTACATGCGCGACCATTTCGGGATCACGCTCGGGCTGGTGCTGACGGGTAGTGTTGTTGCCCTGGTATTTGCCTACATCGCACGTTTTCTTGCCGTGGCCCTCAATGCGGTCGAATCGGGCATGGTCCGCATCCGTCCCAGTATCGATGACGCCGCACGCAGCCTGGGCGCCGGACGTCGTACCTTGCTGACGCGCGTGCATCTGCCCATGCTGGCCAGCGGCATTCTGTCTGCCGTGCTGCTGGTGTTTGTGGACGTGATGAAGGAGTTGCCCGCCACCATCGTTTTGCGCCCGTTCAATTTCGAGACACTGGCGACTCAGGTGTATATTTTGGCGGCCGACGAACGCCTGAGCGAGGCGGCCACGCCCTCGCTGGCCATTGTGGCCGTCGGTTTGATTCCGGTCATGCTACTGTCACGCGCCATTCGCCGCCGGCAGTAAGGACGTAAAAAAACCCCGCCTCGGCGGGGTGGGGCGAACGCGGCGGTCAGATCACTTCCAGCCCGCCCGGTCAATGAAACGTTGCGCCTTGGGCGTGTACTTGGCCAGAATGTCCGCGCCCACAGCATCCGGCTTGAACTTGCCCAGGGCATCCAGCTGTGGGTTGTTGAGTGCAACGCCAGCCACAACCGGGTACTCGTTGTTGCCATTGGCAAAATAGGCCTGGGCTTCGTCGGAAGTCAGATATTCCAGGAATTTGATGGCCGAGGCCTTGTTGGGCGCGAACTTCAGCATGCCGCCCCCCGATATGTTGACGTGGGTGCCAGTGGTTTTCTGGTCGGGGAAGACGATGCCGACCTTGTTCACCACGTCCTGATCGTCCTTCTTGGTCGAGGCCATCAGACGTGCGTAGTAATACTGGTTGGTGATGGCGATGTCGCATTCGCCCGCTGCGACAGCCCGGATCTGGTCGGTGTCGCCGCCTTTCGGATCCCGAGCCAGATTGGCGACGATGCCACGTGTCCAGGCTTCGGTTTTATCCTCGCCCCAGTTGTAGATCATGCTGGCCACCAGGGTGCGGTTATAAACATGGCCACCCGAGCGCACGCAAATCTTGTTCTTGAACTTGGGCGAGGCGAGATCTCTGAAGCTTTGAACGTCGGCCGGTTTGATTTTGTCCTTGTTGTAGGCAATGACGCGTGCGCGATAGGAAAACCCGAACCAGTTGTTATTGGGGTCGCGGAATTGAGCGGGAATCCGCGTCTTCATGGTTTTTGAATCGACGGGTGCGAACAGGCCGGCATCCTCGGCAACCTGCAGGCGGGCCGCATCCACTGTCAGAAACACGTCGGCAGGGCTGGCCGGCCCTTCGCGGCGGATGCGTTCGAAGAGTTCGTCTTCCTTGCCATCGATGCGGTTGATCTTGATGCCGGTGGCCCTGGTGAAATTGCTGTAAAGGGTCTCGTCAGTCTGGTAGTGGCGTGCGGAATAGAGATTCAGTACGGGTTCACCGGCCATGGCAGACCCGCTAGCTAAAAGCATCGCTGCAAGCGACACGACATGTTTGAGTTTCATTACTTTCTCCTGTTGAAAAGTCGAAGCGTCCGACAACAGATAGTAATGAAAACGAGAATGGTTATCAACAAAAATTGTTGTGCCATGATGCATGAAGCGCGCATTGCGGATTAAACAAGGGAAACGAAACCGTTAATCCGGCAGCGCAAAGCCCGGGTTCACGGTCTGAAAATCTTAGCGGCGTTCAAATTGCACCACTGTGTATAACTCGCCTTCAAAAAAGCCATCGATGGAGCCCCGGCCCGGCGCATGACTGACGGAAAAACCTTTCTGCTCGGCGGGCGATATATCCAATATCTGTAGTGTGTCAGGGGGATATTCAAGTCGGATGGAAACGCGCATGGGATAGTAACCGTCGAGAAACTTTCTCATGTAAGGGCCGTTGCACAGCGTGAAATAGCCATTGCCCATGTCCTTGAGCGCCCGGGTCTGCGCCGAAAGGCAAAGCCGTGCACCCGGTTCAACATTGACCAGCTGAACGCTGGATCCTTCGACCCATGCCCGTTTAATGCGGGTGGAGGAGGTCACCTTGAGGTTGCGCACAAAGCCTTCACGAAACGTGATTTGAGCACGCGGCACGGGATCGAGATGCTCATGGCATTGAGACAGCTTGACCCAGCCTGAACGCAAACTGCTGTTATCAATGCGAATCTGGTTCTGGTGATGGTGTACGGGTTTGGCAGGCGGTTTCTCAAGAAAATGCAGCACGCCTTCGTTGACGGTATGCGCGCTTTCCATGTCGAGGTCGGTTGCCGCCTGCGCCACACCAATGGCAAGGCCGAGCAGGCCGGATGCCAGCACAACAGGCCAGCAGTTGCCGTGTCCAGCCTGCGTCGGTTCGGCTTTATTCAAGTGGGAATGCCAAAGGCGGGCGTTCGCCCGGCGGGGCAACCCGTCTTGCCCCGTCAAAGCGGGTGCGCCAGTAGCGGTCATTGAGGCTGGAGACCATCACCGCATTCGTGCGACTGCTTGTGGCATGCACAAAGCGACTTTCGCCCAGATAGATGCCGACGTGGGAAAACGCGCGGTTGAGGGTGTTGAAGAAGACCAGATCGCCCGGCAGAAGCTCGGCTTGCGCCAGCGGCCGCGCGGCCTGGCTGATCGCGCGGCTGTCGCGCGGCAGCGTGATGCCTAGTGCCTTCCTGAACACGTGACCGACGAAGCCGCTGCAATCGAGCCCGGTTTCGGGCGATATGCCACCCGGGCGATACGGGCTGCCGACCAGGCTGACAGCATAGATCGGGACATCTTCAGGCGGGGTGCTGGCGTGAGCGGGCAGCACCAGCAACAACGCCAACAGGGACAGCAGCGCGACAGGCTTCATAGGTAACAATCTGCTCTATAGTTAGACGAAAGAACGGCCGGATCCAGTGAATCTTGACCTTGAGGACCGCACCATGAATGACGCTCCATCCCCCACGCGTGAAATCAGTATCCTCGAAAACGCGCAACTCAGGCAATTGCACGACGATGCCGCTGCCGCAGCATCCGAACCCGACCTGCACGAGCGGGTGCGCGAACTGACCGCGCGTGCGCTGCACGAACGCCGCTTGACGCTGCAAAACGTCGGTGAGATCGTCGGCGCGATCACGGCCGGCGTCGGCAGCGGGCTCGCCGCGCGCGGCGGCGAGATAAAAGACGGTCTCAAGCAGGCCATGGCCGGCATCGACGTCGCCGTCGGCAGTGCCGCGCAGGCAGCCTCCTACGCCCCGCAGGAAGCTGCCGCAGAGGGAAAGGCATTCAAGGACACCGAACTCAAAGCCAGCCTGGAACAGCTGCGCGACCTCGAGACCCAGCTTGTCGATACCCTGAAACAAACCGCCAGCCAGTCCGGTGGCAAGCTGAAAGAGGAACTCGGCTATCTGAGCGACCACCTGAAACACAGCGGTACCCGCACCGGCGAGCAGGTGCGGGAGGCGCTGCAACAGCTGGCGGGCGGCGTGAAAGCCGGCAGCGAAGCGGGGCGCGCCGGCCTCAGCGAGGCGGCGAGCACGGCCACCGAGCGCCTGTCCCAGGTGGCGAGCGGCATTCTGGCGGCCTTGTCCGATTCGCTCAAACGGCAGAGCGAACGCCTGCGTTCCTGAGCGCGGCTTTTCCCCGGCGCCGCGCGCCTGGCCGCACACCACCGGGCTGCGCCCCGCTGCGTCGCTTGCGGGTACTGCGGAGTCGTTGCTGCTTTAGCGGTTTACGAATCCGGCGTGCCCCTTGCGGGTACTGCGGAGTCGTTGCTGCTTTAGCGGCTTACGAATCCGGCGTGCCCCTTGCGGGTACAGCGGAGTCGTTGCCGCTTTAGCGACTTACGAATCCGGCGTGCCCCTTGCGGGTACAGCGGAGTCGTTGCCGCTTTAGCGACTTACGAATCCGGCGTGCCCCTTGCGGGTACTGCGGAGTCGTTGCTGCTTGAGCGGCTTACGAATCCGGCGTGCCCCTTGCGGGTACTGCGGAGTCGTTGCCGCTTTAGCGGCTTACGAATCCGGCGTGCCCCTTGCGGGTACAGCGGAGTCGTTGCCGCTTTAGCGGCTTACGAATCCGGCGTGCCCCTTGCGGGTACAGCGGAGTCGTTGCC
>Ga0208244_100691_pt1 | contig 27194 bp, 23 predicted proteins | sample SubbioCR12Aug_5A_FD_184828 | JGI IMG/M metagenome (GOLD analysis project Ga0208244, IMG submission 184828) | Serpentinite rock and fluid subsurface biosphere microbial communities from McLaughlin Reserve, California, USA - CR12Aug_5A (SPAdes) | ecosystem: Environmental > Terrestrial > Deep...
TGGAGAGGAAATACCGGCATCTCTTACAGAGATATTCCATTGAATATTAAGCAAGATTTTAACAAACTTGAAAACTATAAACTGTTCATCATACAATTTGGTGCGAATATGCTTGAAGCCGGAAAAGTCGATTATACCTGGTACAAAAACCAGATGGTTAGAGCAATAAATGAAATGAAAACCGCATTCCCGCAGGCAAGTTTTCTACTAATTGGGATGGGAGACAGAGGCTTTAAAAGAGGGACTAAAATTATAACAGATCCCGGTGTGCCGGTTATGATTAAATGGCAGCAAAAAATTGTTGATGAAACCGGTATAGCATTCTACGATTCCTTTGAAGCTATGGGTGGAGAAGGTTCAATGGTTGCATGGGTTAATGCCGGACTCGGAACAAGGGATTACGGTCATCTGAATAATGATGGAACTAAGAAAAAAGGTGAAATGATTGCAAAAGCTATCATTGACGCTTATAAGAAATTTAAATAATTAAAGGAGTAAATATGCTTTCGGAAAGACTTATTAAGGTTCTAAATAAAGAATTGAATTTAAGCGATTTTAATTTTACTGAGGAAACAACTGCTAACCAGGTTCCGGGATGGGACTCTCTAAACCATATAAATATTATACTTGCTATTGAGAAAGAGTATAGTACAAAATTCAAAGGGATTGAGATTCTAAGAGTTAAAAACTTAGGTGATTTACAAAAGTTGATTGATTCAAAAACCGCTCAATAACATTCTTTAATAATTAATTAGGAATATATTATGCCTGAGAGTATTGATTTTCAAAAACTTCTCGAATTATTTCAGTACGATAAATTTGATCCCTTATTATTCGGAACAAGTTTATTTCTATTCTTTTTTCTAGCTGTATTGATTATTTACCGGGTTTTTGCTCAAAACAATGCTTTAAAAATCTATTCCTTAATTTTCTTTTCACTCTTTTTCTACTATAAAGCTGCAAATTATTTTGTCGCTTTACTTCTATTAAGTTCGATTCTTAATTTCTATAGCGGAAAGTTCATATTTAAAACAGCCTCTCAAAATATGAAAAGATTGATTTTGACTACTACAATTATTATCAATCTCGGAATTTTGGTTTACTTTAAATACACGAATTTCTTTCTCGAGATTATTATGAATATCTCCGGGGGTGAGTTCGAACCGCTGAAGATTTTATTACCGATAGGTATCTCATTTTATACCTTCAAGGCTATGAGTTACATAATCGAAATCTATTTCGAAATGATTGAACCTACAGATAGTTTCCGTGATTTCACACTCTTTATATTCTTCTTCCCTAATTTATTGATGGGTCCTATAGATAGGGCTTCTACATTCATTCCTCAGATAGAAAGAGAATATAAACTCACCAATCATGATGTCGGATTAGCTCTATTTTTAATCTGTTCGGGTTTAATAAAAAAGTACGTTATTGCAGATTATGTTAGTCTGAATTTTACAGACAGAGTCTTTGAATTTCCACTTAGGTTTACCGGTGTGGAAAATCTTCTTGCAATTTATGGTGCTGCAATGGTCGGGTATTGTGATTTCTCAGGTTATACGGATTTAGCTTTAGCGGTCGGATTGCTTCTCGGTTTTAAAATGATCGATAACTTCAATAGGCCTTTCAAAGCTTATAGTATTGCTGATTATTGGAGAAGATGGCATATCTCTCTTTCGACATGGTTATTAGATTATCTATTCAAACCATTACAAATCTCTCTTAGAAATATGAGAGGTTACGGAACATCTATAGCAATTTTTGTTACTTTCTTTATTGTCGGTTTGTGGCATGGACCGAATTGGACTTTTATCTTATTCGGGCTTTTGCATAGTATATACTTGATTTTTTCGATGGCAACTCAGAAATATAGGGATGCATTTTATTCTAAATTAGGTATCAAAGATTCTAAAGTATTACGCGTTTTTCAGATATTTTTTACGTTTAACTTACTAGTATTCACTGCAATTCTTTTTCGTACACCCTCACTTGAATACTTTTCACACATGTTAAGCCAAATATTTACTTATTTTCACGCAGAGGTTTTACTTCAATATGTCGAAGCTTACCCCATTATAATTATTCTTTTAGGTTTTGCTTATTTAATGCACTACACGCCTCTATCCTGGGAAAAGAAAACGGTTGAATTGTTATCTAAGATACCGGTCGTAGTTCAAGCCTTGATTTTAGCTGTAGTTATCTGGTTTGTTATTCAGTTCAAGTCTGCTGAATTACAACCATTTATATATTTTCAGTTCTAAACTGAAGTCTTGTTCTGTTTTTCGTTTTGAGAAATGTTTCTATCTGCAGTCTCAATTTCTAGTAATCTATTTACGCACTGTGCTGATAGTTCTAACATGACTTTACTGTTAAATGCGAAATAATCAAATATTCGATTGTCTTTCGTAAATTTTTCCTCTTTGACATAAAAACATAATTTTCTGAAAGAAAAAAAAGATTGTTTGTTATCTGTATAAACGATTGTTTGAGCAGCAGGGGGGAGTTTAGGGTTGGCAAGTTTAATTATACTTTTAATTATTAGTTTAGTAAATACTCCTTTTCTTCTGAATTCGGGAATGACATATCCATATTCGAGTTGAATTGTTCCAAAAATTCTGCTAAATGAGAGACAATTTATTAAAGTTGCCTCCTCTTTTAGGTGGGATAGTTTTTCAGAATCAATGAAGTTTAAAATTAAATTGGATTTATAAATTGCATTACTTGTCCCGTCTATTCCTTCTATCCATGAACCCAAAGCACCTGCGGGTTTTCCATTAATCTCGGCAACTAAAAAACCTGATAATGAATACTCATTATTCGGGAAATCAAGTTCCAGTATTTCTCGCAATAGCTCTTTATATTCATTTAATGACAGTTTAAATATATTACACGCACTCACAATGGTGGAACTACTTTTATCTGATTCTATAATAGTTTCTATTATAAAATCTATATCATTTAGAGTCGCTTTTCTAATAATCAAGTCTGAAAAATCAGTCATTTAATAATTTTGTTAATGCTTCTCCTTCCAAGCACATTTGAATTTTTGTATCCGATGGGAAAATTCTTAATATTTCTTCTTTTTTAATAGTGACTTCATTACAAGTTACAAAGCCTAATCGCTGCAGAACATTGAAAGAACTTAAGTTATCCTTCATAAGAACAACTTCTACCCTTGGAACTGTTCCCGTTTTAGATAATTGTTTTTTAATGGAATGCGTGATTAATCTTGCTATTAATCTTCTTCCACGGAATTCGTTTAAAACGTAAAAGTACTCTATTTGAATAGATCCAGGAGTTTTTCTGAAACCAAAATCTTTGATTAAATGCAAAATTTGTGCGACTTCATCTCTCTTTTCTTCCTTGATAAACGGAATAAATACGTTTGCTTTTAAAATTGCACTTGAAAACCCGGATTGCTCTTCGATCCATGAGATCATTGCTCCAATCGGTCGATTATCGAATTCAGCAACCACAAATCCGGATAATGATAATTCATAGTCCGGGATATCGTATAGTAAAATTTCCTTCAAAATTTCTCTTAATTCAGTTTCATCAATTGAAAGAAGCCCACAAGTAGCAATTTTATCTGTCCCACTTTTTTCAGCTTCGATTATTGTATCGACCAGAAAGTCTAAATCTTCCTTTTTTGCCGGGCGAATTATTATCCCATCGCTCATAAAAATCCTTACGGTTTTATTGATTAAATATTTTTTAATTAATTTTCTTCTTGTTAAACACAGCTGATATTATATCACCAGCATTTTTAAAATTTTGGCTTTCAGAAGCCGAAAATTTCATATCAAAACGTTTTTCGATAGTTACTAATAGAATAATTTGCTGAAGAGAATCCCAATTCGGTATAGTATCGGGGGAGGAATTCTCATCAATTTCCAATAATGGATTATTGAATACTTTTCTAAAGATATCGCGACAAATTTTTGTTATTTCTATTTTATTCATAATTAATTATCAATAATAGCAACATAAGTTTTTCGATTACTATAACTATCAATGTTTAAAGACCACTTTGAATCTCTTTCAAGAAATCCAAAATCCTTGAAAAGATCTTTTACCAAAATATTTTTATTAGTAGGGATGTATTCTCCAATAATGGTTTCAAAATTATTATCTCTTGCCTTTGAACAAATAAAATTAAAAATGAAATTTTCGAATGTTCGTTTTAATACCCGGCAACTCATAATAAAAGTATCAATAAATAGTTCAGCATTATTTACTTTTAATATTACTACTGAAACTAACCCATAGCTACCATAATTATCATCTAAACTGAAGGATAGAGTTAAGTATTCAGAAGAAAGAGATAGTTTTATAATATCTTCTTCTGTATATCTAATGGTTCGCAAATTAAACTGATTTGATCTTTGCGTAAGTTGTGCAATACGTGAAGCATTAAGTTTATTAAAAGATTCTACTTTACACCTCATATTTAAATTTGATAAAAATTCGTCATAATTAGAAAAAGAGATTTCCTTTACTTTTCGTACAGCTTCTTCTTTGTATAATTGAGTCCTTTTGGTATCCTCTTCTGAAAATGAGATTGTTTCAAATAGGTTTTGAGAATGTAAGTAATTGAGGTAATCAGCCGGATCCTCCGGTAATTCCGGAACTGTTACTTGAGGTAAATAAGTTTTCACAAGATCTCTTTCCAAAGGATTATCATCAATAAATACCATTGAATCAAAACCGAGGTTCAGTATACGCTGAATAAATTTAATATTATCAACTTTGCTTTCCCAATTAGCAACAAAGACTGTAATATCATCAAGGGTAAGAATCATCTCCGGGTGTTTTTCGAATGGTTCTTTAGCTATGCTTTCTTCATTTTTACTACAAACAGCAAGTATAATTCCCCGTTCTTTAAGTTGCTTTAGCCAAATTTGCAGCTCAGAAAATGCCTTACCAATTCCTAAATCACCGATTTGAATATTTTCCAAACCATCATCACCTATAACGCCGCCCCAAAGAGTGTTATCCAAATCCAAAATAACACATTTTTTTATTAGACCTTTTAATGTAAGAATTATGCTTGATAAGTTACTAGCGAGTACAGGCAAAAAATCAAGGTTAAAAATTACATCGTTATTCAAATATAATCTGCTATCGAAAGTAGATTTGTACCCATAATAACTTTGGAGGAAATCCAGATCACAAATAAAAAAGTCTTTTAACTCTCTACCAAGATCCATTATAGAGAGATTAATCTTTTTTATCTGGTAACTAAAGGATATATCTACTTTGTTTGAGAAATTTCCAAAAACGCAATCATTACATTCGAAAAAGTTGATGAAAATAAACTTCGCTCTTGAATATTCGTTTACATTATTATATAAAACACGCAAATGTTGAGCATAATTATTCGAGAAGTTTTGTTTTTCTTCATTATTTGACTTGTAAAACTTCTTAAGTAATTTATAATAAGAATTAAAAACGATTATAAAGTCTGGATCAAATTGATATAATTCCGAGTGATTATTTAAAGTTTGTAAATCAATCTGGTTATAATCTGCTTCGAAAATTTCAAAGTTGTAATTAACCTCGTAGCCATATGCTTTGAGAGCCTGTTTAAGGAATTGAGTTGAACTGTCTCCAAGTAGTGCAACTCTTGTAGTCGGAAAATCTGAGTAATTCTTATTCAGATTACTTTTTAATGTTAAAAAATCTTTCATCATTCTCAAGACCGAGCTATTATTGAGGAATCTAAAATAATAGGTTCATCAAATCCGTTTATCAATTTAATAAGTGCTTTATCTTCCTTTGTTAAAAGTGCTTTTATATTGTAGGGGAAAATCTCTATCAAGTCGGCATCCTCTGTAACTATTTCTTTCTCATTTAAAAAACCGAATTTTTCGTAACAATTGAATGATTTGAAATTATTTTTCATCAAAGCGGTTTCAACTCTTGGGATAGCTTTTTCATCCAATCGGTGCTTAATTGAGTAAATTATCAAATTACTAAAAACTTTTTTTCTACGGTATTCGGGTAGAACATAGGCATATTCAATCTGTATAGCTCCTTTTGTCTTTGGAAAAACAAAGTTTTTTAGTAATTGAAGAAGCTGCATTGTTCTTTTTATATTTTCATCATTTAGAAAGGCGGAAAGTATACTCCCTTTAATTAAAGAACTTGGTGTACCCGTTGAACCTTCTATCCAAGAACCGAGTGCTCCTAAAAGTTTATTATCATACTCTGCAACTGCAAAACCGGAAAGTGAGTACTCATAACCTGGAATATCCATCAATAATACGTCTCTCAGTATATCACGAAATTCTTTTTCCGATAAACCAAAAATTGTAGTACTAACAATTTTATCAGTACCGCTTTTTTCAGCTTCGATGATAGTATCTATAATAAAATCAACATCTTCGCTTTGTGCCTGTCTAATAGTGATAATGTTATTCATTTATATAACCGTATAAGTCAATTTGAATAAATCATATTGATTTTTCCATTAGTATTTTTGTTTTAGCCGGAAGAATCTTTAAAATTTCATCATCTTCAACAGTCTTTTCGTAAATTTTGACAAATCCTATTTTTTCATAAGCTCTGGCAGCGTTTTCATTAGTTTTAGTCACTCTTAACTGAGCTTTTTTAATTTCAGGATTTTTTATTTTCTGTATTCTTATATGTTCATTCATTAAAAGTCCTATAATCCCTTTCCCACGGAATTTAGGTTTTACATATGCATTGGCAATTTGAAGTGTTCCAGGTTCTCTTTCGATATTTAAACCTTGTATCAACGAGAATATCTTCTGTGCTTCAATTAACTTGTCCCGCTCAATGTGGTCAAAAAGAAGGTCGGCTTTAAGTAATGCGGCTGAATATCCGCTTTCTGCCTCAACCCACGAGGTGCATGCACCTGCATTTTCTTCATCAACCCTGCAAATAAGATACTCAGAATAGCTTATTTCCTGCCCACGAACATCTTTTGCAAGGATTACTTTGAATAGCTCTCGAACTTCCGGTTCTGTCATCGAAAAGATATTACAGAAACTGATTTTGTCAGTTCCACTTTTTTCCGCTTCAATAATTGTTTCTGCTACAAAATCAATATCTGAAACAGTTGCCGGATATAATTCAATTCTCTCACTCATGGGTATTCTCCTAATTCTGGATTAATTCCATTAATTTTTTTCTGTCGGTCTTTCCATTCTGATTTAAGGGAAAATTTGGTACAGATGTTATACCTGAAGGTATCATATAAAAAGGAACTTTTGTATTTAAATATTTGATAATATCATCACTTTCACCCGAATAACCTTCAATAAACAAATGAAGTATTGTACTGCCGTTTTTATCCTGGTATGGAATTACACAAACATTAGGAATGTGTGTAAATGTTCGGGTATGATGTTCAATCTCACTTAGTTCTACTCTAAATCCCTGAATTTTAACCTGGAAATCTTTTCTTCCAAGATAAAAGAAATCTCCTTCATCATCCATAAATGCGAGATCGCCGGTTTTATAAAAAACAGTCTCTTTTCCATCAATTCTATGTCTGAAAAACGCTGTCTGATTATTTTCTTCATTCTTCCAGTAACCGGGAGTAACCTGATCCCCGGATAAACAAAGTTCCCCATGTTCACCCGGTTTAAGCGGATTGTTGTTATCATCAACAATTAAAGCACCTGTCAAGTGCATCGGCTTTCCGATAGAGACCATCCCATTATAACATTTGTTATAACCTTTCGATTCATCCCAATTGTATATTAGGCAAAAAACAGTTGCTTCTGTTGGTCCGTAAGCATTTATTACTTTCCCATTCGGTTTGCATTTTAACCATTCTTTTGTGATTTCTTCATACAGAGCCTCTCCGCAGAATAGGGAATATCTTAAATCGGGGAAGCTCATCTCTTCAAAGTATGGTCTCAAATAAGCAAGCATTGATGGTACAAGACAGGCGAAAGTGATTTTATGATCTTCAAGCACCGAAAAAACATTGGCAAATTTGATTCCGTCATCTGGTACAGTATATACACAGCATCCCAGACTAAGAGGAACTGTATAACAGACTACCGAGAAATCGAAGGTTAATTCAAACATTTGTAAAAATCTATCGTTTTCATTAACATAATAACCCAACCTGATGAATGAGTCTATTAAAGTTCGCACATTTGCTCTTGTTATCGGAACACCTTTAGGTTTCCCGGTGCTGCCAGATGTAAAAAGAATATATGCAAAACTATCGTCTGGAACATCGGGTAAATCAATATTGATTGGTACATTTTCAAGTGTTGAAGCAGAAATTATTTTTATCTCGAGATTGTCACAAATGTGTTTTAATTCTTCATCTTCAACATCGGTCACAATAGTTTTTATTTCAGCTTGATTAATAACTTCCCGGTTTCGTTCAACAGGATTTTCAGGATTAATAGGTACGTAACCGCAACCTGCAAATTGAATTCCAAGTAAACCCGAATAGGTTTCGATATTATTCTTAGTTATTAATCCGATTAGTTTTTCTTCAGAATCGATAGTTGTTTCGAGAGCTTTTCTTATGTTTGAAATTCTTTGCGAAAAGTCAGAATAAGTATAGAATTTGTTTTTGATACAAAAAGCATTTCTATCCGAAAAATTTATTAAGGATTCTCTAATTTTTTCAAGCATATTCTACCTTATTCATTAATTGTTTTTGAGTCCTATTCAGTTTAGTTTCTTTTTGGAAGAGATAACTTCGTTGTAATTCGTTTATTGCTAATTTGATTTTATTACTGCACAAAATATAATAAAAACCAGCGAAAATGAAACTGTAGGATTCAAAATAAAGTTGCAGAATCACTCACTTTTTTTTACTTTTGCCCACCTTTTAATGAAAAAATTTCCAGAAATAAAGAGGAGTTAATGTATAATTCAATCGTTTTGGTTAAACAAGTACCGGATACCGCAAATATCTCAGGAAAAGTAATGCGTGATGACGGAACTGTTAACAGGGCAAAACTTCCCGCAATATTTAATTATGAAGATAAAGTAGCTCTTGAATTAGCTCTTCAAGTCAAAGACAGATTTGGAGGAAAAGTTACAGCAGTTACAATGGGTCCGCAAAGAGCTTCGGATATCTTGAGAGAATGCTTATATCTTGGGGTAGACGACGTTTATCTAATTACAGACAGAAAATTTGCCGGCGCTGATACTCTTGCAACTTCATACGTGTTAAGTGAAGCAATTAAAAAAATAGGTGATTTTCATTTCATTTTTGCCGGAAGACAGGCAATTGATGGTGATACTGCTCAGGTTGGTCCGCAGACTGCAGAGAAACTTGGTATCCCACAGATTACTTATGCAGAACAGATTGTTGATATTCAAGATAACTGGATTAAGGTCAGAAGAAGAATTGACGGTGGGTATGAGGTTCTTAAAAGTACATTCCCGGTTCTTATAACCGTATTAAAGGATGCTGCCGAACCGAGACCATTTAGACTTAAAAGGGTTATGGCTTACAAAAATGCCAAATCAATTACCGATCTTGAAAAAGTTGTTGATGGAAATTCTCTTCTCTACATTGATAAACTTGTTCATGAATATAAAGAAAAATCACTCTTGATAAATACAATAACCACTGATGATCTTGATGTCGATGCAGAAAGATGCGGTATTAAGGGTTCACCTACAAAGGTGCATAAAATTGAATCTGTTGTGCTTGCCGGAGAAGGTCATATAAAAATTGACCCAACCAAAGCCGGTTTAAGCAGTCTTGTTGATCAATTAGCACAAGATCATATATTTGGTTGAGAAGGTGATAATAATGGAATTAATATTTAATTATACTGAGTTAGGGATTTTATGAATAATATCACAAAAGATGTATGGGTTTTTATCGAGCAGAGGGAAGGCAAACCGGCAGATGTTAGTTTTGAATTGTTAAGTAAAGGAAGAAAGTTAGCAGATAATATGGGGGGAGAACTTAAATCTGTTGTAATCGGACATAATGTAAAGGAAATTGCAATCGAGACTTTTAGCTATGGTGCCGATGAATCGTTATTAATAGATCATCCGGAATTAAAGGATTTTCTCACACTTCCTTACAGTAGAGTTTTGAATGAGCTTATTATCGAACATCAACCAAGAATCGTTCTTTTTGGAGCAACGGTTTTCGGTAGAGACCTTGCCCCAAGAGTTGCTTCTCATACAAAAAGCGGTTTAACTGCTGATTGTACTGATCTAAAGATTTCAAATGTTAATTATCTCGGAAAAGATTATGAAGACTTATTACTTCAAATTCGCCCGGCTTTCGGAGGTAATATAATTGCGACAATCATTTCACCTGATGTCCCAACTCAAATGGCAACCGTACGTGAAGGTGTGATGGAAATGGTTAAAGTTGAAAAACCGAAAGACATTAAAATTTCCGAGATTAAATATTCCCCGATTGATACGGATAAACTTATTGAAATAATTGAACAACACAGGGAAGAAAGTAAAGTAAATTTAAAAGGTGCTCCGATTATTGTTGCCGGGGGTTATGGTTTGGGTTCAAAAGAGAATTTTAAGTTAATTCATGATCTTGCTCAGACATTAGGCGGAGAAATTGCCGGTAGCCGTGCTGCTGTAGATGCAGGATTTATTTCATCTGAAAGGCAAGTTGGACAAACCGGAGTAACCGTTAGACCAAAGCTTTATATAGCAGTCGGTATTTCCGGGGCAATTCAACATAGAGCCGGAATGCATGAATCAAATAAAATAATTGCAATAAATAATGACCCGGATGCCCCGATATTTGATGTGGCACACTACGGTATTCTCGGTGATGCTACCGAAGTAATTCCGTTATTTATTGAAGCTTATAAACATAAATTGAAATAGGAGATATAATGTCCAACTTTTTTTTAGATAATAAAGATATACTTTTTCATTTTGAGAATTCGGATTTAAGAGAAGTTGTTAAAATTGCCGAAGATGATTATAAGGAATCAACTATTTACAATTATGCTCCGACTAATTATGAAGATGCTTTAGAAAATTATAAGAAATTACTTGAGATAGTAGGGGATATTGCTGCAAATTTTATAGCACCCAGAGCTGCTGACGTTGATATAGAAGGTGCTGTTTTTAAAGATGGAAAAGTGTTTTATGCCAAAGGAACGGAAGAGAACCTAAAACAATTATCACAAGCCGATTTAATGGGAATGATACTTCCAAGAAAATATGGAGGATTGAATGTCCCTTTCACTATTTACATGATGGCTATTGAAATTGTTTCCAGAGCAGATGCATCATTAATGAATATTTTTGGATTACAGGATATTGCTGATACGATAAAAAAGTTTGCAAACGAAGAACAAAAAATGAAATACCTTCCCGGATTCTGTACAGGAGAATATACAGGGGCTATGGCGCTAACTGAACCTGATGCCGGCTCTGATTTACAGGCTGTTAAACTCCATGCTTATCAAAACGATAAGGGGCAATGGTTTTTAAGAGGTGTAAAACGATTTATAACCAATGGAAACGGAAATGTACTGTTAGTTCTTGCCCGATCCGAACAGGGGTCGAAAGATGGTAGAGGACTTAGTATGTTCGCCTGTTATGGCGATGAAACTGTAAAAGTAAGACGAATTGAGCATAAACTCGGTATACATGGCTCACCTACTTGCGAATTGCAGTTCAATGATACACCGGCAGAACTGGTTGGACAAAGAAAATTCGGTTTGATTAAATATGTTCTTGATTTGATGTTCAGAGCAAGAATGGGAGTTTCTGCTCAGGCTCTTGGTATCTCGCAGGCTGCTTATGAAGAAGCACTAAAATATGCAAAAGAAAGAGAGCAGTTCGGAAAGGCGATTTATAATATCCCTGTTGTTACCAACATGCTACTTGATATGAGGGTAATGCTAGAGAGCAACCGCTCTTTGTTTTATGCTGCTGCCAAAAGTGTTGACATAAAAGAGAAAAGCGAAGAATTAATTGAAAAGCTGAAAAGTGAAGGGAAATCTTACTCTGAAGAAAATCAAAAATTGAAACAATATACTAAAATCGCTAATTTACTTACACCTATGTGTAAATATGTATTAACAGAAAACTCCAACAAAATAACCTACGATTCGATGCAGATACACGGCGGAACAGGTTATATGAAAGAATTCAAAGTTGAGAGATTGTCGCGCGATGCCAGAATTACAAATATTTATGAAGGTACATCCCAGCTTCAAATTGTAGCTGCTTATGGCGGCGTAATAAATGATATGCTTGCAGACTATTTTGATGAAAAAGCATCAAAAGACTATAAAGCCGGTTTGGTAAGATTGGCAAATTTTGTTAAAGAGATCAGAAGCATATTTCTTGACTCCCTTAAATACGTACTTGATAAAAAAGATACAGTTTTCCAGGAAGTGGCTGCAAAAGATCTTGTTGAAATGTATAGCTATATTTACACATCATATTTACTTCTTGATGAAACTGAGAAAGAACCGGGGAAAGTGTTTATAGCAAATCGATATATAATCAATGCACTTGCGAATGCGAGGAAAAATTCCGAATCAATAAAGAGTGAACTCTTTTCGGATATTATGCATGCAGATGAAATTTTGAAGTAATTTTTTTAGTTAACAATTGAGAGATAAAATGGAAAAGAAGAAATATTATTACTATCGTATTTATGATGACAAAGAAGAAAAAAATTATTTTAAGACAATTTTACCAAGAAAAAGAATTGAAAAACTTATAAAAGACTTTGAAAAAAAACATCAAGAATATATAAATTCGGACTTCATCAAGTTTATTAAAAAATATGACGCTGATGCTGAATTCATTAAAATCAACAATGTTTTTTATTGAAATAGACTTATCTTTGTATCACGGGTTTTGATTCTAAAACGGTTTTCTTTCAAGTAAAAGAAGAGGATTTTTTGAATCGAACTCAAGTTCGGATTATTTAATTCTTCCGGTTAATATTTACGCTTCACACGATTTTGCTTAAGTTAGGACAAGATTCATTCTCTCTTGAACTTTGAAGCAGGAATTTAAGAGAGTAAAAGTTATAAAATGGTTTATTGTTTTGTGATAACAAGTTTTTTGTTTACTTCTCAGAACAATAAATAGTTTTGTTTAATTAATTATGGTTGAATAGGAAATGTGGCTTAAAGATAAAATAATAGAGTTCTTCAAACGAAAAGAAAAAGTGACCGTTGGCGGTGGTAATAAGGCAATGGAAAAACAAATTGCTATGGGTAAAATGACCGCCAGAGATAGAATTAAAACCATTCTTGACCCCGATTCTTTCCATGAGTATGACCTTTTTGTAGAACACGCCGGTAAAGATTTTGGAATGGATAAAAAATCTCTACCAGGTGATGGAGTAATAACAGGTATCGGGAGTATTTTAGGACATCCGGTTTGTATATTTGCTCAGGATTTTACCGTCGCCGGTGGTTCTCTTGGTTTGATGCATGCAAGAAAAATTACAAAAATAATGGATCATGCAGTCAAACTCGGAGTTCCTTTGATTGGAATAAATGATTCAGGCGGTGCAAGGATTCAGGAAGGTGTAAACTCACTTGCAGGATATGGTGAGATCTTTTACCGCAATACTTTGGCCTCGGGAGTTATACCGCAGATATCTGTAATTTTAGGCCCATGCGCCGGAGGTGCCGTTTATTCACCAGCTCTAACTGACTTTGTATTCGTCGTAGATAAAATATCTAAAATGTTCATAACCGGTCCTGAAGTTATTAAGACCGTTCTCGGTGAAGAAATCTCAATGGAAGATTTGGGGGGAGCAAGAGTACAAACAGAGATTTCAGGCAATGCTCATTTCTATGCAAAGAGCGAATTTGAATGTTTCGACCAGATTAAAAAACTTGCTACATTTATTCCATGGAATAATTCAAAAAAAGCAGATCCGTTTCCGCCTAAACCTCCAAAAGTGAATTATGATATTACTAATATCATTCCCCCGGAACCATCAAAACCGTACGATATTAGGAATATTATTAAAGCAATTTGTGATGATTCCGATTTTTTGGAAATACAGGAATTATTTGCTCCTAATGTAGTCATCGGATTTGCAAGATTGAATGGCGAAACAGTTGGAATAGTTGGTAATCAACCTCTCGTATTAGCCGGTGTTCTTGATGTTGACTCTTCCGATAAAGCCGCAAGGTTTATTAGGTATTGTGATGCTTTTAATATTCCTCTTATTACTCTTGTTGACATCCCTGGTTATTTACCGGGTGTCGATCAAGAACATAATGGTGTTATTAGGCATGGTGCAAAGATCCTTTATTCCTATAGCGAGGCGACTGTTCCCAAAATAACAATAATCTTAAGAAAAGCTTATGGAGGAGGATATATTGCAATGTGTTCGAGACACCTGGGAGCAGATTTTGTCTTTGCATGGCCTACGGCAGAAATTGCCGTAATGGGACCTGAAGGAGCTGCTAATATTATCTTTAAAAATGAAATTGCAGCTTCAGAAAATCCTGATGAAACAAGAAGACAAAAAGTTCAGGAATATACCGAAAAGTTTGCAAATCCTTATGTCGCTGCTGCTAACGGACATATCGATGCGGTGATTAATCCCGAAGAAACCAGGAGTTATTTGATTCATGCAGTTCAAATCTCAAAAGAGAAAAAAGAATTAAGACCATTTAGAAAACACGGAATACCACCTTTTTAATGCATTATGGAACAAAAAAGTAATTTTACAGCATTCCCGGTTGATGATACTTATTATGAAACTAAACTGACTACTAAGTTTAAAAAACGAAAAATCTATCAGCCTCCCGATCCCGATAAATTGAACTCCTTTATCCCCGGGGTTATTACAAAAATTCATGTTAAACAGGGGCAAATGATAAAAAGAGGCGATAGTCTTTTAATTCTTGAAGCCATGAAAATGAAGAATAATTTGACTTCTCCACGTGACGGTAAGATTAAGTCCATCAATGTGAAAGAGATGCAAATGGTTCGAAAAGGTGAAATATTAATAGAATTCGAATAAAGTCGGGTTCTTTTTGTAGCTTCCATTTTTTTTATTTTTTCAAAAAAACAAAATAGTGGTAAACTTTTACGATTAATTTTCGATAATTGTAGGAATAAGACATCTGAATTAATATTCAGATCTATTTTATAGGTAATTAATGATTAAAAAGTTTTCATTCATATTTTTTTTCTCTGTTAGTTTACTTTTTCCGCAAGAGTATTTGCTTAAAAACTATTCTGTACCCGATGGGCTTTCTCAGACACAAGTCCTTTGTATTTCGCAAAATTTTGACGGTGTTTTATGGGTAGGTACAAATGGTGGTGGAATTTCCAGGTACGATGGAAATAAATTTTCTACTCTATCTGTTAACCAGGGATTAAGTGATAATATGGTTTATGCTATTTGCCATACAGATAAAAACACTACATGGATTGGTACCTCATCCGGATTATCACTTTACAGGAATTTACGCATCACAGATTACTCAAAAGAATATGGAAACTCAAGGATTAATAAAATAATAAGTGATGAAAATGGAGGAATCTGGATAGCTGATAATACCAGGGGTTTAGCTCACTTCAAAGATCATAAACTAACAAGATGGAATGTTCAGAACGGTCTTCCGAGTAATAGCGTAAAGGATATACATTTAGCAGACGACGGAACGTTATGGATTGCCACTCTTGAAGGATTGAGTAAGTTTAACGGAAAGTCTTTCATAAATTTCAATCGAAAAAACGGATTGCTTGAGGATTATGTCGGCTATGTGTTTTTGGATAATGAAGGAAGTATTTTTTGTGCTCACTCTAAAGGTTTTTCGATACTACGAAATCAAGAAGGGGAGTATCAGTCTGAAAAAGTGAAGACAAACTTTTTTATTCATTCATTTGCATCGGATAGGTTCAATAATTTATTAGTTACTACTCAATCGGGCTTATACATTTACGAAAACAAAATATTGAAACCGATAAAAATATCTAACGGGAATTTGAAAGTCTCCATAGGTTCAATATATGAAGATCATGAAGGAAATATCTGGTTGGGTTCGGATGGTTTCGGTTTATATAAAATTCGAAAAACAAATTTTACTAACTGGACAGCAAATTCGGGTTTTATTGATGATAATGTTTGGTCTATTACTCAAGATAATAATGGAGACACCTGGATAAGTACAAACATTAACGGTGTAGCAAGGATTGCAACTGACAAAATAACTCAGTTTATTAATAAAAATGGATTAACTGAGAAGCAGATTTTTTGTTCATACTTTTCGAAAAATGGGGAACTACTATTTGGCACTGCAAAGGGAGTATTCTCGTTCAACAGAGAAGTTTTTCAACCTTTTTTTTCAAGCAACGTATATCAGCAGAATATATTTCTGAACATTACAGAAGATAAAAATGGTGATCTTTGGTTTGGTACAATCAGTGGTGCAATAAAATTTGAACGGCAGGATTATACACATTATGAACTTGGAATTAAAGATGAGGAGATGGCGGTTTTTTTTATTTTTAATGACAGTAATAACCGCCTTTGGTTTTTAACTGAAGATGAGGGTATCTTTATCCGTAAAGATGAGAAATTCATTCCTTTTATTCCACATGAAATTTTTAAGGATGGACAGGTTTGGACTATTGCAGAGGATCAGAATAATAATTTTTGGTTCGGGCATTGGGGTAAGGGGTTGATTTTCTGGAATTCTTCTGATTCCTCTCTTCTTTTCATTAATGAAGAAAACGGATTGATTGAAAATAGCATAGTTTCAATGAAATATGATGGTGAAAGGTTTTTATGGATAGGAACGAATAAAGGTATTTCGAGACTTGATATTAGTGAGTTTTACAAATCCGGTAATTTGTTATTTAAAAACTTTCAAACTTCTGACGGATTTGCCGGGCATGAATGCAACCAGGGTGCATTATTTATTGATAAAAGTGGTAATGTATGGATTGGACACAATCTGGGGGTTTCAAAATATAGTGCAGAGCAAGATTATGATTTTTATAATCTAATTGAACCGAAACTAAAACTAACAAGTATTGATCTTTTTTTTCAAAAAACTGATTTTACTGACTATAGTAAAAGAATTGATTCGTTGACAGGACTGCCGGTTGGACTTCAATTACCTTATAATAAAAATTTTCTGCAATTTTCATTTGTTGGAGTTAGTCTTTCAATTCCAGAGAAAGTTTTATACAGTTACATGTTAGAGGGATTAGACACTTCATGGTCTCCACCATCAAAATATACTTTCGCAAATTACACTAACCTTTCTCCGGGAGAATATAAGTTTATATTAAAAGCATCCAACAATGACGGTGTATGGAATTCCAAACCCCTGGAATTCAGTTTTATTATTACTCCACCGTTTTGGAAAACGTGGTGGTTTGTTATAATAATGATAATATCGATTTTCTCAATCATATTTTTAATATTCCATCTTAGAATTAAAAGCATACAAAAAAGAAATGAAATCATTAGTAAATCGGAAGAGAGGTTGAACCTTGTAATTAAAGGTTCTAATGATGCACCGTGGGATTATGATCTTGAGAAAAACGAAATTTATTATTCGCCTCAATGGTGGAAAATGCTTGGATATTTACCTGAGGAAATAAAGTCTACTAATAATTTGCAAACAGAACTGATTCATCCAGACGATTTAGATAGATACAACAATGAGCTTCGGCATGCTCTAGAGAGTGATAAATCTGGATTTGATATTGAATTCCGATTGAAACATAAGGAGGGTTATTACGTCCCGATCCTACTTAGAGGTTTTATTCAAAGGAATGAGAGAAATCAACCGATAAGGCTGGCAGGTACAAATATGGACCTTACAGAACGTAAAAGGGCAGAAATGCAATTGATACTGGCTAAAGAAAAAGCTGAAGAGATGAACCGGATTAAGTCTTACTTTTTTGCTAATATGAGCCATGAACTAAGGACACCTTTCGTCGGAATAATGGGTTATGCCGAAGTCCTATCAAGGAATTTATCCGATCCCAACAAAAAGAGAATGGCAGAGGTCATTTTTAACTCGTCAAAAAGAATGAAGGACACTTTAACTAAGATTCTTGATCTTACAAGAGTAGAATTAGGCAAAACTGAATTAGAAATAAAGTCTATTGGTGTGGAAAACTTAATCTCAGAAGTGGTTAGTCAATATCTAAAAGTAGCTGAGAAAAACAAAGTTGTAATAAAATTGGAAGTTGAACCTGCAAATATTGTAACTGAATCCGATGAAAACCTACTAAGGAGTATATTCAATAATCTTCTTCAGAATGCCATAAAATTTACTGAATCGGGCGAAATTATAATTACTGCCACACAATTAACTGAAGAAGATAATAAATTTCTTTTAATAAAAATTTCAGATACTGGTGTAGGCATACCCGAAGAAAAACTCGATATTATCTGGGATGAATTTAGACAAGCAAGTGAAGGATTAAATAGAACCTTTGAAGGAACCGGTCTTGGCCTTACGTTAGTAAAGAAATACGTTGAATACTTAGAGGGTTCGATAACTGTTGAGAGTAAAATAGGTAAAGGAACTACATTCTGTGTGAGACTTCCCATGTTTACGCGAAAAAGAGAATTAACAAAATTTGAAAAAAACAGATTAGGAAAAAACTAATACAATGGATAATAAATTAAATGTAAATGATAAAAAGCAAGTTCTTCATGTAGAAGATGATGAGATTGCAAGAGATGTTATCAAAATAGCTCTTTCGCCTCATTATAACATGGATTTTGCAGTTGATGCAAAAGAAGCTTTTCATAAAGTTAAAGAGAAACAATATGATGCTATTCTAATGGATATCAATCTTAAAAGTGGAATGGATGGTGTTGAACTGACGAAAGAAATAAGAAAGCTACCCGGTTATAATTCAATACCGGTTGTTGCAATTACCGCATACGCAGGGGAATTTGACCGGAGAGAATTTTTAGCACATGGGATGGACTATTTTATTCCCAAACCTTTTGAGTTTCAAGAAGTGCTTGATGTCATGAAGGAAGTATTTAAAGAAAAAGAAAGTCCTTGAACCAGGAATATTCTCCAAGTCTTATATTAGTATACTTCTATTAAGCAAATTGAAATTTCTTTTCATTTGACAATGATTAACGGGGGATGTAAGTTTCCCCCATTCTTTTAAAAATATTCGAAATAATTTAAGTCAGAATTCCGGTGAGGAGTAATTGTAAAATGATTTTTCAAAAATTCTTCTGCACAAACAAGTGTATTCCTATCATTTTATTTTTTATCATTAGTCCCTTAACAATTTTCAGTCAATCAGAGCCAGAAATTCCCAAAGGTTATCCTGTTTTACTTGATGGGGATACTCTTTTCAATATCTATTCCGGTATAGGAACTTTCTCTGCAGAGCGCCGGGCAAAAGAAATAAGTCAGGAACTGAATACTATATCAAAAAATGAGTCATTGGATTACGATTCGGTAAAAATTGTTGAACAGGATAATATGTTTTTGATTATCCTGGGTAAAGATGTACTCATGGGAATAACCCAAGCTGATGTCAGAATTAAAGATATTGATGGTGAAAACCTGGCTGAAAAATATCGTGAAATTATTGTTACTCAATTAAAAGCTGTGCGAGATGCCTATAGTCCAAAGTCTTTAATAGAAGATTTAATTTATTCATTAGTTTACCTTGCTTTAGTAGTAACTTTTTTTCTTCTCACTAAATTTCTTTTTCCTCGGCTTTATAAACAAATAAAAATGTTAGATAAAGAAAAAGTAAAATCAGTACTGATTAAAGGAAAAGAGATCGTACAATCATCAACTATAGTTAAATCTTTAATAGTTTTAATTAAAGGTTTGAGGTTTGTATTGTCATTAATGGTAATTTATTATTTTATCACTGAGACTATGCAATTATGGCCTTATACAAGAAAATTGGACTTACAGCCAATTATCAAATCAGTGGTTCTGCTAGTTTTTTATTCTGTTCTCTTTTTTTCTTTATTTAAGACAATTAATGCCCTTACCAGATTAATGATTCAAAAATATAACGAATGGAAAGAGACAAAAATCCGTTCAATCAGCATTAAAAATATAGAATTAGTTTCGGCTGACAGAACAATTGAAGTATTAACTTTCATTACAAAAATAATCCGGTTCTTTTTGTTAATAATCTTATTCTACACCTGTATAACAATTATTTTCAGTCTTTTTGCTTTTAGTAAAGATTGGGCGGAAAAATTGTTATACTATGTATTTAACCCTCTGAATACAGTTTTAACTTCGTTTCTTGAATTTCTTCCAAATTTGTTTTTTATTGTTGTACTGGTATTTGTTTTTAGATATATAATAAAGTTTGTTAAATTTATTTTTGGAGAAGTTGAAAGAGGAACATTAGATTTTCCTGGCTTTCATAAAGATTGGGCGCCGCCAACATACAAAATAGTTAGATTTATGATTCTTGTTCTGGCAGCGATCATAATCTTCCCTTATCTGCCCGGCTCAAATTCTCCCTTCTTTCAGGGTATATCGGTATTTTTAGGAATTCTTTTCTCCTTAGGATCATCTTCTGCAATTGCAAATATTGTCTCCGGTGTGGTTTTAACTTATATGCGTCCGTTTAAAATTGGTGACAGGGTCAAGATTGCGGATACAACCGGAGATGTTGTTGAAAAAACCTTACTCGTTACGAGAGTGAGAACTCCTAAAAATGTTGACATTACAATTCCAAATGCTATGGTATTAAATAGTCATATTGTTAATTTTAGTTCGTCTGCAGCCGATAAAGGATTGATACTCCATACAACTGTAACAATCGGCTATGATGTCCCCTGGAAAAAAACACATGAATTACTGATAGCGGCTGCTTTGGAATGTGATACTATTTTGAAAGAACCTAAACCATTTGTTCTTCAAACCAGTCTCGATGATTTTTATGTATCATACGAATTGAACGCATACACAGATCAACCAAGCAGAAGTGCAGCAACATACTCGGAATTACACTCAAAAATACAGGATAAATTTTGGGAGTCTGGAGTTGAAATCCTTTCTCCTCATTATGGGGCAATGCGCGATGGTAATCAAACAACTATTCCCGAAAATTATCTTCCTAAGGATTATCAACCGCCATCATTTAGGTTGTTTGGAGTAAATTTATTCGGAAATCAGAATAAACCTAAAAATGATTGAGTTTACCTTTTTTAATTTGGATTAATTAGTTATAATTAAATCATAAACTTAATAATTAAAGATGACATGAAAAAACTAATTTTACCCTACCTCGTACTTATTTCCTTCCTTTTCCTGGGATGGGGCAGAGATGGACATATCATTATTAACGGTAAAGCATCATTATCTTTTCCTTTTCAAATGAATTATTTCCTTACCTGGAGTGATTCTCTTGCTGCTCATGGTTCGGATGCGGATTATAGAAAAAGTTCTGATCCGTCCGAAGGACCAAAACATTATATTGATATCGACAATTACTCAACATTCAATAATTTCGGTTATATTACTCAAAGTTACGATTCTGCAATAGCTTTATATGGCTATCAGTTTGTGATTGATCAGGGAATTTTACCCTGGGCAATTTTATGGACTTACGACTCTTTGAAAGTTGCTTTGATGCAAAATCAATGGCATAAAGCGATGTTACTTGCATCAGACCTGGGGCATTATATCGGTGATGCTCATATGCCTTTACATATTACAAGGAACTACAATGGTCAATATACAAATCAGTCGGGCATACACTCAAGATTTGAATCCACAATGATTGGTAAGTATAAGAATGAAATTGTTTTTAACGGTGACAGTGTAAACTATATTGAAAATGTTTCTGATTATGTATTTAATATGATTTATCATAACTATCCTTTTGTTGATTCTGTTTTATCGGCTGACCTTTATGCTATAAGTATTTCCGGTGGTTCGTACAATAATATATATTATTTACAGATGTGGAATTATTCAAAGAACTTTACAATCGACCTATTTAAAAGAGCTTCAATTTCTCTTGCTGAGATGTTTTATACTTGCTGGGTTGATGCAGGGATGCCTTTACCAACTTCAAGTACGGAAAATGAAGTATCAACTCCGCTATCTTTTTTATTAAACCAGAACTATCCTAATCCATTTAATCCAATAACAACAATATCGTTCACATTACCGGAAAGTGGAAATGTGTCGCTTAAAGTTTATGATGTATTAGGAAAAGAAGTTTCAACGTTGATTAATAATGAATTGAAAGTTAGAGGAGAACATTCAGTTATTTTCAAATCAATTGAGTTAGTAAGCGGTGTTTATTATTACAGTTTAAGATCCGGAGATTTTCAGGTAGTAAAAAAGATGGTAATTCTTCAATAAAACAGTTATGGTGATGAAATTATTTTTTCATCACCATAATAGTCTCTGTTCCGGTGGGAGTAATATTATAGCGAAGTTCTTTTAGAAAAATTCGCATCAAGTAGAGACCCCGCCCGGAATCTTTTAATAGATTATCCGGATGTGTCGGATCCGGAATTTTTGAGGGATCAAACCCCTTCCCTTGATCCTTAACAACAATAATAATTTCTTCATCGTCTGTAGTAACATCGATTTTGACGATTTTACTTTTATCTTTTTTATGAGCATGAATGATTGCGTTAGTAATTGCCTCGGTAATGCAAAGGAGTAGGTTTGACATTTTTTCGCCGTCAAGCTTAGCTTCTGTTGCAAAATAGTTTACAAATTCTTCGACCGTAATCAGATTATTAGGGTCACTCTCAATTTCTAGGTGGTATTCTTTTTTCGTCAATTTTGTATAAATGTTTTTAAATCTCTACAAAAATATAATGAAGTTTTTACTAAAAAAACCAATTAATATCGATAAATAAATTTGTTGAATTTGATTTTCGGTCATTTTTATATTTTATAAACTCGTACCATCCTGTAATATTTAACTCAACACGGTCTTGAATAAAATATTTGATCTCGGAAAGGGGACCACTGCTTGAGTAATATGAATCTATCAATTTAATTTCTTTATCGAAATTGAAGGTTTTAAGAGAGAAGAATCTTAACCCGGAAGTGAATGAAAAACGGTTATAACTAAGCACTAACTGCGGAAGAAATAATTTTTCTTCTAGATAACGGGTTGGTTTCATCGAAAAAGATGACCAGCGGAACTCACCTTGTTCTGCGAATTTTACATATCCTGAAAACTTGAACTTAATTCGATTTGATAAATGAACAACCGTGGAATCAGAAAAGGAATACTGCCTGAAAGAGAAACTTTTGTAATTTGGGTTTATTTCTTCATAATCGTAAACCGTATAATTAGCTGAAACTTCAAAACTATTGTATGAAGTTATTCTACTTCCGGAGTATATTCCGCCTGTATTTAATTTTAATACCCGGTTCAGATAATTGTTTGAACTTCTCTTCGAATTTAAGTAAACCATTCTGTTTAGGTTCCCTTCCAAGTTCATAAATCCTGAAAAGAAAGGATTTATTATTCTCGTATAGTTTATTCTAAGGATTGAAAGAAGCTCATCCCTGTCGTCAATATTCAGAAGACTCGGAGTATCGTATCTCAGTTTGTTATGAAAGAAATTCAGACTTACCTTATCTTTGTCCGAAATGTCCAATATTGAATAGAAAGATAAAAACACTCTATTTGTAAAATTGTTTTTCTGACTTTCGTTGTTTACACGTTGTTCAAAAAAGACGGGATTTGCACCTTCTAATTTCTTTGTTAAATGTTTTTCATCTCGTTCTGAATAAGAAGTTTTCAACCCAAAGTCAAGTGCTTCACTTTTATAAATAAAATTCGTTTCAATATCAAACTTTAACTCCTCAATTCTCGTATCAAATATTGATGGAGAGTTAATTGAAAGTGATTTATATCTTGTATCACGGTCAATACTTCTCCAAAAGAAAGTAGTGATCAAATTAAAATCAAGATTTTTAAGCAAACCATAATAATTTAACTTGTCACGAACTATATAATTAGTTTCAGTTCGGCTCTGGATATTGTTGTTTACATTAAATTCATTGCTTGTAATTGAATCGGCAAGAAAATAGAAGTCTTTGCGTACCTGTATTAACTGAAATGCAATAGTATTATTTACATAATCGTTGAACTTATTAGTAACAGCAGCCCGGATATCCCGGTTAAAGTTTTTTCTCCTAGAGATATTCTCATCGTTTAGTTTCAAAAAAGCATAAAGATCAAGATCGTATAGATGATATGACTCCATTACGCTTTCGAGTCCGAGCACATTCCCTTGATCTGTTTCACCAACCTGACGGTTTTTTTGGTATCCTATTGAGGGAGTAACAAAAAAACTTCCGCTTTTGTATGTTGAAAAAAGCTGAATTTCCGTTACCGAAGTTGAGTTAATATCTATTCTTCTGGAATCCGATAAAAGCAAGCTTTTACCCATTACCCCGATATCAATAGCCGGTGTTAAATTTATACCTGTTTTCAATCTCATTTGCTGATCGTCGCGGATACTTTTATCTGCAGTTTTAATGAAAGTTGAGTTGAAATTTTCGTTTACCTCAATAAAATAATTCTCATGCTTAAAAAGAAAATCTAATTTATTTGTAAGCATGAATGTATTAAGTTGTTTTGTAAAATTACTTGAATACTTATTTAATTTATACCGTTCAACAAAGACAAAAAGTGAATCCTGATCTTCCTGTGCATATAGGGTATTTGCGATCATAAGAAAAGCGATATATAAAACAACTATTCTTTTCACTTCTACAGTTTAATCCTAAAACGATAAAGCTTTGAAACACTGTTGGGATTATTACTCCCCTTTGAGTAAGTAATTATTCTCCAATAGTAATCGGTATAAGGCTGAATATACGATGCAGTGAAGAGGACGGAGATCGTATCGTTGATTGAGGATGAAAAAAACTCTGTATTCCATTTCTCTCCAAAAAATTCATTCGTTTGAATTATAACTCTATACGTTGAAGCTGAGTTTATTGTTTTGATTTTGAAGTAATTAAAATAGTTAACTACAGCATTATCAATCGGGAAAACCGCTTCGGCAGTTTCGAATACTTTATCAGAAACTTCATTACTCTCATCTCCGACCAGACCACCTTTATCCACTGCTTTTATTTTATAATAATACTCTTTATAAAACTCTATTGAGTTAGTATCCTTAAAAGAAAAATCTGAGGTGAATCCGATATATGTATTTGCATCAGCTAAAAATCCGGGTGAACTATTTTTGTAGATCATATAACCGGTTATATCTGATTCCGGGCGGGGTGTCCATGTTAAATAAAAAAATACCTCGGATTCCCAATTTCTTCCATTTACGGAGAGATCACTTATTTTACCCGGAGGATACTTATTAATCGGTTTTCCGGCAACAATTTCGGAAGTCATACTCTCATTTCCACTTCTATTTATTGCAGTTATACGGTAATAATAAGTAGTGTCATAACTGAGTGAATCGTCATAAAAAAAATATTTATAGGTTTTGGTAAGAAAAGAAAAATTGTTAGTATCATTGATACTTCTGTAGATTAAGTACCCGTCAATATTCAATTCAACGTTTTTATTCCATGCAATCAATATTTCACCATCCACTGCGTATACAATTTTAACACCGGTAGGAACTGCGGGGGGAATATTATTTCCGTAGTCAACCGTATTTATCTCCCTTTCGCAACTTACAAATAAAAGGGCTAATAGCAGAAACGATATGTACTTTAATTTAAGCAATATTTTCAGTTGTCAGAGTTTGAATGACTCACCGCGTTCCGGTATCGTTACATTTTTGAAGCCGATTGAATACAGTCTCTTCATAAATTTATCTTGCTGATCGTAATCACCATGTACTAAAAAAATATTTTGCATCCGGCTTTTATCAAATTTATCACAATAATCGATCAATTCATTTGAATCTGCATGTGCACTTAATGAATTCATTACAACAACCTCTGCATTCAGATGGTGTTCTTCGCCAAATATTTTAACGACCGGTTCCCGCTCAACAATTTTTCTTCCAAGTGTGTGCTCTGCCGAAAAACCAACAATTAGAACAATGTTATTGGGGTTATCAATATTGTTTGCAAGATGATGTAGAATCCTGCCGGCTTCCGCCATTCCCGATGATGAAATTATCATGAAAGGTCCGCTACGTGAGTTCAATGCTTTGGAATCTTCTACATCTGTAATATAACTAAGCATACCGAAACCGAACGGGTCTTTATCCTTTAATAAAAATTGCGAGGTTTCAAAGTCGAAACATTCCGGGTGCAATCTGAAAATCTCTGTTGCATTTACCGAAAGAGGACTATCGACATACACCGGTATTTTTGGTGCTTTTTCATTGGAAAAGATTTTATTTAGGAGATAAACTAACTCTTGTGTTCTACCTACGCTAAATGAAGGTACTATTATCTTTGCTTTACGCTGGTAGGCTTTATTTATAACCCCGGCAAGTTTTCCTTCGGATATTTCGAATGTATCGTGAAATCTTCCGCCATAGGTACTTTCACAAATAAAAAAATCGACATCAGGAATTTTATCCGGATCACGGAGAATAGGTAAATTTGGTCTACCAAGGTCACCGCTAAAACCGATATTGATAATTCTGCCATTCTCTTTTATGTTTAAATAAACAATTGCCGAACCGAGTATATGTCCGGCATCAAAAAATGTTAATTTGATCTCCGGTGTTATTTCAAATTCACGGTGATAATTCAATCCAACAAAGAATGAATTGGTTTTATTAACATCTTCTGAAGTATACAGAGCTTCAAATAGATTCTTTCCTTGCTTTCTTCTTCTTTTATTTACGAACTCAACATCTTTTTCCTGGATATGAGCACTGTCAGCAAGCATCAAGGCAGAAAGGTCTCTTGTTGCAAAAGTTGAATAAATATCTCCTGTAAAACCTCTTTTAACAAGGTTCGGAAGATTACCTGCATGGTCGGTATGTGCATGTGAAAGAATTACAAAATCAATTTCGGAAGGGTCGAACATGTCGAAAGTTCTATTCATTTCGAATGATTCTTTTCTTTTACCTTGAACCAATCCACAATCTAATAAAAACTTTTTCCCGTTTACTTTTAGATAATGCATAGACCCGGTTACAGATCTTGCTGCGCCAATAAATTGTATTTCCATAATTTTCCGTAAATAATCTGTTTATTTGTTATGTCTAAAAATAACAAATTTATATTTAATCTAATGATACTCTTTTTTGACCTTCAAAATTTCATGGCATTGATAATACTGAAGACTATTTCGTCATAATTGAT
>Ga0208244_100692_pt1 | contig 27160 bp, 31 predicted proteins | sample SubbioCR12Aug_5A_FD_184828 | JGI IMG/M metagenome (GOLD analysis project Ga0208244, IMG submission 184828) | Serpentinite rock and fluid subsurface biosphere microbial communities from McLaughlin Reserve, California, USA - CR12Aug_5A (SPAdes) | ecosystem: Environmental > Terrestrial > Deep...
GTGCCGGTTTCCTGCATGCCCTTCGGCATGAAGCCGGCCATGTGGCTGGCGCCGTGCGATTGCAGCGAACTCATGCCGAGGCGCTTTTCGGCCACGTCGGCGGCGGCATCGTATTCACCGGCGGCAAGGTGGCTCTGGATTTCCTGGAGGGCCGTCAGATGGTCGCGCATGTTGGCAAGCATGTGGGTGCGCATCATCGCCGGCATGTCGATCGCGACCCGACTGTCGTCCTCGGCGGCCAGCGTCAGGGGGAAGCTCGCCAGCCCAGCGATAAAAAGCGTAATAAACGGTTTATGCATCAGGATTCCTTGTATGAGCTTGATCAGACCCGCCCCGCAGGCAGACCGCTTTCATACCAGCCTTTGCTGCGGTTGACGAGCTTCACCACCAGCAGCATCACCGGTACCTCGATCAGCACGCCCACCACGGTGGCGAGTGCCGCGCCTGACTGGAATCCGAACAGCGCGATTGCGGCTGCCACCGCCAGTTCGAAGAAGTTGGACGCACCGATCAGCGCCGATGGACAGGCGACGCTGTGCTTTTCACCCACTTTGCGATTGAGCCAGTAGGCCAACCCCGAATTGAAGAACACCTGGATTAGGATCGGCACCGCCAACAGCGCAATGATCAGCGGCTGCGCGATGATCTGCTCGCCCTGAAAGGCGAACAGCAGCACCAGCGTGGCGAGCAGCGCAAGGATGGACAGATGGCCGAGCGTGGCGAGCGTGGCATCGAACACCGCCGGCCCGCGTTTCAGCAGAAACTTGCGCCATACCTGCGCCAGGATCACCGGGATGACGATATAGAGCACCACCGAGGTGAACAGCGTATCCCACGGCACGATAATGGCCGACAGCCCGAGCAGCAGGCCGACGATGGGCGCGAAGGCGAAGATCATGATGGTGTCGTTCAAGGCCACCTGCGACAGCGTGAAATACGGATCGCCGCCGGTGAGCCGGCTCCACACGAACACCATCGCGGTACAGGGCGCGGCCGCGAGCAGGATGAGTCCGGCGACGTAGCTGTCGAGTTGCTCCGCCGGCAGGTAGGGGGCGAACCAGTGGCGGATGAAGAGCCACGCCAAGAGCGCCATCGAAAACGGCTTCACCGCCCAGTTGACGAAGAGCGTGACGCCGATGCCCTTCCAGTGCGATTTCACCTGATGCAGTGCGGAAAAGTCGATCTTCATCAGCATCGGGATGATCATGATCCAGATCAGAATGCCGACCGGAATGTTCACCTGCGCGACTTCCATGCGCCCGAGCGCCTGGAACGGCGCCGGGAAGAACTGCCCCAGCGCCACGCCGGCGACGATGCACAGCGCCACCCACAGCGTGAGCCAGCGCTCGAACACGCTCATCGGCGCGCCCGCGGCAACCTTGGCGGTGACCCCGCACTGCGCGCTCATCGAGCGAACTCCATTAAAGTTGGCGCGCTCATTGGCTACTCTCCGTCATATCTGCCTTACGCATGCCGTCTCCGATCTCGCGCACTGCCTGCTGCAGCTTGATGCGGTCGAGTTTGGAAAACGGCAGGCTCACAAATAGGGAAATGCGGCGCTGCAACTGATTCATGGCCTCGACTGTGGCATGACGCTTCTGTTCGTCGCTGCCGACCACGGCGGCCGGATCGGGAACCCCCCAGTGCGCGGTGATCGGCTGCCCCGGCCATGCCGGGCATATTTCGCCCGCCGCGTTGTCGCACACCGTGATGACGAAATCTAGGCGCGGCGCAGCGGGCCGTGCAAATTCGTCCCACGACTTGCTGCGCAATTCGCCGGTGGGGAAACGGTTCTTTTCCAGCAATTCCAGCGTAAACGGATTGACCCGTCCGGCCGGCGTGCTGCCCGCGCTGTATGCGCGGAAGCGCCCCTGCCCCAGATTGTTCAGCAGCGACTCGGCGAGGATCGAGCGCGCCGAATTGCCGGTGCACAGGAACAGCACGTTGAAGACGGGTCCGGCCATGGCAGCGTCTCCGTCGACTCAGGCGGCGGCCTGCAGGCCAAGCTTCTCGCGCACCGCAGTCACCAGCCGGGCGCGTATGTCGTCGCGCACCGTGAGGAAGCTTTCCAGCGGCTCGCCGTGCGGGTCGTGGAACGGTAGGTGGATCGCAGGGATCGGCTTGGGGAAGATCGGGCAGGCTTCCTTCGCGTTGTCACACACGGTGACCACCAGGTCGATGTCCTCGCTCATCACTGCGTCGATGTCCTTGGGGTGCAGGCCATCGGTATTGAGGCCGGCTTCCTTCAACGCGGCGATCGCGCCATCGGCCACTTTCGGCTGCGGCCGGGTGCCGGCTGAGAGCGCGCGCACCTGGCCGGCGAGGTCATGGTTCAGCAGCACTTCGGCCATTTGCGAACGGCAAGAATTACCGGTGCACAGCACCAGCACGGTATAGGGTTTTGCAGTCACGATCCGTCCTTGTTGGTTGAAAATGGCACTCAGCAGCAGCCGCCTGCCGCCGACTGGCCCTTGACCGGAATACAGCAGGAAACCTTTTCCACCGCAGGCTCGGGCACGCAGCAGCCGCCGGCTTCCTGCCCGCCGAACACCGGAATGCTGTCGAGCGTGTGATAGGTCTCCCAGGCGATGCCGGTGGGATCGGTCGCCCAGTACTTGTCCGACTTGGCGTAGCAGCAGGCGGTGCCCATCTCTTCCACCACTTCGCCGTCGAGCTTCTGCAGGCGCGCGTTCATTTCGGCGAGCTCCTCGGCGGATTCGACCTGTACGCCCAGATGGTTGAGGCCGGGCGCGGCGCCGCGTGCCGAGATCGCGAAGTTGACGCGCGGATCGTCGAGCATCCACTTGGCGTAATCGCCCTTGGTCACGGTCGGCTCGGCGGCGAACATCGTGGAATAGAACTGAATGCTGGCGGCCAGATCGTCGACCGCAACGTGTACGTGAAGGCGTTTCATGTTGACTCCTTTTCGGTAACGCAGGCCGGCGAACACACCGGCGAGCAGGGGTTGCCGCCGCAGCAGTTTTCGGTGAGAAAACCCAGCAGCGCATTCATGGTGGTGAAGTTCGCCGTGTAGATGACGAAGCGTCCGGACTGCTGCGAATCCACCATGCCGGCGTGCGACAACTCCTTCAGGTGGAAGGACAGCGAGGACGGCGCAATGCCTGTCAACTCGCTGATCTTGCCGGCGGCAAGCCCGGCCGGGCCGGCCTGGACCAGCGCACGAAAAATCGCCAGGCGGGATTCCTGGGCCAGGGCAGACAAGGCGGTGACGACGGTTTTCGTTTCCATGTTTCAATAATAATTGAAACGTTTCATAATTTGCAAGCCGTTTTTTGCCGCGCTTGATATTCCGCGGTCGCTATCAAACCCGCGCACAAATTTTCAGTTCAACGGGAATAAACTGGTCGATGTCGGTGTTTACGTTCATGCAAGCACGCTTGCGTCTTTCCCACCCACTCATGAACAAGGAAACGCCATGAACCTCCGATCGATCCTGTCCCTCGCCGCGCTGAGCCTGCTGGTCGCCTGCGCCACCGCCACCGTGCCCACCCAAATCCAATCCGGCGCGCTCACCAACAGCGCAGGCATGACGCTCTACACCTTCGACAAGGACGTGGCCGGCTCCGGCAAGAGCGTATGCAACGGCGATTGCGCAGCCAAATGGCCGCCCCTGACCGCCGCCGCGTACGCCAAGGCCAGCGGCGACTACGCCATCGTCACCCGCGACGACGGCTCCAAACAGTGGGCTTACAAGGGTAAGCCGCTGTACCTGTGGATCAATGACAAGAAACCGGGCGACATGACGGGTGACGGCGTCAACAACGTGTGGCGCACCGCCCGGCCCTGAGTGCGCGCCCGTCCCGACCTGATCGAGCACCTCCCCCGCCTGCGCCGCTACGCCCGGGCGCTGACGGGGGACGTCAATCGTGCCGACGATCTGGTGCAGGACACCCTCGAGCGCGCGCTGGCGAAACTCGACCTGTGGCAGCCCGGCAGCGATCTGCGCGCCTGGCTGTTCACCCTGATGCACAATCTGTTCGTCAACCAGATCCGCGTTCGACGGCCGCTTGAAACCGTGATGGAAGACGCGCTCGACGAACCGGTGAGCGGCGGCCAGATGGAAGCGCTGGCGGCGCGCGACATCCACGCCGCTCTGGCGCGCCTGCCCGAGGAACAGCGCGAAGTCCTGCTGCTGGTGGGGCTGGAGCAATTCGGCTACGCTGAAGCCGCCCAGGTGCTGGGCGTACCGACCGGCACCGTGATGTCGCGCCTGTCGCGTGCGCGCGAGCGGATGCGGCAGATGCTGGCGGGCGAGCCCGCAATCAAACTGAAGCTGGTGATATGACCGACGTACACGAACACGAACTCCACGCCTATGTGGATGGCACCCTGCCCGAGGCTCGCCGCCTCGAGGTCGAGGCCTGGCTGGCGGCCCACCCGGACGACGCCGCGCGGGTGCAGGACTGGGCCGCACAGAACCAGTCGCTGCATGCCGCCTTCGACAGTGTGCTGAACGAACCGCTGCCGCTGAATCTGGTGCGCGCCACGCGCCGCCCGGCCCTGCCCATGCCGTTCAAGGCGGTGGCCGCGACGCTCGCGATGCTGGTGACCGGCCTGATCGGCTACGCCGTCGGCCTGAACGCCCCCGGGCAGGCGCCCGCCGCCCCGGCTTATCTGGCGCGCGATGCCGCCATCGCCCACGCCGTGTTCAGCCCCGAAGCGCGCCATCCGGTCGAAGTCGACGCTGCCCACGCCGACCATCTGGTGGCCTGGCTGTCCAAGCGTGTCGGCACCCAATTGCAGGCGCCCGATTTCAGCGCGCAGGGCTTCGATCTGCTCGGCGGCCGCCTGCTCACCGGCGAAACCGGCCCGGTCGCGCAGTTCATGTACCAGGACAAGATCGAGCGCCGCGTCACGCTTTACGTGCGCCGCGCGGTGGCCGGCAATTCGGAGACAAGCTTCCGCCACGCCACCGAAAACGGCGTCGACGTGTTCTACTGGATTAACGGGGATTTCGGCTATGCCCTGTCAGGACAGATCGGGCGGCAGGCGATCCAGCAGCTGGCCGATGCCGCCTATCGCCAGCTGGTCACGGCCTCAGCCAAACCCTGATCCCGCTACCGGCGCGCGGTCTCAATAGCCGCAGCCGGGGCCTGACTGCGCGCCCGAGCCCGCCGCTTCCAGCCCGAGCATGTCGCGCGCCACCGCCTCGGCGACCTTGATGCCATCGACGCCTGCGGAAAGAATCCCGCCCGCATAGCCCGCGCCCTCGCCCGCCGGATACAGCCCCTTGACATTGCGGCTCTGGAAATCGTCGTCGCGCGTGATGCGAATCGGCGACGAGGTGCGCGTCTCCACCCCGGTCAGCACGGCGTCGGCCATCGCAAAACCCTTGATCTGCTGGTCGAAGGCCGGCAGCGCTTCGCGGATCGCTTCGATGGCGTAGTCCGGCAGCGCGGACGCGAGGTCGGTCAGATTCACGCCGGGCTTGTACGAGGGTTCAACGCTGCCGAGTTCGGTCGACGGTTTACCCGCCAGAAAGTCGCCGACCCGTTGAGCCGGCGCGTCGTAATTGCCGCCGCCGAGCTCGAACGCGCGCGCTTCCAGTTTGCGTTGCAGCGCGATGCCGGCGAGCGGACCGCCCGGATAATCCTCAGGCGTGATCCCCACCACGATGCCGGCGTTGGCGTTGCGCTCGTTGCGCGAATACTGGCTCATGCCGTTGGTCACCACGCAGTTCGGCTCGGACGCCGCCGCGACGACGGTGCCGCCGGGGCACATGCAGAAGCTGTACACCGCGCGGCCGTTTTTCGCGTGGTGCACCAGCTTGTAATCCGCTGCGCCGAGCAATGGGTTGCCAGCGTTCGGTCCCAGCCGCGCCTGGTCGATCAGCGACTGCGGGTGCTCGATGCGAAAACCGATCGAAAACGGCTTGGCCTCCATGTACACGCCGCGTTCATGCAGCATCTCGAAGGTGTCCCTGGCACTGTGGCCGAGCGCGAGAATGACGTGATGGCTTTTGAGCGTCTCACCGCTGGCGAGCGTCACGCCACCAATGCGGCCGTCCTCGATCAGCACGTCGGCCACGCGCTGGCCGAAGCGAATCTCGCCGCCCAGCGCCTCGATCTCGTGGCGCATGGTCTCCACCATGCCGACCAGGCGGAAGGTGCCGATGTGCGGCTTCGACACGTAGAGGATTTCATCCGGCGCGCCCGCCTTGACGAACTCGGTCAGCACCTTGCGCCCCAGGTGTTTCGGATCCTTGATCTGGCTGTAGAGCTTGCCGTCGGAGAAGGTGCCCGCGCCGCCCTCACCGAACTGCACGTTGGACTCGGGATTGAGCACATGCTTGCGCCACAGACCCCAGGTGTCCTGCGTGCGCTCGCGCACCGCGCGGCCGCGTTCCAGCACGATGGGCTTGAAGCCCATCTGCGCCAGCACCAGCGCAGCGAAGATGCCGCAGGGGCCGAAGCCGACCACGAGCGGGCGTTCCGACAAATTGTCCGGCGCATGGCCGACGAATTTGTAATCCATGTCCGGCGTCGGCACGAGGTGGCGGTCGTTGTGGAATTTCTTCAGTAGCGCTGCTTCGTTTTTGACCTCGACGTCGACCGCGTAGACCAGCAGCAGCGCGTGCTTTTTGCGCGCGTCGTAGCTGCGCTTGAAGATGCTGAAGCCAACGAGCGCATCGTCCGCCAGGTCCAGGCGCTTGAGGATCGCCGCGCGCAGCGCCTCGGGTGGATGGTCGAGCGGGAGTTTGAGTTCAGTCAGTCGCAGCATGGTGTCGTGCTTTAAGTTTGGCCAGCCAGGTAATTCAAGGCGCCCTGCCCCGCCGCGCGTCCGCTGGCACAACAGGCGGTCAACAGATAACCGCCGGTGGGCGCCTCCCAGTCGAGCATCTCGCCGGCGCAAAAAACGCCGGACAGTTGGCGCAGCATCAGGTTTGCATCCAGCGCCTCGAAACGCACGCCGCCGGCGCTGCTGATCGCCTCGTCAAGCGGGCGTGGGGCGGCAAGCGTAATCGGCAGCGATTTTATCGCGTGGGCGAGCTTCACCGCGTCGTTCAGTTGATCCGCCGACAGAATTTCGCGCAGCAGCGCCATTTTTGCGCCCTTGATGCCGGCACGGCTTTGCAGATGGCTGGACAGCGAGCGCGCACCGCGCGGGTGGGCAACTTCGGCCATCACCCGCTCGAGGGTTTTATCGGGCGCCAGGTCCAACTGCACGGTCACCGATCCCTGCGCCGCGATCGTGTCGCGCAGCAGTGCCGACAGCGCGTAGACCAGACTGCCCTCGATGCCGCTGTCGGACAGCATCAGTTCGCCTTTGCGTTCAATCACCTGTCCGGCTGCGTCGGTGAATCGCAACGCCACCGTTTTCAGCGGCTGCCCGGCGAAACGGCTGCGCAGATGATCGCTCCAGCCGTTCGCCACATCGAAGCCGCAATTCGACGGCAGCAGCGGCGCAATCTCGACCGCGCGCTGCGCCAGCAGCGGCACCCATGCGCCGTCCGATCCCAGCTTCGCCCAGCTGCCGCCACCGAGCGCCAGCACGACCGCGTCGGCGCTCACAGGCAATTCACCCCCGGGCGCGGCGAAGCGCAGCCCACCCGAATCATCCCAGCCCAGCCAGCGATGCCGCACATGAAAGCGCACCCCGGCTGCGCGCAGGCGATGCAGCCAGGAACGCAACAAGGGCGCTGCCTTCATGTCTGCCGGAAACACCCGCCCCGATGAGCCGACGAAGGTCTCGACGCCCAGCCCGTGAATCCATTGGCGCAGGGCGTCAGGGGAAAAGGCTTCGAGCAGCGGACGGAAGATTTCGGCGCGCGCGCCATAGCGCGCTAGGAAAGCCTCGAACGGTTCTGAGTGAGTGATATTCATGCCGCCCACCCCGGCCAGCAGGAACTTGCGCCCGACCGAGGGCATGGCATCGTAGACGTCGACCTGCACGCCGCCTTGCGCCAGCATTTCGGCCGCCATCAGGCCGGCGGGGCCGCCTCCGACGACAGCAACGTTTCTCATGGGTTGCACAGGCATGGTCATCAACGGGCTCGAAATTCTGGATTCTGCCCGGTTATAAAATCACACACGGCACCCCATTGACGCTCGAGCACCCGCTCAACCGGGCAGCAGAAACGCCCCTTTCACTACGGGATTACTTGATCAGAAAGGCTTCTTTAGAACGCCCTTTGGCCAACTCGTTCGCCAGCCACTTCGGCGTTCGGCCACGACCCGACCAGGATTCACCCGTGGCAGGGTTGCGGTATTTGGCCGCCACGGCAGTGCGTGCTTTGGCCTTTTTGGACCCGCTCTTGAGGTCTTCCAGGGTGATCCCGAATTCCTTCATCCTCGCTTGAATCTCAGCAACCACAGAAGCAATCTCTGCGCGACGCGCCACCTCGGCTTGCTTCAACAACGCTTCCGCTTGTGCTTTCAGTTCCTGGTAAGTTGCCATCGCCTTTTCCTTTCGAGTTAAGCCGGATCAATATCCGACCTGTTCAAGCTGCATACACCCACGCTCATTCCCATTCGATGGTGGCGGGGGGTTTGCCGCTGATGTCGTAGACGACGCGATTCAGCCCGCGCACTTCGTTGATGATGCGGTTGGAGACCTTGCCGAGCAGGGTATAGGGCAGTTCGGCCCAGTGGGCGGTCATGAAGTCGCTGGTGACGACGGCACGCAACGCCACCACGTAATCGTAGGTGCGGCCGTCGCCCATGACGCCGACACTCTTCACCGGCAGGAAGACGGCGAAGGCCTGGCTGGTTTTCTCGTACCAGCCGGACGCGCGCAGTTCCTCGATGAAGATGGCGTCGGCGCGGCGCAGCAACTCGGCGTATTCGCGCTTCACTTCGCCGAGGATGCGTACGCCGAGGCCCGGCCCGGGGAAGGGGTGGCGATAGACCATGTCGTGCGGCAGGCCCAGTGCAACGCCGAGTTCGCGCACTTCGTCCTTGAACAGTTCGCGCAGCGGCTCCAGCAATTTGAGATGAAGCGTATCAGGCAGCCCACCGACGTTGTGATGGCTCTTGATGGTGTGCGCCTTCTTGGTCTTGGCACTGGCCGATTCGATGACGTCGGGATAGATCGTGCCCTGCGCCAACCATTTGGCCTTGGGCAGCTTTTCGGCTTCTTCCTGGAACACGTGGACGAACTCGCGGCCGATGATCTTGCGCTTCTGCTCGGGGTCGGTGACGCCGGCCAACGCGTCCATGAAGCGGTCACGCGCGTCGACGTGGATAACCTTGACGCCGAGGTTGTCGGCAAAGGTCTGCATCACCTGCTCGGCCTCGTTCAGGCGCAACAGGCCGTTGTCAACGAAGACGCAGGTGAGCTGCGTACCGATGGCTTTATGCAGCAAGGCCGCGACCACCGAAGAATCGACGCCGCCCGACAGACCCAGGATGACTTCGTCGCTGCCGACTTCGCTGCGCACCTTGCCGATCGCCTCGTCGACGTAGTCGGGCATGTTCCAGTCGCCCGCGCAGCCGCACAGGTCGCGCACGAAGCGGTTGAGGATGTGCTTACCCTGCAGCGTATGCGTGACTTCGGGGTGGAACTGCACGCCATAGAAACGGCGGTCCTCGTCGGCCATCGCCGCAATCGGGGTGGCGGCGTTGCTCGCCATCACCTTGAAGCCGGGCGGAAGCGCGGTAACCTTGTCGCCGTGGCTCATCCACACGTCGAGCAGCCCGTGGCCTTCGTCGTTGGCGCGGTCCTGGATGTCGCGCAACAGTGCGGTGTGGCCGCGCGCGCGGATTTCGGCATAGCCGAATTCGCGCTTGGCGGCGGATTCGACCTGGCCGCCGAGCTGCGCCGCCATCGTCTGCATGCCGTAGCAGATGCCCAGCACCGGCACGCCGAGCGCGAACACCACATCAGGCGCACGCGGCGTTTCCTCCTCGTACACCGAGCTCGGCCCGCCCGACAGGATGATGCCAGCCGGCGCAAAGTCGCGCACGAAAGCTTCGGTCACGTCGTTGGGATGGAGTTCGCAATAGACGCCGGCTTCGCGCACGCGGCGCGCGATGAGTTGGGTGTACTGGGAGCCAAAGTCGAGGATGAGGATTTTCTGGTGCATGGCTGGCCGGGCGTGCCCGGTGAAGATTAATCGACGAGGCTGTATTGGACCGATGACACCACGCGCACTTTCTTGATGTGCGGCGTGCTGGCGTCCCGGTTTTCGATGGAGAACTGGCCCTGGTTGGCGCGCCGGATCTTGCCCAAGCGACTGTCCGAATCCTTGGCGAACTTTTCCGCGGAGAGGCGCGCGTTTTTGGTCGCCTCTTCGATCATGGCAGGCTTCAGGGCATTGAGGCCCGTAAAAATGAACTGGGTGCGGTTCTCGTAGTGCTCGGGAGAAAGCGCAATGCCCTGCTTGCCGAGTTCGCCCAGGCGCGCCATCGCCTCGCGTACCCGGTCGACCTGCCGGGTATACACGGTAAGCGTCGACTTGCCGCTGTAGCGCAGGCGCTCTGCGAGCTGGACGTTGCCGTAGTCCTGCGCCTGGCGGTCGGTGATCGACGGCGCGGACACCGAAATTTCCTCGGGCGCAAAGCCGCTAGCCTGCAAAAAGGCGGCGATTTTCGCGTTCTTTTCTTGCAGCGTCTGGTACAACCGCGGCAGATCGTTGTCCGCCTCGCTGAAGGAAACCGGCCAGATCGCCGTGTCGGCAGGGACTTCGCGTTCGGCCAGCCCCTTGACCTCGACGCTGCGGTCAGCCTGCTTGAATTGCAGCAGGGATTGCCCCAGCACCCAGGCACCCGCCACCATGCCTACGGCCAGCAGCAACGCCTCGACGATCCGGCGTGCGCTCATGTCACTCGACGCGGTAATTCGGCGCTTCCTTGGTGATCTGCACGTCGTGCACGTGCGACTCGCGGATGCCGGCGCCGGTGATTTCCACGAATTCGGCCTTGGCGTGCATGTCGGGGATGGTGGCGACGCCCAGATAACCCATGCTGGAACGCAGACCGCCCATCAACTGGTGAATCACGGCCAGCACGCTGCCCTTGTAAGGCACACGACCTTCGACGCCTTCGGGGACCAGCTTCTCGGCGCTTTTTTCGGTGTCCTGGAAGTAGCGGTCGGAGGACCCCTGCTGCATGGCGCCCAGCGAGCCCATGCCGCGATACGACTTGTAGGAACGCCCCTGGAACAGTTCGATCTCGCCCGGGGCCTCTTCGGTGCCAGCCAGGAGGCCACCGAGCATGACGCAGTTGGCACCGGCGGCCAGCGCCTTGGAAATATCGCCGGAATAGCGAATGCCGCCGTCGGCGATGACGCCAACGCCGCTGCCCGCCAGGGCATCGGACACATTCGCTACGGCTGTGATCTGCGGCACGCCGACGCCGGCGACCATGCGGGTGGTGCAGATCGAACCGGGGCCGATGCCGACCTTGACCGCGTCGGCGCCGTGCTCGACTAGCGCTGCAGCCGCGGCCGCGGTGGCGATGTTGCCGCCGATGACCTGGACTTCGGGAAAGTTCTGCTTGACCCAGCGCACCCGCTCGAGCACGCCCTTAGAATGGCCGTGCGCCGTATCGACCGTAATCACGTCGACGCCGGCGGCAACCAGCGCGGCCACGCGCTCTTCGGTGCCCTCGCCAGTGCCGACCGCGGCGCCCACGCGCAGGCGGCCCATCGCGTCCTTGCAGGCCAGCGGGTGCTCGCTGGATTTCTGGATATCCTTGACGGTGATCAGGCCGCACAGTTCGAAAGCGTCGTTCACCACCAGCACGCGCTCCAGGCGATGCTTGTGCAGCAACGCCATGGCTTCGTCGCGGTTGGCGCCTTCCTTCACCGTCACCAGCCGCTCTTTCGGCGTCATGATGTTGGCCACCGGCTGATCGAGCCGGGTTTCGAAGCGCAGGTCGCGGTTGGTGACAATGCCGACCACCTTGCCGCCGTCGACCACCGGCAGGCCGGAAATACGCTTGGAACGAGTAATTTCGAGCACCTGGCGTACGGTCATCTGCGGCGTAACGATGATGGGATCCTTGACCACGCCCGACTCGAAGCGTTTGACAGCCGCCACCTGCGCGGCCTGCATTTCAGCGCTCATGTTCTTGTGAACGATGCCGATGCCGCCCTCCTGCGCCAGCGCAATGGCGAGCCGCGCTTCGGTCACCGTATCCATGGCGGCGGAAAGCAGGGGGAGATTCAGGGTGATCGTGCGGGTCAACTGCGTGGACAGGCTGACTTCGCGGGGGAGAATGGCGGAATGGGCGGGAACGAGCAGAACGTCGTCGAACGTCAGCGCTTTTTGCAGAACACGCATGGGCTTTCCTTAAAGCAAAGCGGAATTATACGCGCCGCCCCATCCCCGCACAAACCCGGGCAGGCCAATTCCGCTTTTGGTCGTAATCTACCAATTCATTTACGCGACTGGCGGTTGACTCCGCTGCCTGATACCGCTAACTTTGCAACAGCATTCAACTTGCTAGGGCGCACGGTCCGACAGCCCGAACCCTGAACGCCACATAACTCGAGGAGATAAAACAATGTCCATGTCCAAAGTTCTGCTTGCCCTGACTTCCGCTGCCCTGATCGGCCTGACTGGTTGTGCCGGCACCGAGACCAAGCCCGCCACGCCCGCCCTCACTGCTGAGGCTGCCGCTTCCCTGAAGGCCGCTGAGGATGCCGTCAAGGACGCCACCGCCAAGTTCGCCCTGTGGACCACCGCCGATGCCGCGCTGAAGGCTGCCAAGGCCGCCGCCGAAAAAGGCGACAGCGCCACCGTGATCAAGCAATCCAAACTGGCTCAGGATCACGTCAAGCTGGGTCTGGCCCAGTTGAACTACCCGCTGCTCAAGCTCGGCGATTAATTTCAGCCCGCTTCAGACCAAAGGCCTTCCGGACTCAGTCCGGAAGGCCTTTGTTTTTTGGCAGAATAGACCGACGCGTTGGGCCACGCCCTTATGATGCCGCCTCGCCGCCGCCCTTCTTGGTGACCTTGCCTTCTTCCGCGCGCTTGCGGCGCACTTCCTTGGGGTCGGCAATCAGCGGCCGATAGATTTCCACCCGGTCGCGGTCGCGCACCGGGTCATCCAGCTTGACCAGCTTGCTGAAAATTCCGACCTTGTTCATGCCAAGGTCGATTTCGGGATGCGCCTCCAGCACCCCCGAGGCGCGAATGGCGTCTTCCACCGTCGCCCCCTCGTCCAGATGGACCTGCATCAGCGGCTGCTGATCCGGCAGCGCATAAATGACTTCGACATTCACTCTGGCGACACTCATGCGGCATAGACCTCGTCGGCGCGACGCACGAAGGCATCGACAAAAGTATTGGTGATGTGGCTGAACATCGGCGCAAGCACTGTTTCCAGCATCCGGTTCGAAAACTCGTACTGCAGGCGAAACTCGATCTTGCAGGCCTCGTCCCCCAGCGGCAAGAACGTCCAGTCGCCTTCCAGTTCGGCAAACGGGCCATCCTGCAGGGTGATGCGCATCTCGCGCGGATGGGTTTTGGCATTTTCCGTGGTGAAGCTCTGGCGGATGCCCATGTAGGCAATATGTATCGTGGCCACCGTGCTCAGCGCGTCACGCCATTTCAGTTCGGTGCCACCGCACCAGGGCAGGAACAGTGGGTAATCCTCGACCCGATCCACCAGTTCGAACATGCGTTCGGGGGGGTGCGCCACCAGCACACTTTTTTCCACACGCGCCATCAGAAGCTAAAGCCTTGTAAAATCAAGAATTGTACGCAAGCCCGTCCGTCATGAGCATCGCCGACAACAAAAAAGCCTTTTACGATTACTTCATCGAGGAAAAATTCGAGGCCGGACTCGTGCTCGAAGGCTGGGAAGTGAAAGCCATCCGCGCCGGCCGCGTGCAACTGAAGGAGGCCTACGTCGTCGTCAAGAACGGCGCCGTGTACCTGATCGGCTGCCACATCAGCCCACTGCTCACGGCCTCCACCCACATCCATCCCGATCCCACCCGATCGCGCAAGCTGCTGCTGCATGCGAGCGAGATCAACAAGCTGATCGGCAAGACCGAGCGCTCCGGCTTCACCCTGGTGCCGCTCGACATGCACTACGTCAAGGGCCGCATCAAGCTGGAAATCGGCCTCGCCAAGGGCAAGAAACAGCACGACAAGCGCGCCGCCGAAAAGGATCGCGAATGGCTGCGCGAAAAGCAGCGCATGATCCGCGTGACCTGACCCTGAAGTGTGGTACGGCGCCGACAAACGGATAAATTTATCCGACTGCCGGTCGTGCCGCCCCTTGGAACCTGTCGAAATATCAACTAGAATTGTCAACATATCGACAAGTGAGGACATTCCCATGTCTGCCCTGCCTGTGTACGAAGTTGAATTCATCCCGCTGGAACGCCGTCTGGGTGACCGTCGCGTCGCCCCGCCTCAAGCCACGCTGCCGCGTGGCCTGACGGAAGACCGCCGCAAGGCCAACAGCCGCCGAAACGAAGACCGCACACCTGCAACGCTGAAAGTCGTTCAGCATTGATGAAAAGGGCGCCTTGTGCGCCCTTTTCATTCTGACGCGAACTGCCTTGAGTTCGCGCCTTCTTGCCGCTTTCGCCCTGCCGCAAGCATCTCAACGCTCCACTCCGCTTTTCTCCCCAATCCACGCTGTGTGACAATGACGCGCAGTTAAGCGTCCCCCCGTGTTTATCCCTGAAAGTAGAACCCGCTTGCCCGCCAACGTAGCAGACCTCGCGGCCTTCGACGCGATCATCGATGTCCGGTCCCCGGGCGAATTCGCCGAAGACCATATCCCCGGCGCCATCAACCTGCCGGTGTTGAGCGACGCCGAGCGCGCGCGCGTCGGCACCCTGTACAAGCAGGTTTCATCATTCGAGGCGAAAAAGGTCGGCGCAGCGCTGGTCTCGCGCAACATCGCCCAGCATCTGGACGCCTGGTTCGCCGACAAGCCCAAGTCCTACCGGCCACTGGTAGTGTGCTGGCGCGGCGGCAGCCGCAGCGGATCACTGACGCACGTGCTGCAGAAAATCGGTTTCGCCGCGATGCAGCTGGATGGCGGCTACAAGGCCTATCGCCGCCATGTGGTGGCCGAGCTCGCCCGGCTGCCGGGGCTGTTGCACTATCGCGTGGTGTGCGGCCCCACCGGCAGCGGCAAGAGCCGCCTGCTGCAGGCGCTGGCCGATCAGGGCGCGCAGGTGCTCGACCTCGAAGGACTTGCCGCCCACCGGGGCTCGCTGCTCGGCGCGCTGCCGGACCAGCTCCAGCCCTCGCAAAAATACTTTGAGAGCGCGGTCTGGTCAGCGCTGAACCGTTTTGACCCGAGTCGGCCGGTGTATGTGGAATCCGAAAGCAAGAAAATCGGCGCGTTGCGGGTGCCCGATGCGCTGATCACGGCGATGCGCGCCAGCGCCTGCGTGCGCCTGGAGGTGCCGCTTGCGGCGCGGGTGCGTCTGCTGGCCGAGGACTACGCGCATTTCCTGACCGATCCCGCGCTTATCAACGGCCAGCTTGCCCACCTGACCGCGCTGCGCGGCCTCGACACCATTGCTGCCTGGCAGGCGCTGGCCAACCGGCAGGAATGGGGTGAACTGGTGACGACCTTGCTGGAACAGCATTACGATCCGGCCTACCTCAAATCGCTGTCGAACAATTACGCGGCAGCCCCGACCGATCAAACCTTCAACACGGACGATCTGTCGGCCACGGGGATGCAGCAGCTGGCGCGCGACGTTCTGGCTGCCGCAGCGGCCCGTTAAAACAGCTTGCCCAGCACGTAGCCGATCACGATGCCGACGATGGTCGCGATGGTGAGGCCGCGGTAGGTCAGCACGTCCTTCGAGTAGCCGCGCCGGATGGCGATGTAAGCGACCAGATAGCCCACTGCGTTGAGCAGCCAGATGAAGCCGATCGAGAGCACCTTGACGAGGATCGGGCCGATGACGGGCACCAGCGCGATGATTCCCAGCAACCAGCCAAAGGCATGGGTGGCCAGCCCCACCACCACCACGCCGCCGGCGATCACGCTGTGGTCGACGTTGAAATGCAGGCCCAGCCACACCATCCCGCCGATCGCGATCCACAGCGGCAGCATGACTTTCGCGTTTCGCCACCACGGTCTGCGCGGCGGCAAATCGGATTCGATTTCGTCCGGTTCAGCCATGTCTCACAAGCGGAAAACGGGTTGCCCCGACAATCAACACAATCAGCCCCGCCCTACTTCGATCACGTTCTGCACATGCTGCAGGCGCGCCAGCAGGCGCGATAGCTGCTGCAGTTCCTTGACCCGCACGGTGAGCTGCATGTGCGCGTATTCACCATGGCTTTCGGTGTTCACCCGCAGCACATCGAGCCTGTCCTTGGCGATGACGTCCGAAACGTCGCGCAGCAAACCCTGGCGATCGAAAGCCTTGAGCCGGATATCCACCTCGAAGGCCGCCCCGGCGTCGAGCACCCATTCGGCCGGCATCCTGCGCGCCGGGTTGGCGCGCTTGAGCGAAGCGCAGTCGGCACGGTGCACGGTCAGCCCGCGCCCGACCGTGGTATAGGCGACGATGGTTTCGGGGGGTTGCGGTTTGCAGCAGCGCGCCAGGGTCAGGGGCACGTCCCCCAGCCCGGGGATGACGACGGGGTTGCCGGATTTGGCGCGCGCGCGCGGCTTGCTGGTGGGCACCAGCGCCGGGGTGGCCTTGCCCAGGTCCTGCAGGGCATTGACCAGGTCGCGCTGACCGACGTCGCCACGCCCCAGGGCCGCGAAGAATTCCTCGACCTTGCCGAACTTGAGCTGCTGCGCCAGTTTCTCGTGGTTCGCATCCACCACGCCCAGACGCTTGAGTTCCTTTTCCAGCAGGGTGCGGCCAAGCCCGACCTGCTCGCCGACGTCGCGCTGGCGGAACCAGGCGCGCACCTTGGAACGCGCGCGGTGAGTGGCCAGATAGCCCAGCGCAGGATTGAGCCAGTCGCGGCTCGGCGCGCCTTCCTTGGTGGTGACGATCTCGACACGCTGACCGTTGTCGAGCACGGTATTCAACGACACCATGGCGCCGTCGATCTTGGCGCCGCGGCAGCGATGGCCCAGGTCGGTGTGCAGCGCATAGGCGAAGTCGACCGGCGTGGCGCCGCGGTCGAGCGACACCACGCGACCCTGCGGCGTCAGCACATAGACCTGATCGTGAAACAGTTCGGTCTTGAACTGCTCGGTGAATTCGCTGCTGTCGGCAACGTCGTCCTTCCATTCCAAAATGCGCCTGAGCCAGGCGATTTTTTCCTCGTATTGCGTGTCCTGCTTGCCGCCCTCCTTGTAGCGCCAGTGCGCCGCCACGCCCAGCTCGGCGTTGTGATGCATGTCGAAGGTGCGGATCTGAACTTCGAGCGCGCGGTCTTCCGGCCCAATCACCGCGGTATGCAGCGACCGGTAATCGTTGCTCTTGGGCTGCGAGATGTAGTCGTCGAACTCGCCCGGAATCGGCTGCCACAGGTTGTGCACCAGGCCCAGCACGGTGTAGCAGTCGATCTCATGCCTGACCAGCACCCGCACCGCGCGAATGTCGTACAGCTGCTCGAAGCTGAGGCGCTTGCGCCGCATCTTGTTGACGATGCTGGCGATGTGTTTGGGGCGGCCGGTGACTTCGGCCTCGATGCCATGCAGCGCAAGCTCGGCCTGCAGGCGCTCGATGATGCCCTGGATGTAGGCCTCGCGGTCGGCGCGCTTCTCATCGAGCTGGGCGGCAATGGTCTTGTAGGTATCGGGCTCCAGATAGCGGAAGGCCCAGTCCTCCATTTCCCACTTGATCTGCCAGACGCCGAGCCGGTTCGCCAGCGGGGCGAACAGTTCACGCGCCTGCTGGCCCAGCAGTTCGCGCGCGGCCGCATCGCGGCTGGCGGCGCAGCGCAGCGCATGGGTACGTTCGGCCAGTTTGACCAGCACCACGCGAATGTCTTCCACCATCGCCAGCACCATCTGGCGCAAGGCTTCAAGCTGCCCGTGATGATCGACGCGCTTATCGGTGGCGCTCGCAGCCAGCGCCTCGATGCGCGCCATCGCCGCCACGCCGCGGGCAAGCCGGGCGGCCGTGCCGAAGGTGGCCTCGAACTCGGGGGCCTCATCGAGGCAGTCATGCAACAGCGCCGCGGCCACGGCATCGGCCCCCACCCGCAATTCGGCCACGATCAGCGCGGTGCCGACGCTGTGCGCGAAGGCAGCGCTGGCGCCCAACTGCTGGTGCGCATGCTCCAGCGCGCGCCAAGGCAGATGGTTTTCCGCCACCGGCAGCACACGCGCCAGCGCCTGTCGGGCGGATTCGAGGTCGGTCGCGTCAAAACAGCGGGGCTTTACGGTTTCAGTCATGGATGCGAAAAATCAGCCTGCCAGTAGCGGCGTTGCGTTGGACGATATTGTGCGGCCTCCACCCCGGCTTCGCCAAAATCGAGGCGAATCAGCCCGCCGGAATCGCTGCGCAGCAGGCGGGCGTCGAGGTCGCGAAAGCGCGCCACCACCTGCGGATGCGGGTGGCCGTAGCGGTTGCGATAGCCCTGGGTGAAGACGACGACCGCAGGCTGCGTCGCCGCGACGAATTCCGGAATGGACGAAGTGAGGCTGCCATGATGACCCGCGAGCAGCACGTCCACCGGCGCCAGCAGGCCGGACTCGATCAGTTCAAGTTCCGTCTGCCTTTCACCATCGCCGGTCAGCAGCAGGCTGTGGCGCGCACTGCTGACGCGCAGCACGCAGCTGTAATCATTGGTGCGGCGGCGGGTTTCCGCGTAGGCCGCAGGGCGGGGATTGAGGATTTCGAACTGCACGCCGTCCCAGTTCCAGCGCTGGCCGCGGGCGCAGTGGCGATGCGGTGGCGCGCCGGCGAGCAGTGCGCTGTCGGCGGGCATGCCATGCAGCAGCCAAGCCGTTGGCAGATCGCGCAGCACCGAGCGCATGCCGCCGCTATGGTCGTTGTCGGCGTGCGACACGATCAACCCCGACAAGTGTCCGATTCCCGATGCGCGCAGGAACGGGACGATGATGCGTTCGCCCGAATCGCTGTCGGCAAACGACGCGCCGGTGTCGTACAGCAACGCGTGATTCGCAGTGCGGACCAGCACGGCGGTGCCCTGCCCGACGTCGATCACCTCGGCGCGAAACTGCTCGGGCGCGATGGACTCGCGCAAGGGAAACAGCAGCGGCAGCCATAGCAACCCGCCCAGAGCGCGCAGCGGAAAGCCTCGCGGCAGCAGCATCCACGCCGTGCCAGCCAGCGCCAGCAGCACGGCCAGGCCGCCCGGTGCAGGCAGGGTCGTCACTGCCAGCGGCAGGCTGCTCGCCCAGGTCAGTCCCGCCCCCAGCCCGCTCATCAGCCACGCCGCCACCAGCCATAACGGCGGCACCAGCACCCCCAGCAGCGCCAGCGGCGTGATCAGCCAGCTCACCAGCGGGATCGCCATCGCATTGGCCAGCGGCGAGATCAGCGACACCTGCTGGAACAGCAGCAACAGCACTGGCGCCAGCGCCAGCGTGACCGCCCCCTGCACCGTGACCCAGCCGCGCAACTTGTCGGGCAGCGCCACCCGGCCGAAGCTCACCCACAGAATCGCCGCCATGGCGCCGAAAGACAGCCAGAAGCCGGCCGATAACACCGCCCACGGATCGATCAGCAGCACGACGAACAGCGCCACGGTCAGCGCCGTGAAAGGGCGCGGCTCGCGTCGCCCCCAGAACGCCCAGGCCAGGACGATCAGCATGAACAGGGTGCGTTGCGCCGGCACCTGGAATCCTGCCAGCAGGGCATACGCAAATGCCGACAGCACCGCTGCGACAAGCCCGGCCTGGCGAGCGGGCACACGCTCTGCCCGACGCGGCAGCCGCCGCCACACGCTGGCCACCATCCAGCCGGCCAGCGCAGCGATCATGGTGACGTGCAATCCGGAAATGGAGAGCAGATGATTGACCCCGGTGCGGGTAAACGCGCGCCATTGATCGTGCGGAATGCTGCGCTGGTCGCCCACCACCAGCGCGGCAATGACGCCGGCATAGGGTGCGTCGCCGAGCCTCGCGAAAATGCGGTCGCGCACCGCTGCGCGGGTCGCGGCAATCCAGGCGGCCGGTGTGTGAGCCTGCGCCGTTATGCGCTGCGGCAGGGGGGCCTCGCGCACATAGCCGCTGGCGTTGATGCGGCGTTCCAGCATCCAGGCTTCGAGATCGAAGCCATGCGGATTGCTGGTGCCGTAGGGCATCTTGACACGTACGGTGAGTTTCCAGCGTTCGCCCGCCTGCATCCGGGCGTCGAACTGGGTCGCCTCGCGCGGCCAGTAGCGGGTCAGCTGGATTCGCTGCAAATCCGGCGCATTCGGGGTCAGCACCTGGTCGACATTGAACACGAAACGCTCGCCGCGCGGATTGGCGTGCGGCAGATCGGCAATCACACCGACCACTTCGATATCCACCCCCTGCCAATGCGCCGGCAGGCGCTCAGCCAGCCGTGCATCCGCGCGCCAGGCGGCCCAGGCAAAGCCGAGCGCCGCGCACAGCAGCAGCACGCCAAGGCGACGCACGCCTTCAGCCAGAGGGTGGGTGAGCGCGGGCAGCCACAACACGGCCATCAGGAGCGGCAGCCCCCATGCCCAGCGGGCCGGCGGCAGTTGCGCCTGCTGTTGCAGCAGCCACACGCCGAGACAGAACGCGATGAGGATGAACCGCATCGCGCCCTTGGCCTAGAGCGGCTGGAGACTTCCGTCGACCAGCCGCATCTGGCGGTCCATGCGCGCGGCCAGTTCGGCGTCGTGGGTGACCACGACCAGGCTGGTCTGGTGCTTGCGGTTGAGTTCGCGCATCAGGTCGAATACGGCATCAGCAGTGTGGCGGTCGAGATTGCCGGTGGGTTCGTCGGCGAGGATGCAGGCGGGTTGCGTGACCAAAGCGCGGGCGATGGCGACGCGCTGGCGCTCGCCGCCAGAGAGTTCGCCGGGGCGGTGCACGAGACGATGGCCGAGGCCGACCTCTTCCAGCACCGCGGCGGCGCTCGCCAGCGCCTCGGCACGCGCCATGCGGCGAATGAGAAAGGGCATCGCGGCGTTTTCCTGTGCGGAAAACTCGGGCAGCAGATGATGGAACTGGTAGACGAAACCGAGCGCGCGGTTGCGCAGGTCGCTGCGCTCGGCCTCGGAAATCGCGAAGGGATCGCGTCCCATCAGGCTGATCGTTCCGCGGGTCGGGGTGTCGAGCCCGCCCAGCAGATGCAGCAGCGTGCTCTTGCCCGATCCCGAGGCACCGACGATGGCAAGCGATTCGCCCGCCCGGATTTCCAGGTCGACGCTGCCGAGCACCGGCACATCGGTCTTGCCCTGGCGAAAGATCTTGCCCAGCCCGGCGCAGCTCAACACGATTTCACTCATAGCGCAGCGCCTCCGCAGGATTGATGCGCGACGCACGCCAGCTTGGATACAGCGTGGCGAGCAGGCTGATGAGCAGCGAAATTCCGCTGATTAGGCCGACTTCGCTCCAGTCGAGCTTCGACGGCAGTTCGTTGATGTAATACACATCGGCCGGGAACAGGTCCATGCCGGCTATGCGCTCGATGATCGGCACGACGGTTTCGAGATTGAGCGCCAGCAACACACCGCCTGCCACGCCGAGCAAGGTGCCGAACACACCGATGAAGGTGCCCTGAACCATGAAGATTTTCATGATCGAGCCAGGCCGCGCGCCGAGGGTGCGCAGGATGGCGATGTCGGACTGCTTGTCGGTCACCGCCATCACCAGGGTGGAGACGATGTTGAATGCAGCAACCGCGACGATCAGCAGCAGGATCAAAAACATCATGCGCTTTTCGATCGCCACGGCGCGGAAGAAATTGGCATGGCTTTTCGTCCAGTCAACCAGGTAATAATCGCCTGTGAGACTCAGCGACAGATCCCGCGTCACAAAGGGTGCACGGAACAGTTCGGTCAGCTTCAGCCGCACCCCCGACACATCCTCGCCCAGCCGCAGCAGCTTCTGCGCATCCTGCAAGTGAATCAGCGCCAGGCCGGAATCGTATTCGAACATGCCCGCCTCAAAAATCCCGGTGACGGTGAATTGCTTGACGCGCGGCATCACCCCGGCCGGCGTGATGTTGCCCTGCGGCGTCAGCAACACCACCTTGTCGCCGGGATATACCCCGAGTACGCGCGCAAGATCGGCGCCGAGGATGATGCCGAATTCGCCGGGTTTGAGATCGGCCAGTTTCCCCGCTTTCATGTGCTGGGCGAAATCGGCCACCTGGTTTTCCATTTCCGGCAGCACGCCGCGGATGATCGCACCGCGCACCATGTCGCCGTTGGCCAGCATGCCTTGCGCGTTGACAAAGGGTGCGCCGGACAACACGTCCTTGTGCTGTTGCGCCTGCGCCATCACACCGCGCCAGTCAGGCAGACGCTCGCCCGGGCCACTGATTTCAAGGTGCGCCGCCACGCCTAGAATGCGCGTGCGGAGTTCTTCCTGAAAACCGTTCATCACCGAGAGCACGACGATCAGCGCCATCACACCAAGCGCAATCCCCGCCATGGAAACGATGGAAATGAAGGAAATGAAATGGTTGCGGCGCTTGGCGTGGGTGTAGCGCAGGCCGATCAGGAGCTCAAAGGGAAGCAAAACAGGACTCGCAAATTGAATTCGGGGAGTATGCCACAGCCACATTATTCACCTAGCAAGTGCAGCACCACGCTGCGCGAGTGGGCGCCGCGACGGTGCTCGAACACGTAGATGCCCTGCCAGGTTCCGAGCATCGGTACGCCGTCCCCAACCGGAATCGCCAGATGGGTTTGCGTCAACGCCGCGCGCACGTGCGCCGGCATATCATCCGCACCTTCCAGCGTGTGTTCGTAAATCGGGTCGCCTTCCGGCACCAGTCGCGACAGGAAGCGCTCCAGATCGGTCTGCACGGTCGGATCGTAGTTTTCCTGAATCAGCAGGCTGGCCGAGGTGTGGCGGATATACAGGGTGAGCAGGCCTTGGCGGATACCGCTCGTGCCCACCCATTCGCGCACCTGCGGCGTAAAGGCAACCAAACCCTTGCCGCGGGTCGTCACGGTGATTTCATGGAAAGCCTGGCGCATGGCCGCCATTTTAACGAATCCGCTTTGTTACACTCGGCGGATGCTGTTCATTGTTCCCGACCTGTTTCCGCCCGCGCGCCTGCTGGAAACCGCCGCGCAGGGTTTGCACCTGCCCGCGCTGCAAACCCTGCTGGCGCGAGGCAACTGCCAACCCTGCCCAGGCGCGGGCGTGGAAGCGGCCTTGTGTGCCGCGCTCGGCATCGAGCGCCAACAGGACTGGCCGCTCGCGCCGATCACGCTGGAAGCGGATGGCGGCGTGGCCGGCAACGCCTACTGGCTGCGCGCCGACCCGGTGCATCTGCGAGTGATGCGCGATCGCATCGTGCTGGCGGGCAGCAGCGTTCTCTCCCTCGCACGTGAGGAAGCCGAAGCACTGGCCGCCACCATCGGTCAACATTTCGGAACCGATATAAACCCGCAACCGCTACATCCGGATCGCTGGTATCTGCAATTTCAGGAGGCACCGCGCCTGACCACCACGCCGCTGTCGGCTGCGGTGGGACGCGACATTGATCCACTGCTGCCGCAAGGCGTCGACGCCCTACGTTTTCGCGCGCAGTTCAATGAGTTGCAGATGCTGCTGCATGAGCATCCGGTCAATCAGGCACGCGAAATGCGTGGCGCGCTGCCGGTCAATTCCCTGTGGTTGTGGGGAGGCGGCTACCGGCCTGCGCCTTGTACCGCGACCGTGCCACTCTACACACGGGATGTCGAAGCCCGATCACTCGGCGCCTTTTGCCACGCGCGCGTACAGGAACTTCCTGCACGTTTGGATAAGGCTTTGCTCGAAGCGGAGGGTATCGTTCTGCTGGATGCCCTGACGAATCCCGGACAGGTCGGCGACGCCTTCGGCTGGCGCGAAGCCCTTCGCGAGCTGGAACAGGATTGGTTCGAGCCGCTCTTGGGGGCGCTACGGAGCGTCGGGGCGAACGACTTGCGCCTACTTGATCCGGTCAGCGGAAAAGCCTTGCATTTGCGCGCGCGCGATGCCTGGAAACTCTGGCGACGCCCACGCAGCCTGGTCTCGATGCTGTCCTGAGACGATCTCTGGGTTAACTTAGACAGGCGTGCCCCACAGGTCGTGTTCGTCGGCGCCCTCCACGCGCACCTTGAGGCGCGTTCCCGGCTTCAGGTCGAACACGCCTTCGAGATAAACCACGCCGTCGATTTCCGGTGCATCGGCATGGCTGCGCGCCACAGTGCCGACTTCGTCTTCTTCATCGACGATGACCTCGATCTCACGCCCGATCTTGGCCTCGAGCCGGGCGGCCGAGATCTCCGCCTGCACCTCCATGAAGCGCTCGAGGCGCTCCTCCTTCAGTTCTTCCGGTATCGCGCCGGGCAATTCGTTGGCTGCCGCGCCTTCGACCGGGGAATACTTGAAGCACCCCACCCGGTCGAGCTGAGCTTCCTTGAGGAAGGCCAGCAACTCCTCGAACTCGGCCTCCGTCTCGCCAGGAAAACCGACGATGAAGGTCGAACGCAAAGTGAGGTCAGGAACCGCCGCGCGCCAGGACTGGATGCGGTCCAGCGTCTTTTCGACTGCACCCGGACGCTTCATCAGCTTGAGAATGCGTGGGCTGGCATGCTGGAACGGGATATCCAGATAAGGCAGGATGATGCCGTCGGCCATCAGCGGAATCACGTCGTCGACGCTGGGATACGGATAGACGTAGTGCAGCCGCACCCAGGCGCCGAGGCTGCCGAGCGCGCCAGCCAGTTCGGTCATGCGGGTCTTCAGCGGGCGGCCGTTCCAGAAGCCGGGACGGTACTTCATGTCCACGCCATAAGCGCTGGTGTCCTGTGATACCACCAGCAGTTCCTGCACGCCTGCACCCACCAGCGCCTCCGCTTCGCGCATCACCTCTCCGATCGGGCGGCTCACCAAATCGCCCCGCATCGAAGGAATGATGCAGAAGGTGCAGCGGTGATTGCAGCCCTCTGAAATCTTCAGATAGGCGTAGTGGCGTGGCGTAAGCTTGATGCCGCCGGGCGGGATCAGGTCCTCGAACGGATCGTGCGGCTTGGGCAGCGCCGTGTGCACCGCCTCCATCACTTCTTCCAGCGCATGCGGACCGGACACCGCCAGCACCTTGGGATGCGCCTCACGAATCACGTCGCCCTTCGCACCCAGGCATCCGGTGACGATCACTTTGCCGTTTTCTGCCAGCGCCTCGCCGATCGCCTCGAGCGACTCCTGCACCGCGGCGTCGATAAACCCGCAGGTGTTGACCACCACCACGTCGGCATTGTCGTAGCTGCCAACAATGCCATAGCCTTCCGCACGCAACTGCGTGAGGATGCGCTCGGAATCGACCGTCGCCTTCGGACAGCCGAGCGACACAAATCCAACGGTCGGTGTGCGGGCAGGGTTTGCTTTGGTTACCATGACGTTCAATCCTGATGGAGCTTGAAATGTATATCGTAGCGATTGGCTGGGTTTACGTGATCCTGATGATGGCAATCACCGCCAGCAGTATCGGCAAGGCCCTGGCTATCCTGATTTTTCTGGGAGTTTTACCGCTGGCGCTGTTTGTTTATGTAGCCGACGGACCGCGTCGACGTAGGCGATCAATGGCCATGTCCGATCAGGTGTCCGACCAGCGCGACGGTGGCGATTCCCAACCCGATCAGCACTAGTTGCTGCAGCGTCGAGGCGATTTCCGCGCGTTTGTGCAAACCCGGGATCAGATCCGACAAAGCCACATAGAGCATGCTCGCAGCCGCCAGACCCAGCAGGACGGGCGTCCATCCTTCGAGCATCTTCAGGGCAAAATAGCCCACTAGCGCGCCCGCCATCGTCGCCACGCCAGTCAGCAGATTGACCAGGAGCGCTTTGGTGCGGCTATAGCCGGAATGCAGCAGAATCAGAAAGTCACCGATTTCCTGGGGAATTTCATGGGCAATGATCGCCAGCGCGGTGACCGCGCCCAAGCGAAAATCGACCAGAAACGCACCGGCGATAATGACGCCATCGACAAAGTTATGGAAGGTGTCACCCACCGTGATCATCAGGGCGGACCGGCCATGGTCATGGCTATGACCGTGACCACCATGTGCTTCGCAAACTTCATCGTGACAGTGTCGCCACAACACCAGCTTTTCAAGCAGGAAAAACATCAGGATTCCGCCCAGCAGCGCCTTTCCCACCGTCTCGATACTGCCGTTCTTCATCTGCACTGCCTCTGGCAGTACCTCCAGCAACGAGGCTCCCAACAGTGCGCCAATCGCATAGCTCACCAGAATAGGAACCCAGTGCGGGCGCGCAGAGAGAGCCACCAATGCAGCCAGCAGCAGGCTCAGCAAACTGCCGGCTGCAGTTGCGATCAGAATGATGGCAAGAGTAGACATGGGAAAGTGTACGCGGCCGAATAAAGCAGCAGATTATACCGACCTGCGGCCCCACCGATTCCGTCGTTGATACGGTTTGCTGTCTTATTGTGGTCGAAAGAGAGACTTAACCGTTTGGTTCGCTAATTACGCATGAAGCAGGCTAAATGTCCCGCATGCCAGGATGACAAGCGGGACTGCAGTACACAACGATGCTTGACTAATTACGAACTAGGGTTTGGCCTTTTCTGCTTCCACCGATAAGTCACCACGGAGTTTCTCGACCGTAGCCTTGCCGAAGCCCTTCACCTTGTCCAGATCATCCAGGCTCTTAAATCTCCCATTCTGATCGCGGTAGGTAATGATTGCCTTCGCCTTGGCCGGACCTAAGCCTTTTACTGCTTCCAATTCTGACTGCGTGGCCGTGTTGATATTGACTGCGGCCAACACGGGAAACGCGATCAACGCGGCAATTACCCACAAACCCCTGAGCAGATTCTTCATATTTCCTCCTTGAGTTGATGACAAGCGTGAGCCAAGGCCCACCCAGCCAAACTAGTCCTCACAGAGAAATCCGGATATACAACTAAAGTTGTAGATGCCGCCTATCCACATGAATAAAAAAGGATTTATATTTTCATCCCAATAAAAAACCCCCTCTTTGTGGGAGGGGGTTTAGTTGTTTCCGCAGGGTGAGTCCCTGCGGAGACGGCGTAAGGAGTCTGACGATGACCTACTTTCACAGGCGGATGCCTACTATCATTGGCGCGGGAGCGTTTCACCGTCCTGTTCGGGATGGGAAGGGGTGGTTCCACTCTGCTATGGTCGTCAGACAAAGGG